>VSSL01000054.1_pt1 | contig 24257 bp, 23 predicted proteins | sample 4557531 | NCBI WGS metagenome assembly VSSL01 (sample SAMN10986726, study PRJNA523729) | hot springs metagenome | isolation source: hot springs | place: India:Timba, Gujarat | collected 2018-05-31 | reverse complement strand
CTGCACATTCTCGATCAGCGCCATCTCCAGGCGTTCCTGCTCGCTCACCTGACGCACAATCGCCGGCACATGGCTCAGCCCCGCCTGGCGCGCCGCTAAAAGGCGACGCTCACCGGCGATCAGCACATAACTGTTCCCCTGGTCACTTGGGGCGACGATCAAAGGCTGCAACAACCCGTGAGCGCGGATCGACTCGGCCAACTCGCTCAGCTCCTGGGGGTCAAAACGTTGGCGCGGCTGACGAGGATTCGGCTGCACTGCCTCCAAGGGGACGAATTCCACCCCCCCGCTAGGGGTTTCGCTGCCGGGGATGAGAGCATCCAAGCCGCGGCCCAGACCGCTGCGCCGGCTCATACCACCCCCTCCACACTAGGGATGGGTAGGCCATCGCCAGCCAGCAATTCCTGGGCTAGGGCGGCATAGGCTAGGGCCCCTCCCGAAGCGGGGGCATAGACCGAGATGGGTTGGCCATAGGAGGGAGCCTCGGCCAGGCGCACGCTGCGCGGCACAATGGTGCGAAAGACTTTATCGCCAAAAAAGCGGCGCACTTCTTGAACCACATCGTTGGCCAGATTAGTGCGCCCGTCGAACATGGTGAGAATCACCCCCCGCACGCTCAGTTCGGGGAAGAGCGCCTTGCGCACCCGCTCCAGGGTGTGGGTGAGCAACCCCAGCCCCTCCAGGGCAAGGTATTCGCACTGTACCGGGATGAGCACACCGTCGTGGGCGGCCACCAGACCGTTGAGGGTGAGCAACCCCAGAGAGGGAGGGCAGTCTATCAAAATGTAGTCGTAACGTTCGATCAAACTCTCGATACCGCGCCTCAGACGACTTTCGCGGCCCAGTTCATTGACCAACTCGACCTCTGCGCCGGCCAGGGCTGGCGAGGAAGGCAAGATAGAAAGTTTAAGGCGAGGGTTATGGAGGATGAGGTTGGTTGCCGGACTAGAACCAATGAGCACCTCGTAAACCCCACCGCGCACGGCGTGCTTATCAATCTTCAAGCAGGAGGTGGCGTTGGCTTGCGGGTCGAGGTCTACCAGCAGCACGCGTTGTCCATAGTAGGCCAGGTAAGCGCCGAGGTTGATGGCCGTTGTCGTCTTGCCTACCCCGCCTTTCTGGTTAGCGATGGTGTACACCCGACCCATAGGCGCCTAAAAAACCTCCACAGTGCAGAGCTCGATCTCCTCAGGGGTGGGAACAGCCTCCAGCCCAGGGCGGGTGACCGAATACGCGCTTAACTGGGTGGCGAAGCGAGCGGCTTCCCAAGGATCGCGGGTGGTGAAAAGGCGGATGAAAAACGCCGCGGCGAAAATGTCGCCGGCCCCGGTGGGGTCTACTTCCTCCATTTCAGGGGCGCGAAAGCGGCGCACATCGCCGTTCCAATAGAGGCGCGCTCCAGCAGCCCCCTCGGTAACCGCTAGCACGCGGCAGGAAGTGGCCATCTCTTCAATGCGCTCTTCATCAAAGCCGACATCTTCGTTGCTGATCACCGCTGCGCCGGCCCGTTGCAACACAAAGTCGGCTTCCGGCCACTCGGCAGGGGCGACGCGACCTTCGTCATCCCAAGCGCGCAGCCAACCTTGAGGCGTCAAACCGATGAGTGCTGTCGGGAAGTTGCGCACTAGGGTCGGGTCTACCTCCTGGGCAACCGGCCCCAAGTGAACAATGCTGGCGGTGCGCCAGGGATCGGGTACATGGTAATAGTGGAGCGGATCGGCCACGGCACGCAGGTATTGCAAGCGTCCCTCGGCCGTGTAGAGGTTCTCGAAGGTGGTGCTTTTCTCACTGGCGAAATTGACCAACGGTAGGTCCTTCAGTGGGCCGAGAGGCAGTTCGTTCCCCCATGAGGTGACCACACCGACACGCAGCCCCAACGCCTTGGCAGTGAGCGCGGCGTAGGCAGCTGTGCCACCCAAGCGCAATCCTTGGGGGGTGCGGTCTACGGTGATGTGCCCGATGACCAAATAGTCCACCGCTTGCAGAGTCGTGATTTGTAGCATGGATGGAATTATACCGCGTTGCCCTAACCCATTCGGATACGCCCCCAGATAAGGGGATGGCTTCCCGCTCCTCTCCATAGGCTTTTTACCCTTCGGTGACGTTCGAGGGAATCTCCTGGTATTGGTTTATAATCGAGACGCATCGCCGCGCAGCAACACTCTGCGGCGATTTTTGGGGATGGGTTTTGTGGACCTTGTTTCCCCTCTCATGCTTGCCTGAAGGAGCAAAAATGGGTCTACCGCCAAGAGAGCAAAAACCCATTTGGGGCTACCCACCCAATGAGCGGGTAACCGTTCACAAAGGGCACTTTCTGGTCTTTGGATTGCTCATCATCTTCGGTTCGCTCTTAGGCGCCTTCAGCAGTGTGAGCTTCCCTCTGGCTTGGGGGGTGAACTTCTTCTGGTTGGGCATTGTTGTTCAGCAGGTGGGCGCCATTTGGTTTGGTATGTGGGGCGTCTTAGCGGGCGTTATCTTCCCTTTTTTCTCCAATAAGGCAGCAGGGGCGCCTTTTCTCGTTTCGCTTGCCTACCTACCGGCCAATTTCATTCAGGGATTCCTACCGGCTTGGGCCTTCCGCCACTACGAGGCGTCCCCTCGCTTGGCGCATCACCGCGACTACGTAGTGCTGGTCTTATCCATCCTCGTCGCAGACGCCCTGGGGGCTTTATGGGCCCCCTTCATTGCCTTGAGGCGCCTGCACCTGGTAAACCCGGAGACGGTATCCCTTTTCGTGCTGGGATGGTTTGGCGGCAATCTGACGGCGGGCTTGGTTTTCAACATCCTAATCCTGCGTGTGCTCTCTCCTTTGGTCATGCGCAGCGCCGTATTTGTGAGAAGATGGTGGGTGTAACCGTGAGTAATTTTGGAGGTGGCCTTTGTTTTCCGTTGATCGTGCCTACCTGACCAATACCCTCGCCGATTTGGTGGCCATCAACTCGGTTAACCCCTCTCTGGTACCCGGAGGGAAGGGGGAAAGCGAGATCGCCCAATATGTAGCCCAGGCCATGCGCGCCCTCGCTTTGGAGGTGACGCTGGAAGAAGCGGCGCCGGGACGGGTGAACGCCATTGGTTTGTGGCGCGGCCTTTCTGCGGGCCGCGCCCCCACCCTGATGTGGAACGCTCACCTCGATACCGTAGGCATCAATGGCATGGAACAACCCTTCGTGCCTCAAGTGCGCCAGGGGCGGCTTTACGGGCGCGGCGCCCAGGATATGAAAGGCAGCATTGCCGCCATGTTAGCGGCGGTGAAAGCGCTCCAGGAGGCGCAGGTCTCCCTCGAGGGGGACCTCTTGCTCACTTTTGTGGCCGATGAAGAGTTTGCCAGCCTAGGCACGGAACAGGTTGTACAAACCTATCATGCCGATGCCGCCATTGTGGCCGAGCCCACCGATTTGGAGCTCTGTTTGGCGCACCGTGGCTTTGCCATCTTTGAGGTGGAGACTTTCGGACGAGCCGCCCATGGCAGCCGTTACCAGGAAGGGATTGACGCCATTCTGCACATGGGGCACTTCCTGAGCGAGTTGGCGGTGTTGGAAGAAGAATTGCGCCAACGTCCCCCTCATCCCTTGGTGGGCGTGCCTTCGCTGCACACCTCCCTCATTCGTGGCGGCACAGAGATGAGCACCTACCCCGCCTATTGTTACCTGATGCTCGAAAGGCGCACCAACCCCGGCGAGACCCTTCCCCAGCTGGAAGGCGAAATCCAGGCTTTGCTAGAGCGCTGCACCCAGCGGGTAACGCACTTCCAGGGACGTTCTCGCCTCACCATGCACCGCCCCCCCTTCGAAATTCCCGCCCAGCAGCCTTTTGCGGCGCTTGTAGCCGAGGTGCTTGCTGGCCAATTGGGACGACCGGTGGTGCCCAAAGGCGCCACCTTCTGGACCGACGCCGCAATCCTGGCCGAAGCCGGCATCCCTGCCGTGTTGTTGGGGCCCCACGGTCAAGGTTTGATGGCGCAGAGGAGTGGGTGGATTTGGAATCGTGCCTTGTGCTGGCGCAGGTTCTGGCAACCATTGCCCAGCGCTTCTGCAATTCTCGTTGAGGGAACCCCATGGATACGCCTCCCCGCTGGGATGTGATCGCTTTCGACGCCGACGATACTTTATGGGATAACGAGCGCCTCTACCTGGAAGCCAAGCAGAAGTTTGTCCAATTGTTCGCCGAATGCGAGCGACCTGACCATTGTCTGCAGCGGTTAGAGGAGGTGGAAGGGCAGAACGTCGCCCTTTACGGCTATGGCATTAAGAGCTTCATCCTCTCAATGATCGAAACCGCCCTAACCCTTGGCGAGGAGCGCCACGTGGCGGATAAGATCGCCACCATTTTGGCCTTCGCCCGCCAAATGTTGGCAGCAGAAGTGCGCTTATTGGACGGGGTGGGAGAGGTGCTGGCAACGCTGCATGCGCGCTATCCGCTTATGTTGATCACCAAAGGGGATGCCGCAGAGCAACAGCGCAAAATTGAGGCTTCTGGGTTGGCGGGATTTTTTCGATGGGTGGAGGTGGTGGCGGATAAGACTCCCCAGGTCTATCGCGCAATCTTGGAACGCTACCGTTTCTCGCCGCAGCGTTTTTTGATGGTTGGCAACTCTCTGCGCTCCGATGTGTTGCCGGTGCTGGAAATTGGTGGACAGGCCGTGTTAATCCCCTACGCCAATACGTGGTCGCACGAGATGAATGTGGATGTCCGGGGGCGGGCCTACGTAACCCTGCCCTCGCTGAGCGAACTTCCGGCCTACCTGGAGCGTGTAACGCGTTCCTAGCGTCTCCCCTTGTGTTATGGATGAGAACCTCGCTGAGGGAGTTTTGAAAGCAGGCCTTTGGCCGCATTGAGCGTACCCATGGAGACCATTGTCGCCTTGGATATCGAAACCACGGGACTCGACCCCGAACGGGAAGCGGTGATCGAGATCGGTGCCGTGCGCTTTAGCGGCCATCGCGTGGAGGACGAATTTCAGACCTTGGTGCAACCAGGGCGGCGCATCCCCCCTTATATCACCCAACTGACCGGCATCACCGATCAAATGGTGCTCAAGGCGCCCATGCTAAAGGAGGTTCTGCCGGCCTTGGCGCGCTTTGTTGGACAGGCACCCATCCTTGGCCAAAACATCCGCTTTGATCTCTCATTCTTGCAGAGACAAGGTCTCTTCACGAACAACACTATCTTGGATACGTACGAGATGGCAGCGGTGGTGTTGCCCTCGGCCAGCCGTTATAACTTGAGCGCGCTCACCCAAGCCCTGGGGGTGCCTTATGCGGCCACACACCGCGCCCTGGATGACGCACACGCCACGCGTGGGGTGTTCTTGCGCTTGCTCGAAGAAGCCCTCGACCTGCCTCTCCCCTTGTTAAACGAGATCGTTCACCTGGGGGAACGGGTCTCGTGGAGCGGCGTGTGGCTCTTCCGCCTAGCGCTGCGCGAACGCTCGCGCCAATCCTTCACGGCAGAGCGCCAAGCCACAGCTCGCCCGCTCCCTCCCTTAGAGCAGCGCGAGGCCGCCCAAATCGCCATCCCCTTGCAACCCTCCCCCCCAACCGCGCCCCTATAGATGTTGACCAAGCTGCGGCCCTTATCGAGCCGGGCGGAGCCTTCGCCCGCGCTTTCCCCAACTTCGAGTATCGCCCTCAGCAGGTCGAGATGTTGCGCGCCGTGGCCCAGGCTTTCAACCGCGGGCGGCATTTGCTGGTGGAGGCCGGCACCGGTACGGGCAAGAGCATGGCCTATCTCATTCCGGCGGCTTTGTGGAGCTTGCAGAACAATCAGCGAGTGGTCATCTCGACGAATACCATCAACCTGCAAGATCAGTTGATCCACAAGGACATCCCCGATTTGCGCCGTATCTTGGGCATAGATCTGCGAGCCGTGGTGTTGAAAGGGCGGGCAAATTATCTCTGCCCCCGCCGTTGGGAGAGTTTTCGCCGTCGCGGCCCGGAAAACGCCGATGAGATGCGCGTCTTTGGCAAGGTGCTCAATTGGCTGCGATACACCACCACGGGCGACCGCGCCGAAATCAACCTAAACAGCCCGGCCGAGCGCCAAGTGTGGCTGCGCCTCTCCGCTGAGGATGAAGGCTGCACCGCAGATACCTGTCTCAAGACCAGCGGTGGGCGCTGTCCCTTCTTTCGCGCCCGCCAGGCCGCTCTCGGCGCCCATCTGGTGGTGGTCAACCACGCCCTCCTTCTGACCGACGTAGCCCTAGGCCACCGCGTCCTGCCGGATTACGACTACCTCATCATTGACGAAGCCCACCACCTGGAAGAGGCCACCACTAACGCCCTGGCCTTCCACGTTACCTACTACGACCTGGAAAAGTTACTGAGCGCCCTCGGCGGCCCCAAGCATGGCATACTGGGCTGGCTGCTCACCGCCACCCAAGGGGTGCTCACCGCCAGCACTTATGGTCAGCTGGCTGCTATGGTAGAGGGGGTGACGAACCACGCTTTCCAAGTGGAACAGACGGCGCGGCGTTTTTTCCAGGAGGTGGAGCGCTTTATGCGAGAGCAGCGGGAAGGCGAACCGTTGGGGACCTACGCCCAACAGGAGCGCATCCTGCCGGCCACACGCCGTCAACCGGCTTGGCTGCAGGTGGAGATGGCTTGGGAGGAGGTGGAGCGCTGCCTGAATCCCCTCTTGGAAGGCCTCAAGCAGTTAGGACAAGTGACCCTCGAGGTGCAAGAGGCGCTCTCCGAGGCCGATCAGGAGCTCGCCAGCGCCTTGAACGGACCCTACCGCCGCCTGGTGGAATTCACCACGCACATGAACAGCTTGGTCTTCGAGCCACGAGAGGACCAAATCTATTGGGCCGAGGTCCAGGGAGATGGGACGCTTCCCTCCCTGCATGTGGCTCCTCTGCACATCGGCAGCCTGATGGAGCGCTACATCTGGCAAGAGAAAGCCGCTGTAATCCTCACCTCGGCCACCCTCACGGCAGCCGGCGAGTTCGACTATCTGCGTAACCGCCTCAACGCGGCCGAAGCCGATGAACTCGCCTTGGGGTCGCCCTTCGACTACGAAACCTCTGCCCTGCTCTACGTAGTGAACGACATCCCTGAACCCACCGACCGCAACGGTCATCAGCGCGCAGTGGAGAACGCCCTAGTGCGCCTGTGCCGGGCCACCGGCGGGCGCGCCTTGGTCCTATTCACTTCTTATGAGCAATTGCGCCGCACCTCTACGGCAATTGCCCCTCTCTTGGCGCGTGAGGACATCTTAGTCTATGAGCAAGGGGAAGGCGCCTCCCCTCACGCTCTATTAGAAACCTTCCGCTCCGCAGAGCGGGCCGTCCTCTTAGGGACGCGCGCCTTTTGGGAAGGGGTAGATGTGCCCGGCGAGGCGCTCTCGGTGCTCGTAATCGCCCGCTTGCCCTTTGATGTGCCCTCCGACCCGGTGGTGGCGGCGCGGGCGGAGACTTTCGATGACCCCTTCTACGAGTATTCTCTGCCGGAGGCCATCTTGCGTTTTCGCCAGGGATTCGGCCGCCTCATCCGCACGCAGTCCGATCGCGGTGTGGTAGTGGTTCTCGACCGGCGCGTGCTGACCAAAAAATACGGCCGCCTCTTCTTAGAATCATTACCCCCCTGCACGGTGAAAGTCGGCCCCTTGAGCGAGGTGGTAGAAACCACCCGCCGTTGGCTCAATCTCTAGTTTTATTTCTCGCACCCGCTTGGCCGGTTTAGCCACCCAACCCTGGCCAGGGGAGAAGCAAGCCCCTGCCGCTGAGCAGTATTAAAGCACCCACCAGCAACCCTAACACAATTACAATGCCAATAAGGGATAGCCAGATACTGCGCCGCGGCAGCACGAAATCGAACCCCCAGGCGATGAGCAACAACGGCCAGAGATAGGTCACCGCACGCCAGAACCCCACCTGCAACATGCCAAAGTTGTGCGCGAGCAGGATAAGCCCCAATCCAATCAGGAAAGAAGGGCCGGCCACCCCGCCGCGATTGAAGGCGCTATCCAACCCTAGCAGGACGAGCAGCAATGGCCAGAGACGCAGCCACCCTTCCCCGCGAGGCAGGCCCAAAAGTCCGAGGTTATTTAGCAGGAGCAGGATTCCCAAGGCGATCAGTAAGAGGGGGAAGAGCAGGCTGCGGGAGGAGCGAGGAGGCGGCTCAGAGGGTGTCTCGTGTTCCAGGACTGGCTCAGGGGTCATGATTTCTCCCTCCCAACGAAGCGAGAGAACTCATAGGCTCAAAATGGCTTCATACCGTCAGCGCGGACGCAAGGCGCGCAGGATAAGGTAAACGCCGAGTAGGATGAGCGCTGCCGGCCACAGAAAGACGAGCGCTTGTTCCATGGCAGCGATGAAGATCACCCCCATCAGCAGTAAGATCGAGGCCGGAATCCACGCCCAGCGCATGTCCCCTTGTTGGGTAGGCAAAAGTGCTACCAAGACAAAGGTGAGTCCCAAACCGAGGAAGAAAAACCCGGGGGTTTGAGTTTCGGGGAAGAACCCCTCCAACACCACCACCCCGGCCAGGGTGAACAACACCCCAAAGGGGATGATCGCCCACCAGTGGCGGCGGTCAATCGTGTAGATGAGCGCGAAGGATAGGCCAATGCTCCCCAGAACAATCGCCCCTTGCCAACGTTCGGCGAGATTGGGGGCGAATGTCTCCAGTCCGATACCCAGGGCAACCCCCAACAGTGTTAGCCCTGGGATAAGCGCCCACCAATTCTGGCGGCTCCTCAAGAAGACGCCGATAAAGATCAGCCCGCCAACCCCGATCAGCAGAACCCACAGCCAATCACTTACCCGTAGCAGGTTTAGGTTTTCGAGCAGGAACAGGACTCCCAGCAAGATAAGCAGGGTGCCCCAGAGCAATCTCGATTCAAGCAATTTCTTCATGTGAGTATGCCTCCGGCGTGGGTGGTTGAACGAATAAGGTCCTGTTTCAGGTCCCATAACTTCTGGGAGAGGGAAACGTGGTAGATATGGGGGTTCATCAGCCGGCGCACCCCGGGGTCAAGGCGTTCCACATCCCGCTGACGCACGGCGCGCATGGTCTCGATATCGGGCAACTCATAGACCAATTGTCCCTCCCGCAGCACTTCGACGAGCAAGGGTTCGACCTCAGCGACCTCGCGGCTCGACAAAACGCGCCATTTGGTGTGGTCGGTGGGATGGCGCAGGCAGAAATTCTCCCATTTGTGGGGCTCTTCTTCTTCTAGGGTTAGCAAATCGGCGGTAGCTTTGCCCCGGCGGTCGTACAGTCGCCACACACCCTTGGCACCGGGGTTGGGAGTTTTGGCGATCGATTCGGAGATTTTGAGCGCCGGCAACCACTGACCGCCATCGTAAACCGCCACCAGTTTGTAGACCCCTCCCAGAGCCGGCTCACCCCAGGAGGTGATTAAACGTGTGCCCACACCAAATACCAAGCGGCGCATCAAGCGGTCGGGATCCAGGCCATAGCGTGGCGCCTCCTCGCTGATCTGAGTGGCAATCTGCCAGATGACCAATTCATCCAAGTTGTTCGATAGGACGATGGAGGTATCCTCAAAGCCGGCGGCATCGAGCATGCGTGCCGCTTGAACACTCAGGTAGGCCAGGTCGCCGGAATCGAGGCGCACCCCGAGTGGTTTGTGCCCCTTCTGGCGCAATTCCTCAAAGACGCGAATAGCGTTCGGGATGCCGCTCTCCAGGGTGTTAATGGTGTCCACCAGCAAGATGCAGTCGTCGGGGTAGATCTCGGCAAAAGCGCGGAAGGCGTCCAGTTCGCTCATGCCCATGGTGATGAAGAGCTGCACCATGCTATGGGCGTGCGTACCTTTTGGGGGGGTAGCCCAAACGCGCCGATAAACCGACGTTGGAGGTGAAATCGGCTCCCCCGATGAGCGCGGCTCGGCCGCCGGCGTTGGCGCCGCGCTCGTGACCGCGGCGCAGCCCGAACTCAAGCAGAATCTGACCGCGTCCCACCTCACGCAAACGGGCGGCTTTGGTGGCGATCAAAGTCTGATAATTAAGGTGGTTGAGCAAAGGCGTTTCCAAGATTTGCGCCATAGCCAGCGGGCCGCGCACCACAGTGAGCGGTACATTGGGGTGAACCACTCTCCCTTCCGGGATAGCATACAGGCTGATACCGGAGAAATCCCCATGGCGGGCGAGGTAGTCTAGAAAATCCTCGGCGAAGAGCGGTTTCCCACTGCGGCTGCGCAAGGAGCGCAGGTAGGCGATCTCGTCCGAACCAAAACGGGCCTTAGCCATCCAGGAGAGCAGCCATTCCAGACCGGCGTTGACGCAGTACCCGGCTTTGTGGCCTCCGTAATCCGGGTAGGAGCGGAAGAAATGATCGAACTGCACACGTTTTTCGTGCCAGCCTAGGCGGTAGTACACCTGCGCCATAGTGAGCTGGTACATATCGGTATACAGGATGCCTTCGGCAATCTCAGGAGGGAGTTTGGTCATACCCATCTCCTAATAGAGGGTTACGCAGATCGGAGGTGGAGGTCGCGCCTCCTCCCTCTCCTGCGACCAAGCAGATAGGCCAGGGTAACCATGGCGACCACAGCCGGCAGGCGTTCGCTCAGCCACAAAGCGGAGACCAATGAGCGCCGCCAGCCATCCACCCGCTGTCGGGCAGCCTGCGGCAACACAATCGGTGCATCCCAAAGGAAGGCGGGCAAGCGCTCGAGGTAGCCGCTGGCAACGCACCCCTCCAAACTAAAGATGTACAGGTGGGGACACCAATGCCACGCCAGGCGCAGGTCGCGGGCGAATTCATCCCACGCAAGCGGGCGGGGCTGGGGCAGCCCGGGAACTCAACACCCCCGCCGGTCACCCCCAGGCCAATGGCTTGTGCTTGAGGAGCGTAGCTGGCCAACATCCCCGCTCCTAAGGGGCGGAAGAAACTAGTGTAAAGCATCCACACTTCGCGATCGGCTTGGACATCCACCAACCCGCTCAGACGGCGCAAGAGGGTGGTGCGCGCTCGGCGCTCCTCAGCGATAAAGGGCAACTGGTAGACTTCCACGTGGTAGCCATCGGCGTGGGCCTGAGCGACCATTTGAGCGTAGAGCCGTTCAGCCCGGCGCAGCCGCCCTCCCCAAAAAAGGCGCTCCATAAAGCGAGGGAGGAAGCGCCATCCGCTGCGCATCAGCAGGCTGAGATCGCGTATATCCGGTTCAATGTCCAGGCCAATGGTCTCCCACTGCAGCCCTTCTTCCTGGGTCCAAGCGCGAAAGCGCTCGTTGAACTCCAGCGCCAAGGCAGCATTGTCTAGGTTGAACCAATACCCTTGTTCCTTGGGCAACAGCAGCCACGCTGTCAGCGGCACTCCCGCCCGATTCAAGCGCCGCACCACGGCCGCCCGCTGGGGACTGAAATCGAGCACGGCCAGGCTAAGGGTAGCGCGCAGGGTTTTGAGGGAACTCACCACTGCCTCATCCAGCAAAGTATCGAGGGAGGGGGCATCCAGTTCGCAAAAGAACGTCAGTTCAGGGGCGCGCATCCTTTCCTCTTTATAGGCAAAAAAGCAACGGGGTATCACAAGGGTCTGCAGGCGCGAGGTAATTCTATCATGGTCGCCGGGCTTGTGCCGAGCGGCGGGCTGAGTGATACCGTCAACCGTCCACCTAGGGCACGATTTGGCCTGCGATTCAGAGGGCTCGGCGCCACACTCTTCCCAAATGGCAGGTCACGGGATGGTCGGGTGGTATACAAGGAAATACGAAATGGACCTCTCAGCGGGAGTCTGCCGGGTAAAATACACCCCATGGAGGACGTGCGCCTAGCCGACCTAAGTGAGGCGATCCAGGACTTCAACCGTGCCCGCCGTCAGGCGCAGTTGAAAACGCTCCTGAGGCGCCTAAGCGGTGCTCCACACCGCCTCCTAGCCTATGACGAGGTGCGCCGCATGTTGCGTTTGCGTGGAGGGGTGGAGCGCGGCGTCCAGGATATCCCTCTCGAAGCCATCGTGGGCAGTGTGGGGCGCTACAACGACTTTAGCCGCGATTTTCTCCCTCTGCGCGACGCCAACCGCTACCGCTGGTCGCGTCTGCGAGCATTGGCCATGGGTATGCGCGGCTTCCCGCCGATCGAGGTCTACAAAATCGGGAACGCCTACTTCGTACGTGACGGCAACCACCGCGTTTCCGTAGCGCGCCGTTTGGGTGCGCGCCATATTCAGGCTTACGTCACCGAGCTGCCTAGCCGCGTCCCCTTGGAGCCGGATATGCGCCTCGAGACGCTCATCCTAATGGCAGAATATGCCGATTTCTTGGAAAAGACGCGCCTCGACCAGCTGCGCCCGGGGGCCGATCTGCGCCTCACCGAAGCCGGCCAGTACCCCCTCTTGCTCGAACATATTGAAGTGCACCGCTATTTTATGGGGCTAGATTTCCAGCGCCCTATCCCCTACGAAGAGGCGGTGACCCACTGGTACGACACCGTTTACCTGCCAGTGGTGGAAGCCATCCGTCAAGAGGGTTTGTTGCGTTACTTTCCCGGGCGTAGCGAGGCTGATCTTTACTTGTGGTTGGCCGAGCATCGCGCACAACTGGAGCAGGAGTTGGGTCTTCCGGTGCGCCCGCGCTACGCCGCCCGCTACATTTTGGCCAACCAGCGCCGTTCCTTGGGGCGGCTGCTCGAACGAGTGGGGGGACGTTTGGCACGCCGCCTTTTGGCCGGCAAGGGCACCCTGGTCACCGAGGCTGGTCCCATTCAGGCTGCCGGAGAGCGCTTGTTTCAGGAGGTGCTTACCCCTATCAACGGCAAGGAGGATGGGTGGTGCGCCTTGGAGCAGGCGATCCGCCTGGCGCAGCGCGAGGCGGCCACACTCTACGGGTTGCACGTGGTGACCGAGGGCGAAGCCAACTCCGCAACGCAGGAAGCCTTGGAGACGGAATTCGAGCAGCGTTGCGCGCGGGGTGGCGTGGCAGGCAAGCTGTTGTTCGCCGAAGGCGATGTGGTCGAACAAACCTGTCGGCGGGCCGTGGCCAGCGATCTGGTGGTGGTGAACCTTAGTTATCCTCCTCCGGAAGAGCCATTAGGGCGCCTGGCTTCCGGTTTTCGTGAGTTGATTGCGCGCTGTCCGCGTCCAGTCTTAGCCACCCCGCAACAAGTCTCCCCTTTGAACAGCGCCCTCCTGGCGTTCGATGGCAGCCCTAAGGCGCGTGAGGCGCTCTACTTAGCCACCTATCTTGCCGGGCGATGGGGCATTGCTCTGGATGTACTCACCGTGGCGGACGACAAGCAAAAGGGGCGCTCCCTTCTGGAGGAGGCGCGGCATTATGCAGAGGCGCATGGGGTGATGGCGGGCTACCATTTGCGCCGTGGCCCGGTAGCAGCCACCATCATGGAGGTGGCCAAAGAGCGGGGCTGCGATTTCCTTATCTTAGGCGGTTATGGCTTGAGCCCGGTCCTGGAACTGATGTTGGGCAGCACCGTGGACGATTTGCTGCGTGCCAGAGCCTACCCCCTTTTGATTTGTCGCTAAAGCGGTTCAGCGTTCGGAGCCGTTCTTAGGATGATCGAGGGTAAGCTCGCGGTAGCCGTAGGCGTTGATCACCATCGTTTTCCCGAGTCGGCTCTCGGCCGGAAGCTTAGGATGATAGCGGTGAAGATGCCCGTGAAAGTGATAGACCGGCTGAACCAGGCGGTCAAGCCAGGCAAAAGCACGAATCCCTTGATGGGGATGGTCTTCATCGGGGTAAGCGCCGGCCGGGGGAGCATGGGTGATAAAGACATCCAGAAAACGCCCATAGCGCAGGCGGTTGGCGAGGAGCTGGGGCAACAGCGCAAAGGTGTGTCGCCACATCTCCTGCTGAGAGTATTGGAACGGGCCGGCGCGGTAACGCACGCTGCCCTCCACCCCGGCCACCAGCAGTCCTCCCACGCGCACGCTGCGCCGATGCAGGTCAACCCCCCCATGGGGAGCAGTGCGTTGGCCGGCGGTGCTGTATTCCACAACAGGATCGTGGTTGCCCCTCACGAAGAGCAGCGGCGCATTAAGGGCATTGAAAATGTACTCCAAGTAAGAGTACGCCAGGTCGCCGCAGCCGAGGATCAAGTCCACGCCCTGGAAGCGGGCACGCACCTGTGGGCTGTAGAGAAACGAGACCTGCGTGTCACTCACTACGAGCAGGCGCATGGGGTCTCCTAATCCAGGGAAGAATTATACTCGCCCACCCCATCAATTTTCATCGGTGGGGGTTCCCCTCGAGTTCTATGATAAAATAAAGACGTAAATCATAGGGCGATGAGGCTCGCCGGGTTGTCCTGAAGGACTGATAGCCTCTACTGGAGTTGTCTTCAGTAGAGGCTTTTTCCTTCGCAGTGAGTTTTCGTGAGGTACCCAAGTGATGCGTATGGACTTTCGTAGCATACTCTTCGATCGGGCGGATCCCCCCGAGGAAACCACGCCCCAACCCCAGTGTTTCCCAGATTTGAACCTCGATCAGGTGGTCCAGGCCATCTGTGCTCCGTATGAGTCCTATCGGTTGGAGCCTTTCTACTACACCCCACTCCACGATGCTTCGCTGATTGCCTACCGTCAAGCTGTTTTCCAGGACCTGGAAGACGAAGCGCGCAAAAACATCGTCCACGCCTTTACGCAGAAAATGGCACAGGTGCGACGCTACTTGACCATGGCAGAGACTTTTATATACCCCTACCACAAAAAAGGGTGGTATTTAGAAGCAGTGCTAACCTATTGCCAGGCAGCGGTTGACTTGGCTAACCAGCTCCCCTCTACAGCGCCGGCCTCGCCGGGGTTGCGTGCCCTGAGCGAATACTTGGCGCAGTACGTCTCCTCGCCTTCTTTTCAGTCATTATGGAGCGAGGTTCAGCAAGTGAAACAAGCCCTGTCCTCGCTGCGCTATAACATCATCATTCAGGGCACCACTTTCCGAGTGCGCCGTTATGAGGGGGAAAGCGATTACAGCGTTGAGGTTGAACGCACCTTTGAGAAGTTCCGTCAGGGGGCGGTGAAGGATTACCGCAGTTCGCTCTATCAACCGGGCGGCATGAACCATGTGGAAGCCAAAATCCTGGAGTTCGTCACCCGCCTTTACCCCGAACCGTTTGCGGCGCTCGATCGCTTCTGCGAGCGGTATGCCACTTTCCTGGACGACACCCTCGCACGCTTCGACCGAGAAGTGCAGTTCTACTTCGCCTACCTCGATTTCATCGCCAACCTGCGTTATCGGGGGCTGCCCTTCTGTTATCCGCACATCACCTGTGAAAAAGACCTCTACGCCCGCGAAACCTTCGATATCGCCCTCGCTCGTAGCCTCTACGTTGAGAATCGGGCAATCATCTGCAACGACTTCTACCTCGAAGAGCCGGAGCGCATTTTCGTCGTCACCGGACCCAATCAGGGTGGCAAGACCACCTTCGCTCGCACCTTTGGCCAGCTGCACTACCTGGCCAGCTTGGGTTGCCCTGTGCCGGGCAGCGCAGCGCGCCTCTTCCTCCCAGATGAGATTTACACTCACTTCGAGCGCGAGGAGGACATCCTCACCCAAAGCGGAAAACTTCAGGATGACCTCTTGCGCATACGCGCCATCCTGGAGAGCGCCACCTCCCAAAGCGTGATCATCCTGAACGAAATTTTCGTCTCGACTACGGTAACGGATGCCCTCTTCCTCAGCCGCGAGATCATGCGGCGCATCCATGAGCGTGATGCGCTCTGTGTATGGGTGACCTTCCTCGATGAATTGGCCACCTTCAGCGAAAAGACGGTCAGCATGGTCAGCACGGTCTCTCCCCAGAATCCGGCCGAGCGCACCTTCCGCATTGTGCGCCGCCCGGCGGACGGTCTGGCATATGCCCTTTCGTTGGCGGAAAAGCACCGCCTCACCTATCCTCAATTGAAAGAACGCTTGCAAACATGAACGTTTGGCTGCTCTACCCCGATCGCGATTTTAATTTCGACCAGGCGGAATTTCCCCTTAGTGATGCCCTGGTACAAGATTTAGAGTTGGATATCCTTCTGGACACCATGGCGCGCGGCGACCGCTTCATCCGTCAGGTGGCACGCCAGGTCCTGTTGACTCCCCTCACAGATCCCGAGGTGATCCGTTACCGACAGGAGATCCTGCAAGATGCGCTCCAGAACCCAGAGGTGGTGCGTGCCCTCTACCGTCTCCCCATCTTGGCTCAGGAGACCAAGCAGCGCAACTGGTTGGGTATTTTCACCCGCTACCCAGGCGGGATTTTAAGCAGCGCAGTGCAACTGCTCGAAATGTTCATGGGACTGCTGCGCGAGATGAGACGCCTGGCCGACGAGCACGCGGCGACCTTTGCCTCGGCCGGTTTCCACCGCTTTTTCGCCATGGTGCAGCATGAGTTGGACGAAGCCTACTTTGCCGAAGTGGAAAAACACTTGCGTGCCTTAAAGTTCCCCGCTGGGGTGTTGATTAGCGCCGAGGTCGGCCCGGGCAACGAGGGCAAGAACTACCTACTGCGCAAACCCCAGACGAACGGCGAGAACCTCCTCGAACGCCTTTTCTCACGGCGCTCGCCGACTTATTCCTACACCCTCCACCCGCGCGATGACCACGGGGCACGCGCCTTGAGCGATTTGCGCGACCGCAGCCTAAACCTAGTAGCCAACGCCGCCGCCCAAGCCGCGGATCATATTGATAACTTCTTGCGTTTGCTGCAGCGCGAATTGGCCTTCTACATTGCCGCTCTGAACCTCGCCGAAGCGCTCCAAGCGCTCGAGGAGCCCATTGTCCTACCTAACCCTCTCCCTATGGGAGCGCGCCAACTGGCCTTTAAGGAGCTGTACGACCCGGCGCTCGCCCTCTCCACGGGGGCCAAAGTGGTAGGCAATGATCTCAATGCTCAGGGTAAAGCCTTGATCTTCATCACGGGGGCGAATCAGGGCGGTAAGTCCACTTTCCTGCGCAGTTTGGGTCAAGCCATGCTCATGATGCAAAGCGGCTTGTTCGTGGCTGCCGAGTCGTTCACGGCCGCGGTGACTTCGGGGGTGTTCACCCATTTCAAGCGCGAGGAGGATGCCACCATGCGCAGCGGCAAGTCCGATGAGGAACTGAGCCGCATGAGCACGATGGTCACCCACCTACAACCCCATGCGCTGGTTCTGTTCAACGAATCCTTCTCGGCGACCAATGAACGAGAAGGCGCCGAAATCGCCCGTCAGATTGTCCAGGCGCTCTTGGAAGGGGAAATGCAGGTGGCCTTTGTGACTCATCAATACGAGTTGGCGCGCCGTTTCTACGAAGACGCTCAGCCCGAGGCGCTCTTCCTGCGCGCCGACCGCCAGGCCGATGGCAGGCGCACTTTTCGCCTGAAGGAAGGGGAACCGCTGCCGACCAGTTTTGGCAAGGATATTTATCAGGCGGTCTTCTCGCCGGCGGAGGTCCGTTGAGGGCAAAATCGCGGCATTCAGGTAGCCGATGCTCCGATCGTCTACCCCACCTTTCAAGCGACGGAGCCTTCGACTTTTTGGGGACAGAATGAAAGCGAGTGCTCTCTCGTGCCCTAAAAAAGGCCTCTTCTCCCCCTAGAATTTCTTGCTTTTATTACACTCTGTAGTGAGCGTGGAAGGACTCGAACCTTCAACCAATGGCTTAAAAGGCCACTGCTCTGCCGTTGAGCTACACGCCCAAACCTTCTGCGCGCATTGTATCACGCCCCGTTTAAACCGTCAACGGGGGCATAACACAGCGTGCGCCTCAAAGATGGTCAATCTGATTTTCCGCTAGGCTAAAGCCCTTACACAGGGTAGAAAAATCCGCTGGACCGGGAGCCGATTTCACTTCTGGCAGATGAAGGGACGCAGGTATTGACCGGTATACGAATCGTCACGGGCGCACACCTCTTCAGGGGTGCCCTCTGCCACAATCTCACCGCCGCGATCGCCTCCTTCCGGCCCCAAGTCTATGATGTGATCGGCCACTTTGATAATATCCAGGTTATGTTCGATGATCAGCACCGTGTTGCCGGCGTCTACCAGGCGTTGCAGCACTTCGATCAACTTATGCACGTCGGCGGCATGCAACCCCACCGAAGGCTCATCCAAGACATAGAGCGTGCGCCCCGTAGAGCGTTTGGAGAGCTCGCGCGCCAGCTTTACCCGCTGGGCCTCGCCGCCCGAAAGGGTGGGCGCCGGCTGCCCAATGCGGATGTACCCCAAGCCAACATCTTGAAGGGTGCGCAGACGGCTCACCATCGCAGGAAAAGCAGCGAAGAGTTCCAACCCCTCATCCACGGTGAGGTCAAGCACTTGGGAGATGTTCAGCCCTTTGAAACGCACTTGGAGCGTCTCGCGGTTGAAGCGCGCCCCGTGACACACATCGCAGGGCACGTACACATCGGGGAGGAACTGCATCTCGATACGCAGCTGTCCCTGTCCCATACAGGCTTCGCAACGCCCTCCATGCACGTTGAACGAGAAGCGCCCCGGCTTGTAGCCGCGCATCTTGCTCTCCGGCAGCTCAGCATAGAGCTGACGGATCAGGTCGAAAAGGCCGGTGTAGGTGCCGGGGTTGGAGCGCGGCGTGCGCCCAATCGGCGATTGATCAATGTTGATGACCTTATCGAGGTGTTCCAGCCCTTCGATGCGGTCGTGTTCGCCGGGTTGGGTGCGCGCCCCGTTCAAGGCGCGTGCCAGCGCTTTGTAGAGAATTTCCACCATCAGGGTGGATTTTCCGGAGCCGGAGACGCCGGTGATGCACACCAACTTCCCCAGCGGGATGCGCACAGTGATATTCTTGAGGTTGTGTTCCCGTGCGCCAACGATAGTGAGGGGTTTTCCCCGTTGCCGCTGCGCCGCGTGGCCGGAATGGGCACTCTCAGACGGCCGGCGAGGTAAGCACCGGTGAGGGATTCGGGAACGCGCAGGATGTCTTCCACACGACCTTCTGCCACCACACGTCCCCCGTGCTCGCCGGCCCGCGGTCCTAAATCCACAATCCAATCGGCGGAGAGGATGGTCTCGGTATCGTGCTCCACTACAAGCACCGTATTGCCCAGGTCGCGCAGCCCCTTGAGCGTGTTCAGCAGGCGGTGGTTATCGCGCGGGTGCAAGCCAATCGAAGGTTCATCCAACACGTAAAGCACGCCGGTGAGTCGTGAGCCGATTTGGGTGGCTAAACGTATGCGCTGCGCCTCCCCCCCCAGAGAGGGTGGAAGCTGAGCGTTGCAGGGTGAGGTAATCCAGACCGACATCCACCAGAAAACCCAGGCGGGCTTCAATCTCCTTGAGGATGCGCTCTGCAATCGCCTGCTGGCGGGCGTTGAGTGGCGACTCACGGCCCGCCAAGCGCCGCACCCACTCCAGGGTGCGCTTCACCGGCCAACGGGTTACCTCCACGATGTTCACCCCGTCCACGGTGACGGCCAGAGCCTCTTTGCGCAAACGCGTCCCTTGGCAGGTGGGGCAAACCTGCTCGGTCATCAACTCGGCGATGCGTTCGCGCATATATTCCGAAGCTGTCTCGTGATAGCGGCGTTGCAGATTGATAATCACCCCCTCAAAGGGGGCACGGAAGGTGGTCAGGCGGCCGTCTTTGTTGCGGTATTGGACGTTGATCTCCTGGCCGCCGGTGCCATAAAGAATAATGTTCAGTTTTTCCGGCGGGATGAGACGCACCGGTTTGTCCAGGTCAATATGAAAGTGCCGCGCTACCGCCTCCAACATCTGCCAATAGTAACCCCCCTCCTCGCGCGGGCCACGCCACTCGGAAGCGACAATCGCTCCTTCGTTAATGGAGAGATCGCGGTTGGGGATGAGCAAGTCGGGGTCAATCTCCAAACGGCCACCCAACCCTTGGCAATCGGGGCAGGCCCCATGTGGGGTGTTAAACGAGAAAGTGCGCGGTTCGATCTCCGGCAGCACAGAGCCATGCTCCGGGCAGGCCAGGTGTTCGGAGAAATGCAAGTCGCGCCCTGCCGGGGTCTCTTGGCCAGCCGTCTCCCCCGGCGGGTTGAGCCAGTGGAGTGTCAGATAGCCCTCGCCGAATTTGAGCGCTGTCTCCACCGAATCTGTCAGACGGGATAAAAAGGACTGCCGCTCGTTCTCGTCCTCCGCCTCGGTTAGGACCAAGCGATCCACCACCGCCTCCACGGTGTGAATTTTGTAGCGATCCATCTGAATCTCTTCATCGAGGTCATACACTTGGCCATCTACGCGGGCGCGCACAAAGCCGGCACGGCGGATTTCCTCCAGCACGGCCTGATGCGTCCCCTTGCGCCCCCGCACCAGCGGTGCCAGCAACAACAGACGGGCGCCTTGCGGCAGGCGTAGGATTTCATCCACAATCTCCTGCGCCGACTGGCGCGCCACCTCCCGCCCGCAAATCGGACAGTGGGGCACGCCCACACGAGCGAAGAGCAGACGCAGATAATCGTAGATTTCGGTGACCGTGCCCACCGTAGAGCGGGGGTTGTGCGAGACCCCTTTCTGGTCTATAGAAACCGCCGGTGAAAGGCCCTCGATGTAATCCACATCGGGCTTTTCCATCTGGCCTAGGAATTGGCGCGCATAGGCGGAGAGCGACTCGACATAGCGGCGCTGCCCCTCGGCGAAGATGGTATCGAACGCCAGTGACGACTTGCCAGAACCGGATAGGCCGGTGATCACCACCAACTTATCGCGCGGAATCTCCACGGTGATGTTTTTCAGGTTATGTTCCCGCGCGCCAACCACTCGAATCACATTCTGAGACATCGCTCTTTCCAAAAAGCTTCGCTAAAAAATTGAGATGGTCACCGGGGTGGGCGTAACATGCCTGAGCTCGATGCGCCGCCCATCAGCCCGCCCCAGCCCAGAACCCTTTTCGGTTCGCGAAGGGTTATTATAACGTCAGTTTCGGTAAGGCGGGATAAGATGAGAAACGGAACACTCGCCATAATCTACTCACATGCTAAAGTCTGCTTAAATGCGGGCGGTGGGTGTTGACTCCGTCAACGAGTCCGCTTATACTTAAATCAAACGGAGGCCTGAATTTGGCGAGATATGCCCGTGCAGCACAAACGCATATGAGATAACGCATGGCACGCGCCCGCGTGCCATGTTGCTCTTTTTAAAGGAGTGAAAATTCTGCTTGAGAAAGGAGACGGCTCGCCATGGACTATGGGATGATTGGGAAGATCGAGAAGGCCAGGCGTTATGCCGAAGAACGCCAGCGTTTTCGTATTGAGACGCTGAAAGTGACCTTTGATGGTGACAACAACCCGCACGAGATCACTTTGATTAACGGTGTATGGGAATGCGATTGTGATTTCTTCCATAGTCGGGGGCGTTGTAGCCACACCATGGCGTTGGAGAAAATCCTCGAAGGCGTGCAAGGCCTTCCCGAAGGCGTTGCCTCCTGAAAGGCAGCCGATCCGCGGCGACCACCTCTGGCACAACCTGCCCAGTCGCTGTTGATTCGCGGTTACGCCACAACTTTCCCAATGCTATGACCATAGATCGTATCCTAGTAATCGTGCTCGATGGCGTCGGTGCCGGCGAGGCTCCCGATGCCGCTCTCTACGGTGACCAGGGGAGCAATTCTTTGGGCAACACCGCGCGAGCCGTCGGTGGTCTGCACTTGCCCCACTTGGGGTCGCTGGGGTTAGGATACATCACGCCTATCCTGGGCGTGCCACCGGCTCCGGAACCGCGCGGCGCGTATGGCAAGCTCACCCCTCGCTCTCCGGGCAAGGACACCATCTCAGGGCATTGGGAGCTGATGGGAGTGCGCTTGAACCAACCCTTCCCAACCTACCCCCACGGCTTCCCCCCGGAGGTGATTGAGGAATTCAAACGCCGCATCGGTCGGGATATTCTAGGGAACTACCCCGCTTCCGGCACCGAGATCATCAAGGAACTGGGCCTCGAGCACATGCGCACCGGCAAACCCATCGTGTACACCTCGGCAGATAGCGTCTTTCAGATCGCGATGCATGAGGAGGTTATTCCTATTGAGGAGCAGTATTGGATCTCCGAGCAGGCGCGCCAAATCCTTCAGGGAAAGCACGCTGTGGGACGAGTGATTACCCGTCCCTTTGTAGGCGATAGCCCGGAAACCTTCCGCCGCACCGAAAGGCGGCGCGATTTCCCTTTGCCACCACCCTCGCCCACGGTGTTGCAGAAGATGGTCGCAGCCGGCTTAGAAGTGTGCACTGTGGGGAAGATTGACGACATCTTCGCCCATCAAGGCATCACCCGCTCCAAACACACTTCAGATAACGCTTCCAGCCTGGCAGCCACGCTGGAGTTCCTGAGCGAGGATTTTCGCGGCCTGATCTTCACCAACCTGATCGAATTCGATATGATCTACGGCCACCGCAACGATCCCCTTGGGTACGCCCAGGCTTTGCAGAAGGTGGACGAAGCCGTGCCGCAAATCTGGGAGCGCTTGCGTCCCGGAGATATGGCTATGTTCGTGGCCGATCACGGGGTAGACCCCACCACTCCCAGCACGGATCACTCGCGGGAGTACGCCCCCCTGCTGGTCTTCGGCCCGCCGGTGCGTGAAGGAGTGAACCTGGGCGTTCGCCCCTCGTTCAGCGATGTAGGGGCGACGATCTGCGAGGCCTTTGGCCTCTCCCCCTTGCCCTACGGAGAGAGTTTCCTGGCCGCCGTGCTGCGTCACCCCGACCAGGGCTGCCTCTAAGGCTCATATACCCCTATCGCCCGCAGCGTCCCCCAAGCTTCAGTGACGTTACATAAAAAGCCCCCTCCGGATGGATGGGGGCTTTCACGTGCAAGCAGGGATGCCGATTCAGGAGAGCGGCTCTTCCTTATCCAGCCCTTGCAGCATTTCCAAATCCCGCAGCGAGTTGCGCCAACGAACCACCAGGCTGACCAGGTAGAGCGCCATCACCCCGAAGATGACGGCGTAGCCGGCGATCATGTAATTGCCGGTCTGAGCAGGTCCTTCTTGAACGAGAGATAACATATTTCCCTTCCCTAGTACTAAAGGTTCAACTTGAGTTTTAACTGCTCCACCCGGTCCTGCAAGTGCCCCAGGCGAATGCGATGCCATAAAAGGTCGGCAAAAAGCACCGAGAAAGTCAGCAAACTAAAGAAGAATACCAGACGCATGGGAGGGGTCATATCGAAGGCCCCCTCAGCGCCGGGCTGGTTCGTGCCGATCACCACGGGGTGAATGGTGCGGAAGAGGCGCGCCGAGAAGAAAGTCAACGGCACGCTTAGGAAGCCCACAATGGCGTAAACCGCTCCGAAACGGGCGCGTCGCTCCGGCTCTTCCATGCCTGCCCGCAGCATCAGGTAGGCAGCGTAGATGAGCAGCATGATGGTGGCGGTGGTCAGGCGCGGATCCCAGGTCCACCAGGTGTTCCAAATCGGACGCGCCCAGATCGAGCCGGTGACGACGTTGATGAAGGCAAAGGCCATGCCGATTTCCACAGCAGCCAGCCCGACGATGTCCCAGCGGCGGTCACCCTTGGCCAGGTAAACGCCGCCGGCCACCGCGGCCACAAGGAAACCCAACATCCCCACCCAGCCGGCGGCCACGTGAAAGTAGAAAACCTTCTGTACCAGCCCCATCACACGCTCCAAAGGAGCGTAGAAGAACACCAAAGCGGTGGCGGTTACCAGTGTTGAGACGGCGAGGAAATCCAAAACTTTCAGGGCGAATGGTTTCTCAGGCATATGCAAGTCACTCCTCCACAACGAAATCGAACACCATATAGGCGACGGCAATAAAGATGAGATCGTAGACCACAAGCAAATTCAACCACGGCAGCAGGTCGGCCCAGGGGGCGCCTTGTAAGAATCCCCCGCTGGCCTTTACCGCAGCAATGAAGACCGGAATGGTCACTGGAAAGAGCAAAATGGGCAGAAGGATATCGCGGGTACGGGTTTGCACGGCCATGGTGGCCAGCAGGGTGCCCACTGCCACATAACCCACCGACCCCAACAGGATGATGGCGAGCAAACCAGGCCTCAGCAAGTTGACGTTATACAGCACGCTATAGAGCGGCAGGACGATCACTTCCACCACAAGCATGAAGATAAAATTGCCCAGCATCTTGCCGAAGTAAATGGCGCTGCGGTCCACCGGGGCCAGGAGCAGCCCATCCAGGCAGCCGCGGTCTTTTTCCATAGCCATGGAACGGTTCAGCCCTAGGGTGGCGGCAAAGGCGAAGGTGACCCACAGCACACCCGCCGTCACACCGTAGCGTGTTTGGGGGTCCAACTCTAAGGAGAAATTGAAGATCAGGATGACCAAAACGGCGAAAACCAACATGGCGGAGAGCATCTCACGGCTGCGCAGTTCGGCGGCTAGGTCCTTCCAAATAACAGCCAGGAGCGCGCTCCAAAAACGGG
>VSSL01000051.1_pt1 | contig 24656 bp, 21 predicted proteins | sample 4557531 | NCBI WGS metagenome assembly VSSL01 (sample SAMN10986726, study PRJNA523729) | hot springs metagenome | isolation source: hot springs | place: India:Timba, Gujarat | collected 2018-05-31 | reverse complement strand
GGTCGCAGAAGTCATAAGAGCCCTTCAGGAACCCATGGAGCCCGTGAAGTGCCTTCAAGATACCCGCCTCTGTGACCGAGTAAGCAGGTGTCAAGCCAGAACCATTTGGTCGGATCTGCATCAAATAATAGAAAGCGCCCTTGAGAAAATCACCCTCCAAGAGATCCTGGATCGGGCTCCAGCGGATCCGGAGAAAACTAACCCATGTACACAACCATGGCTTCCTTCCTGACAAAAAAGGCCTGCAGGGCCATAAGAAACTATTCTTCGGGAAATGCTTCCAGGCCTGGACCGCTGGGATGGTTGGGCTTCTGATTGGCCGGGTTGTTTTCCAGGAAAAGGCTGTAGGCACTTTGCTTACAGAAGAGTCGGTTAACCTGTCTTAGAGCCAAGCATCCCTCTTGCCTGGTGATGTTAAACTAAGGCCTGCTGCGTTCTGCGAGAGTCCTGGCTGCCAAGGTGCCTGATCCATCTTCCAGATCCCTTGTCCTCTTGGCCACCAGTTGTCTGAAGGTTCCTGAGTCAGCCGGGCTTACTGGATCTGAATTTATGAAATTGACCTTAAGCGGGTTTATGAACTGCCCCCCCTTCATGAGCCTGAAATCCAGATGGGGTCCTGTAGCAAGTCCCGTTGCTCCCACATAACCTATGACCTGCCCCTGTCTGACGCTTACGCCCGAGCGGATGCCAGCCCCAAATCGGCTCAGGTGACCGTACATGGAAACATAGCTTTGGCCGTGTTGGATCTTTACAAGATTTCCAAAGCCCCCTTCCCAGCCCGCCGAAACTACCCTCCCGTCTGCCACCGCCCGAACAGGAGTACCTGTGGGCGCGGCATAATCCACTCCCAGGTGAGGTCTGTAAGTCTGCAAGATGGGGTGTAACCTGGCCTGGGTAAAACCCGAGGTGATACGGGTAAATTTCAAAGGCGAACGAAGAAAAGCCTTGCGCAGGGACCTGCCTTGGCTGTCAAAATACCCCTCCTGGCTTGCCTTGCCGTTGAAATAGAAGGCCCAGAATGCCCTGCCCTTGTTGACGAACCTGGCAGCCAGGATCCTGCCATAGCCCACCCTCTTATCCCCTATCCATTTCTCCTCCAAAAGCAGGTCAAAACGGTCCCCTGCTCTCAGATCCACGTGGAAGTCAATGTCGTAATCAAAGATGTTGGCCAGGGCAAGGGTTACGGAGGCCGGCAGCCCTGCCTTGTCCATGGCTCCAAAAAGGGAGTTCTGAATGGTTCCAGAGACCACCTTTTGACGCACCTCCAGAGGCTTCATCTCTTTTCGAGCCTGAAGCCTCTCCCCTGAACGTTCCACTAGGAGCATACATTGAAAGTCCAGCTCCGCTTCCACCTGCATCACCCGGCCGTCCTGGTCGTCCAAAGTGACAAGAAACTTGGTTCCTTCCCTCAAACGCTTCAAATCCTGGACTGCTTTCACCGCATCCACGATCTCTTTGGCCTGAATTTGTCCCAGACCGGCTTTCTTGAGGGCATCCTCAAGACCCTCCCCTTTTTTCAAGAGGATTTCCCTGGACTGTTCCTGGCTTTCCTCCTGAACTTCCACTTCTTGCAAAACCGGGGATTCGGAGAAGTCCCTCAGGCCCCGCGCCATTGAAAGCTGTTCTTCCAGCAGTTTGGGCGGTGGGAGGGAGAAGGCCGGGCCATCCATCAACCATGTCACCACCAGGGCCAGGGCAGCCCCTGTGGTCAACAGGCCTGCCACCCGGCAAAGGACCCACTCGGCTTTTCTGCCCCTCAGAAGGTTCCTCCGAAGCCTTTCCCTGCACAAGTGCTTGGAGGACCCCGATCTATCCAGGAAGCCCCTCACACCTCTCAAAACAGAACCTCCATCATCTGACCCACCGACTCCACCCCCAGAACCTCCATGGGGACCTCTTGGCTGGCCTGAGCCATGTTCCCCTTGGGCAGAAGACACTTGCGAAAACCCATCCTGTGGGCCTCCCTCAGCCTTGGAGACACCCTCTGAATCCCACGCACCTCTCCTGTCAGGCCTATCTCCCCGAATAGAACCAAAAGAGGATCCACGGCCCGATTGAGATAACTGGAGGCTATGGCCGAGGCTATGCCCAAATCCACGGCAGGCTCCTCAACCCTCATGCCACCTACCACGTTCACGTACATGTCCTGGTCTGAAAGATGAATGCCCCCATGTTTCTCCAGCACAGCCGTGAGAAGCGCCACCCTCTGCCCGTCAACCCCCATGGTGGCCCTTCTGGGCACACCGTACCCGCTCCTGGAAACAAGGGCCTGCAATTCCACCAAGAGGGGCCTGTTGCCCTCCATGCTGGCCAGAACCACGGAGCCTGGCACGCCCCTGGGCCTTTCGCTCAGGAACCTCTCCGAGGGGTTCATCACCTCTTCCAGGCCTCTTTCCCTCATCTCCAATATGCAGATCTCATCCGTGGAACCAAAACGATTCTTCACACACCTCAGGATCCTGAAAGGATGTCCCCTTTCCCCTTCCAGGTAAAGCACCAGGTCCACCATGTGCTCCAGCACCCTTGGCCCTGCCAGAACCCCCTCCTTGGTCACATGGCCCACCAGCACCACCGTGATGCCGCGGCCCTTGGCCACCGAAGTCAGTAAAGAAGTGGTCTCCCGAAGCTGTCCCACGCTGCCTGGAAGGGAGGGGTGCTGGTCTGTGTAAAGGGTCTGGATGGAATCCACTATTATCAGACGCGGCTCCAGAGCACAAACGGCATCCAGGGCGCGTTCCAGATTTGGCTCTGCCAGTACCCACAAACCTTCGGTCTCAAGCCCCAGCCTGTCCGCCCTTATCTTGAGTTGATGGGGTGATTCCTCCCCGCTCAGATAAACGGCTCTGGCTCCTCCGAGGGTCAGCTTCTGGCAAACCTGAAGCAGCAAAGTTGACTTGCCGATCCCAGGGTCCCCCCCCAGCAGCACCACAGAGCCATCCACCAGGCCTCCACCTAGGACCCTGTCCACCTCGGGCCAACCGGTGCTGAGCCTTCGAGTGCTCTCTGCTGGAATCTGGGAGAGTGGAAGGGGAGAGATCTGCTCCACGGGCCCAAACCAGGCCCTGCGCTGAGGACGTTCAGGCTGCGGCGTTTCTTCCAGCAAGGTGTTCCATTCCCCGCAGTCAGGACAACGGCCCATCCACTTGGCTGAACGATACGCGCAAGCCTGACAAACGTAGCTTGTCCGGAGCTTGGCCATGAATCTCCCCATGGGCCCAGGGCCCAGGACAAATCGGGGGGATTATACGCATGAGCGGGCCTCCTGTCAACCCAAAGCTCAGGCTTTTAAGTGAACAAAAAAATGGCTCCCTGGCCCAGAAGCCAGCGCATCCCAGCCTCCGGGATTTGCCTCATGGCTCAAGACGCATGGAGATACCTGCCTTGAGCCTGGCAACCAACTGCCCAACCCTTCTGGGAAGGTCATCTTCTGTGCGATTCTCTTCAATGAGGCGCACAATGGCACTTCCCACCACAACCCCGTCGGCTAAGCTGGCCGAGGATCTTGCCTGGTTATGGTCCGATATGCCGAATCCCACCATTACCGGAAGGTTGGTCCATTTCCTTATGAGTTGAATCTGTTTTCTAACAGCTTCCAGCTCTGGTTGAGCAGTGCCGGTAACGGCAGTTGTCGATATGCAATATATGAAGCCCTGGGCTCCCCTGAGGATGTGCCAGAGCCGATCAGGCCCTGTGGTGGGAGCCACCAGAACTATGTAATCCAGACCCATGGAGTCCGTATGGCATCTCAGCTCATCCCATTCCTCTGGCGGAAGATCCACAACCAGGATGCCGTCCAGTCCTGATCCACAAGCTTCCCTGGCAAATCGCTCAGGCCCGTAAGCCAAGATGGGATTGTAGTAAGTGAAGAGCAAAAGCGGAATGTCAAGCACTCTTCTCAGTGCGACCACCAGTTCCAAAACCCTCTCCAGGGTGGTTCCACTCATCAATGCCCTTCGGCATGCAGCCTGGATCACCGGTCCATCTGCCGTGGGGTCAGAAAAGGGCAGCCCTATCTCGATTATGTCAGCACCGGCCCTGGCCATCTCCAGCACTATTTCATAGGTTCCCTCCAGATCTGGATCCCCTGCTGTCACATACGTCACAAGAGCCTTTTCCCCTCGTTCTCTCAGCTGCTGGAATCTCCTCAGGATCCTTCTCATCTGCCCAAAGCCTCCATGCCACGAAATACCACATCCGCATCCTTGTCCCCCCTGCCGGAGAGGTTGAGCACAAGCACACTATCCTTGTCCATCCTGGGTGCCATGCGCACTGCCCATGCCACGGCATGGGCGCTCTCCAGCGCCGGTATTATCCCTTCCAACCTGGACAACATATAAAAGGCATCCATGGCCTCATTGTCTGTAACGCACACGTAGCATACCCTACCTGTGCTTCTCAGGTAGCTGTGTTCCGGCCCAACCCCTGGGTAGTCCAGGCCTGGTGCTATGGAATGGGCTTCTTGGATCTGACCTTGCTCGTCTTGAAGAACATATGTCTTGGCCCCATGGAGGACCCCCACAGATCCAGCACAGAGACAGGCTGCGTGGCGGCCAGTTGAAAGCCCCTTTCCCGCGGCTTCAACCCCGTACATGGCCACTTCTCTGTGCCCAAGGAATGCATAGAACAGCCCAAGGGAATTGCTTCCCCCGCCCACGCACGCCACCAGAGCATCCGGTAGTTTTCCTTCCTTGCTAAGGATCTGGATCTTGGCCTCCCTGCCTATTATGCTCTGGAAATCCCTAACCATCATGGGATAGGGGTGGGGACCGGCGGTGCTGCCTATGACGTAATAGGTGTCCTTCACATGAGCCACCCACTCCCTCATGGCCTGGCTCATGGCCTCCTTCAGGGTGGAGGTGCCGCAGCCAACAGCACTTACTTGAGCTCCCAGGATGCGCATCTTCAAGACATTGGAGGCCTGGCGCCTCATGTCCTCCTCGCCCATGAGGATCCGACACTCCAAGCCCAACAAAGCTGCGGCAGTGGCAGTTGCCACCCCATGCTGGCCAGCGCCTGTTTCCGCCAAAACCCTTCTCTTACCCATGCGCTTTGCCAAAAGGCACTGCCCCAGGGCATTGGTGATCTTGTGGGAGCCCGTGTGGTTGAGATCCTCCCTCTTGAGGTAGAGCCTAGCCCCACCCAAAGTGTGGCTGAGCCTCTCAGCCAGGAAAAGCGGGGTGGGTCTGCCAGCATAATCCTTCAGATAACCCATGAGCTCCTGCTTAAAGCGTCTTTGGCCCCGAAGCTCAAGGTACGCCCTTTCCACCTCCTCCAGGGCAGAGAAAAGGGTCTCTGCCACATACCTCCCCCCGAACTTTCCGAAGTGACCCTTTTTGTCAGGGGTCCTCATTGGGGATGGCTTCTTTCTAAATCTCTTCTGATTCAAGGCATACCTCCAATGGATTCCCTCTCGAACATGGGAGTCAATATCTACCCACATCTATTGAAAACAGGCCTTCCTGAAAATTTGCTACAGAGCTGCCTTGCCAATTTCACAAAGCGGATCATCTTGCTTTCATCCTTCCTTCCCGGGCTCTTCTCAATCCCACTGCTGACATCAATAGCATCCGGCAACACAACTTTCACGGCCTCCGCCAGGTTTCCTTGGTTGAGTCCTCCTGCTAGCACAAGCCTGTGCCCGGTTCGGATGCGTGGAGCCAGTTGCCAGTTGGCCAATCTCCCTGTGCAATGGTGCACTCTTGGGTCAAAGCCATCCAGTAACAACGCCCAGAGCCTCTTGTATTCCTTCAGATATTCCAACTCCTGGCCGTGCCCCCTGATTGCCTTGATCAGGGGCAGATCTGCCATGGCAAGAAAATATTGGGGAGTTTCATGTCCGTGGAGTTGGACCAGGTTCAGGTTCAGGTCATGGAATATGGAACGCACCTTATGGGGTCTTTCATCCACAAAGACCCCCACTTTGCATATCTCAGCAGGCAGCCTCTCTATTATTTTTAGCGCCTCCCCGGGCCCTATGTAGCGTGGACTTGGAGGATAAAACACGAATCCCAAAGCATCCACCCCTAGCTCCACGGCCAGAAGAGCATCCTCCAGGTTGGTTATGCCGCAGACCTTTATCTGCATCTCCAGGCTCCTATGCGGTGGAGTTCTTTTTGCCCAGGAGCTCTTTTAGCTTGGCTTCAGGATCCTTGGCCCTCATCAAAGCTTCGCCCACGAGAAAGGCTCTCACCCCTACATGGAGAAGCCTCCTTAGGTCCTCACGGTGGCGGATCCCGCTCTCGGTGACCAGTGTCACCTGGCTGCCCACCAGCGGGGCCAGATGCAGGGTGACTTGGAGGTCTGTGGTGAGGGTGCGCAGGTCCCTGTTGTTTATGCCAATGACTTCTGCCCCGGCCCTGAGGGCACGGCTCAATTCCCCACGCTGGTGCACTTCCACCAGGGGGCACAGGCCCAGTGTGCGAGCCAGGCTTACCATCTCTGCAAGCCTTCCGCCCTCCAGAAGCGCTGCTATGAGCAAAACCGCATCGGCCCCCAGCACCCGGCTCTCATAAAGCTGATATGGCTCCAGTATGAAATCCTTGCGAAGAACCGGGATGGAAACCCTCTGACGCACAGCCTCCAGGAAGTTTGGGTGGCCGCCAAAGAACTTCTCCTCTGTTAGAACAGAGATGGCAGCTGCTCCTGCCCTCTGGTAAGAAGCTGCCACATCAACTGGATTCATATCTTGCCTTATCCAGCCAGCAGAAGGAGATCTCCTTTTTATCTCCGCTATTATGGCCACAGGCCTCTTTTGCAAAGCGGCCCTCAGGTCCCTTGGCTGAGGAATCCCCTCCATTCTCCTCTTGAGCAGATCCAGCGGGACCCTTTTCTTGGCAAGAGAGATCTCCTTCCACTTGGCCTTCACGATCTCATCCAGAACCATGTGCAGCTCCTGATAAGCCTAGATCTCAGGATTCGTTCTCTTGATGAGGCACTCCAGTTTGGCCAGTGCTGCTCCGCTCTCGATGCTCTCCCATGCCATCCTAATGCCTTCGTGCAGGTCAGCTGCTTTTCCTGCAGCCATTAGAGCAAGGCCAGCATTGAGCTCCACTGCCTTGCGCGGGGCGCCATCTTTGCCCTCCAGTACCTGGCGCACCATGCGAGCGTTGGTGGCAGGATCTCCACCCCTTAGTTCCTCTATGGGGTAGAGCTGGCCCAGGAGATCCCTAGGGTCTATATCGTAAGTGGATATGAGACCATCTCTTAGCTCTGATACACGTGTCTGGGAGCTAACACTCGCCTCATCCAAACCCTCTAGGCCATGAACGACCATGGCCCTTCGCGTGCCAAGCTCCCTCAGGACTGCTGCAAATAACTCTGTGAGCCTAGGATCGTACACACCCAGGAGCTGGCAGGTTGCGCCCGCTGGATTGGTGAGGGGTCCAAGGAGGTTGAATATGGTGCGTATTCCCATCTCCTTCCTGGGCCCCGCAGCATGGCGCATGGCAGGATGCATCATGGGCGCAAAGAGAAAGCCTATGCCCAGCTCCTGAATACACTCCTCCACCACCTCTGGGCCTACGTCCACCTTGACCCCCAGGGCCTCGAGCACATCGGCGCTTCCGCAGCTGCTGGAGACAGCCCTGTTCCCATGTTTTGCCACTGTGACGCCCGATCCTGCCACCACAAAGGCAGCGGTCGTGGATATGTTGAAGGTGCTGGCCCTGTCCCCACCTGTGCCACAGGTGTCCACCACCACCTGGGAGCGAGCCTCCACCCTGATGGCCCTTCGTCTCATGATGCGGGCAGCTCCACACAGCTCCTCAACGCTCTCCCCCTTCATTCGAAGAGCTGTGGCCAGGGAACCTATCTGGGCACCTGTGGCCCGGCCATCCATGATATGCTCCATTACTTCCATCATCTGTTCTCGAGTGAGATCCTGGCCCTCTACAACCTTGGCTATGGCCTGCCTTATCATGCCCTATTTCCCTCCTTCACGAGTTGCAAAAAATTTCTGAGCAACCTCTTACCGCTGGGAGTCAGGATCGATTCGGGATGGAACTGCACCCCCTCCAGGGGCATCTCCTTGTGCCGAATCCCCATGACCTCCCCATCTGAAGTCTGGGCGCTAAGCTCCAGACAAGATGGAAGGGATTCTCTTTCCAGGATCAGGGAGTGGTATCGGCCGGCCTGGAAGGGATTGGGAATTCCCCTGAAAATGGTTCTGCCATCGTGGAGAATCTGGGAGGTCTTGCCGTGCATCACCCTTTGAGCCCTGATAACCCTGGCACCAAACACATGCCCTATGGCCTGATGACCTAGGCAAACTCCCAGCATCGGGAAACGGCCCTGATATTTTCGGATTAGTTCAAGAGTGATTCCCGCCCGTTCGGGCCTGGAAGGCCCTGGGGACAGTAGTATGGCGTCTGGAGCCAGCTCTTCCATGCGCTCCAAAGCAAGCTCATCGTTGCGGAAGACTCTCACTTGCTCACCCAACTGCCCCAAAGCCTGAACCAGGTTGTAGGTAAAAGAGTCGTAATTGTCTATGACCAGGAGCATGACTTACCCCCTATTATGGAAAAAACAACGTGGCACACAGTGATAGGTCTCTTGGGAGCCGCTCACGGGGTGGATCTCAAGCCCGGAGGCTGCCATGCTTACAGCCTGCAACATACCCTTGGCCTTGTTACAGGTCTCCTCATATTCGGCCTCTGGATCAGACTCCGCCACTATGCCCGCCCCAGCCTGCACATATATGCGACCTGTGTGGAGCAAAAGCGTGCGAATGGTTATGCAGAGGTCCATGTTGCCCGTGTAGCTCAGGTAACCCACGGCCCCTCCATAGGGCCCCCTCCTGGTAGGCTCCAGCTCTTCTATGATCTCCATGGCCCGCACCTTGGGGGCTCCGGTGAGGGTCCCGGCGGGAAATGTGGCACGAAGCACATCCAGGCAGTCTTTCCCCTCTGCCAGCTCCGCCTGGATGTGGGAGACCAGATGCATGACGTGGGAATATCTCTCGATGGCCATGAACTCCCTCAACTGCACGCTTCCTGTTTGTGCCACCCTCCCCAGGTCGTTTCTGCCCAGATCCACCAGCATCACGTGCTCGGCCCTCTCCTTGGGATCCTTGAGGAGTTCATCTGCCAGTCTCCGATCCTCCTGCTCTGTGCGGCCTCTTTTTCTTGTGCCAGCTATGGGTCTTAGGTCCAAGGTGCCCTCCTCAAGCCTCACCATCACCTCTGGTGATGAGCCCACAAGCACCATGTCGCGCAGCTTCAGGAAGAAAAGGTAGGGCGAGGGATTGATGAAACGAAGGGCCCTGTACAGGGCCACCGGATCCACCTGCGCCTCCATTTCCAAGCGCTGGGAAAGCACCACCTGAATGGCCTCGCCCCGAAGAATATCCTCCTGTGCTCTCCTGACCGCCCTTAAAAAAGCGTCCCTGGACATGCTTGATTTGGCAAAGGCAAGGGAATTGGGCAAAGGAGCAATCTGAGAGGAAGGCATATCCACCTGCTCGCTGAGCTTCTTGCAGATGGAATCAACCCTTGCTGCCGCCTTCCCATAGATCTCGGCCAAGTCCGAAGCAATATCCTCCAGCTCGGCTGGGACAACAACCAGGATGGTATGGCGGACATTGTCGAATATGAGAAGAGGGCCCGTGAAAATCATGCTGGCATCAGGTACATCCAGGGAGGGTTTGGGGCCATATGGAACCCGCTCCATGAACCGAACCATGTCGTATCCGAGATATCCCACAGCCCCTCCCCAGAAGCGGGGAAGGCCAGCCAGTCGTGGGCCTCGCCTGCTGGCCAGCATCCCGCCCAGCACACTGAGAGGCTCCCCCTTGTGGGCCAGACTCACGGTCCTGCCCTGCTCTGTTATGCGAAGCTCATCTCCCCATACCTCCCAAACCTGAATGGGATCGAATCCAAGAAAGCTGTACCTTCCCCACCTCTCTCCCCCATCCACGCTCTCTAGCAAAAAAACGTAAGGCTCGTGGGCAAAGCGCATGAGCGTTCGCACAGGGGTCTCTGTGTCGGCCAGGATCTCTTTGTAGAGCGGGATGAGCCTGGCACCCCTGGCCATCTCCCTGAAGGTACTGAAGTCTGGTCTGATCATGGGCACTCTCCTCTATAAAGAAAGCCAAAGGGCCGTGGCTTGACCCCACGGCCCTTTGCTGTGTACCAAAAATCTCAAGGCCGTGGGAGCCATCTGGGGCTGCCCACGGCCTGAGTCTCCTTAAACTGGTGGAACCTAGAGGCTGCGGACAAACCCCTGCCTTAAGCTCCACCACCAATTTTGCCTTGCCAAAAGACCTTTCATTTCCTGCCCCTTAGAATGGAAAAGAATGTACTGAATTTGATCCATTTTTGTCAAGCCCTTTTTTCTGGCCACCCGGAAAGCAGGTTCAAGAGCCCTTGTGCATCGCGTTTTCGCACGGGTTCTTCCAGCATGGCCAGGGCCTCTTGGTAGCGCTCCAGGATCTCACTGGCATGGGGGTTTCTGATCACGATTCCTGCATAGAGCCCGGGGTTTTCCCTGAACACCTTTCGGATCATGCGAACTTTTTCTTGGAAAATGGGTGTAGACAAACCAAGCAGTTCCTTGGGGTTGGCACCCAGATGCATCATGGCTAAACCCATGCTCATGGTATTGAGATGAGTGAGAACCTGCACCACAGCCATGGCCCGGTCGTGCTCTTCTGGGCTCATCTCGATCACCCGGGCCCCTTGAGCAACGAGCAGGTCCCTTATCCAGGAGCACCAAAGCTCTCCCCTGCCTTTGCAAAGGACCACATTTTTGCCCTTCAGATTTCTCGCTCTAGGGCCAAACAAGGGATGGAGCCCCACCACCTCAGATGGACTCCAGCAGAGCATCTGTGCCATAGGCTCTGCTTTCAGGGAGCTCAGATCCATAAGCGCCGCACCAGGAGCCAAAATGGGACCCACCCATCTAATGACATCCAGTGTCACCCCCAGCGGAACGCTCACAATCACTACCTGGCATCTAGGTATCACTGCCTTGATCTCATCAGGCCCACCTCTCCCCCACACATGCACCAGATGCCCGCTCCTTTTGAGAAAGGCCGCAAACCACCGGCCCATTCCCCTTGTGCCTCCTATGACCCCTATGTGCGGTGCTGTCATGGTGAGATGGCCCTCTGTCGAAGCAAATGATCTGCCAGAACCAGACAAACCATGGCCTCGCACACGGGAAGGATCCTGGGAATAACGCATACATCGTGCCTCCCGGAGATCTGCAGAGTTACTGGGTTGCCGTTGTTGTCCACGCTCCACTGCTTCTTACGTATGGAGGGGACCGGCTTGCAAGCCACTCTGATCCAGATCTCCTGCCCTGTGGTTATGCCCGCCAGGATACCCCCCGCATTGTTGCTCAGGAATCCCTCAGGTGTCATGGGATCGTTGCACTGAGAGCCCCTCATGCGGGCACACTCCAAGCCTTTGCCTATCTCCACCGCCTTGACCGAGCCTATGCTCATGAGAGCCCAGGCCAAGTCCGCATCCATCTTTTGGAAGACCGGCTCTCCAAGGCCTGGCGGGCATCCGGTGACCAGAACCTCCACAACTCCCCCGAGTGTATCCCCATCCTTCATGGCCTGATCCAGCACCTGCAGCATGCAAGGCACCACCTCTGGATCCGGGCACCTCAGCACATTTTCCTCCAGATATTCCAGGCAGGTTTTCTGAGCACGGATCCCTCCCAGCTCCCTGGTAAAGGCCGTGACCCGGATCCCATGGCGAGCTATGACTTTTCTGGCCACTGCTCCGGCAGCCACTCTGGCCACTGTCTCCCTTGCCGAGGCCCGTCCCCCGCCCTTGTGGTCCCTCAGGCCGTATTTGCCATGGTACGTGTAATCACCATGGCCGGGCCTGAAAATGTCTCGAAGAGATTCGTAATCAGAGCTCCTGGCCTGGGTGTTTCTAACCATTATGGCTATGGGTGTTCCCAGGGTGCGGCCTTCCGTCACCCCCGAGAGTATCTCCACTCTGTCCGGTTCTCCTCGAGGCGTGCTCCAGGGTAAACCAGATGGCCTTCGGCGATCCAAGTCTTTCTGGATATCCTCTTCCCTCAGGTCCATCCCCGGAGGGCAGCCATCTATGACCGCTCCCACAGCAGGTCCGTGGGACTCTCCCCAGGTGGTGACCCTGAACAATACCCCCATGCTGTTCCCGGCCATTATCCCACCCTTCCTGCCAAGGACTTCTGAGTTGGTTGCTTTACCTGAAGCAAGATCTCCCTCACTATTTCCCGGACACTCTTGTGGTCCGTGGTGACGGCCAGGTGAGCCACCTCCCTGTAAAGAGGCTCCCTCTCTCCCAAAAGGGTCAGAACCTCCTCTTCAGGTCCCCAAGGAGCCAATGCAGGTCTCCTAGATGAATTCCAGGGGTCCATAGCCATTCTCTCCAAGATGGTCTTGGGACCAGCTTGAAGCCACACGTTGAGACCTGCTGCCCCAAGGGCTTTTCTGACCTTGAAATCCAGGACTGCCCCTCCCCCGAGGGCTATGACCGAGGGACCCATCTCCAGGAGCTCTAGGACCACATCTCTCTCCATGGCACGAAAAGCCTCCCAGCCTTCTTGGGCCACTATCTGTCGGATGCTCTTTGCGCTGCGGCATTCCACCAATTCATCCGTATCCCAGAAAGGCACACAAAGCTCCCTTGCAAGCACTTTGCCCACCGTGCTCTTGCCCGTGGCCCTGTAACCCAAAAGCCTTATCTCCATGAACCACCTACCTTCCTGAGATCCTGCCAGAATCCAGGGTATGACTTGGCAACGCAGTCAGGATCCCTGATGATCATGCCCGGGACTCTCAGACCCAACACCGCGAAGCTCATGGCCATGCGGTGGTCGCCGTGGGGGTCTATCTCCGCTGAGTGGGGATTACCGCCATGGATCACCAGGCCGTCCTCCAATTGCTCCACCTGCACACCCGCCTTGTGCAGATTCTGGGCCAGCACCTCTAGCCTATCGCTTTCCTTGAACCTGAGATGGGCCACACCCGCGATGCGAGTTAGCCCCTGGCGGGCTGCTGCCACAACTGCCACCGTGGGGACCAGATCCGGGGCATCTCCCAGATCCAGTTCCATGTGCCCATGTCTCAAAGGGCCACCCTCCACCTGGATCCAGTCAGGGCCACATGTGACCCTGGAGCCCATGTGTTCCAGCACCTGGCAGATACGAATGTCTCCCTGGAAAGTATCTCTCCTTACTCCTTGCACCCTCACCTTTCCACCGCAAAGCGCTGCGGCAGCAAGAAAATAAGAAGCGCTGGATAAATCCCCCTCTATCTCCATGAAGCTTGCCCTGTAGCGCTGCCCTCCAGGCACAAAAAACCTGCGGGGAGACTCCTGTGCCACCACATCCACCCCAAAGGCCCTCATGCTCTGAACGGTCAAGCTCACATATGGCCTGGACACGGCCTTTTCCCCTAGCTGGAGCTCCAGGCCGTCTGACATGAGCGGAGCAACCAAGAGCAGGGATGAGGCGTACTGGCTGCTTTGGGATCCATCCAGCTTGATGCTGCCTCCTCTCAATGCACCGCTGCCCTGAACCAGGATGGGAGCACACCCATCACCTTTCTGGCTGGCCACCCTCCCACCCAACTCAGCCAGAGCTTCCAACAGGGGTCCCACGGGCCTCTGGCAGAGCCTGGGCGAACCTGTGAGTCTGTACGTCCCAGAGCCCAGGCACAGAGCCGAGCTCAGAAACCTGAGGGCCGTTGCGTTGTTGCCCACAAAAAACTCCCTGCCAGGATTTCGCAACTTCCCTCCTGTGCCGTGCACCAGGAGATCCGGGCCATCCTCCTTTATGGTCGCCCCAAGCCCTCTTAGGGCCCGGATCAGATGGAGGGTGTCTTGGCACAAAAGAGCGCCTTTTAGCCGGCTTTCTCCATGGGCCAGGGCCGCCAGCAGAAGGGCCCTCTGGGTGAGGCTCTTGGAGCCAGGGGCTAGCACCACGGCATTGAGGGGGCCGCAGGTCTCAATCTGCATCCTTTCCCTCCAAGCGAGAAATCACAACATTCCTCATGAGTTCCAAAGGAGGCTCCATGCCTGTCCAGATCCGGATTTGCTCGGCCCCCTGATGCACGAACATCTCTATCCCACCTATGGCCAAGGAGCCTTGTTGCCTAGCTTCCCGAAGGAGCCTTGTATCAAGGGGGTTGTAGACCACATCCATCACCACCTGGAACTTCCCCAAGATCCGCCTTGGCACAAGGCTCTCTTCCACCCGGGGAGCCATGCCCACAGGTGTTGTGTTTATGAGGCCCAAGGCCTCTATTTCCCCAAGGCCTTCCATGGACTCGTAAGAGCATCCCAGCTCCCGGGCCAGATTCCTGGCTTTTTTTAGGTCCCTGCCCAAAACCACTGCTGTACCGCCAAGGCTCCATATGGCGAACGCTGCAGCCCTGGCAGTGCCCCCTGTGCCGAGTATGAGGAATGTCTTTCCACAAACCTGTACATGGGCCGATATGGCCTTCTGGAAACCCAACCAGTCGGTGTTTTGCCCCATGAGCCTTCCTCGGCCATTCAAGATGGTGTTTACGGCACCTATCTTGGATGCCACATCTTCCACCTCCTCCAAAAGGCACATGACCTTTTCCTTGAATGGTATGGTCACGCTTGCCCCGCAGATGTTCAGCCCCCTGATGCCCCCTATGGCAGAAGGCAGATCCACCACCTGAAAAGCCACGTAATCCGCCCTTAGTCCCATGGCTCTGAATGCCGCCCTGTGCATGAGCGGAGAGAGGCTGTGGGCCACGGGGTTTCCCAGAAGCCCGTAGACCTGCCCTTGTTCCAGCCACCCTGAATCAGTCTTCTTGTCCACATCCTCCTCCCAGAATCTCCAAGGCCATTCTAAGCTCTGAGACTCCTATCTGGCCTGGAGCCACCTCCTTGCCTGGGCCCAGGCATCCATATGTGAAGGGAGCCCCCAAAAGGGGAGCCATGACCCTACTGGGTCTTCCCAGCTCTCCCATGCAGAAGCATATGGTGGGTATGCCATGGGCCCTAGCCCAGCAGATCAGCTCAAGCGCCGCAAGGTTGTGCTCAGGCCTTGATGCTGTTGTCACCACCTTGGCTATTGCTGCCCCTGCCCCAAGGCACCTGAGCACCACAGATCTGAGAGTCCTAGTCGAAGGGGTATGCTTCCAATTGTGCCAGGAGAGGATGAGGCGGGTGGAATTTCCTTTGCGCCTGATTTGATCCCGGAGGGTCTCAAGGAGCCTGCCCTGGGTGCTCAACTCCGCATCCACGAAATCCGCTCCCATCTCCACCGCCTCTCCCAAAAGACGGATCCTCTCTTCTTCGCTTCCTCTAAAACCCCCACCCTCTCGGCTACTTCGGGCCGTGACCACAACTGGTCCCTTTTTTCCAGAAAGGAGAAGCTCAAGATCCCACTCATCCATGAGATCCAGCCTGAGCTCCACCAGATGGGCCACCCCAAAGGCAAGCTCCATCTGATCCAGAGCTTCTTTTGTGTCACGCGCTCTTATGGAAGCGCATATCATTGCTGCCTCCAATCCCTCGGGTAAGACCCCAGAACCCGAAGCAAGGTCACCTCATCTTCCATGTTTTGCAAGGCCCTGGAGACCGGCACATCTGATTCGTGCCCCTGGATGTCTGCAAAGAACATGTACTGCCATGCTCTATCCCTGATCGGGTAAGACTCTATGCGCAGAAGATTGACCCTTTCTCGGGCCAGGGGCCAAAGGGCCCTGCACAGAGCCCCTGGGAGGTGCTTGGTACTAAAAAGCAGCGAGGTCTTGTCCTTGCCCGTGGGTTGGCTCTGGCCTTTTCCCAGCACAAGAAAACGCGTTGTGTTGGCAGGAGAATCCTCTATAGCCTCAGCCAGAATCGGAATGCCGTGGAGCTCTGCGCTCAGGCGACTTGCCACAGCAGCTCCCTCAGGATCCCTGGCAGCCCGCAGAGCCCCCTCGGATGTGCTGGATACCTCCACCAGCTGTCTTCCAGGGAGGTGCTCCTTGAGCCACCTCTGGCACTGAGCCAGGCCCTGGGGATGAGAATATACACGCTCAATGGGCTCCAGAGAGTGGGCTTGGGACAGAAGGCAGTGGGTTATGCGCACCGAAACCTCCCCCCTGACCTTGAGTGTGGTTGATACCAACCCATCCAGGGTGGCCTTCACCGAGCCCTCGGCAGAGTTCTCTATGGGCACCACGGCCCATTGGGCCTGTCCTGTTTCTGCTGCTCCAAAAACATCCTGGATGGTGGCCAAGTCCATGAACTGGGAGGCCTGTCCGAAGTGGGTCATGGCTGCCAGGTGGCTGAAGGAGCCTTGGGGACCCAAAAAAGCCACTGTGGCGGGTTCCTGGACGGCCCTGCAGCAAGATAGAATCTCTCGGAATATGTCCCTCAGGTACTCCATGGAAAGAGGCCCGTGATTGAATCCCTGGAGACGATCAAGGACCCTGGCCTCCTGTACCGGATCATACACCTCTCGGCCCATGGCTTTTTTGGCCTCACCGATCAGCCCGGCAATTTTGGCCCGATCGTTGAGGAGCTGCACGATCTGCCTGTCCTTCTCTTCCAGTTGCAAACGTAATTCTTCCAGAGAATGGCTTTTCATGCCCCAAGCTCCTCGAGCACATCCCGCACCAGATGAGCACCCACCGAATCATCCAAGAAAGGCAGCCCAGGCCGCCTGAGAAGCACGAAGGGAAGCCTTCCTCCCTCTCGTTTCTTGTCTTTCTCCATGCGGCTCAGGATCTGTGAGACCGAAAGCCCTCTGGGAAGCCTCACCGGAAGCCCCATGGACTTCAGGAGGTCTTCCAGACGCATAGCCTCTTCCCAGGGAAGGTGACCCAGTCTGGCAGAGATCCTTGTTTCAGCTGCCATCCCCACTGACACAGCCTCCCCGTGAGAGAGCCTGTAGCCGGACTCGGCCTCCACGGCGTGGCCCACTGTGTGGCCGAAATTGAGGATGCGGCGCACTCCTCGGTCCATCTCGTCCATCTCAACGAACCGCTTTTTTATGACGCAGCACTTGGTCACAAGCTCTTCCATGGCCCCCGGGTCCTGGTTCTTCCACAGCTCTGGGCTGGATTCCAGCTTTCTTAGAAGTTCAGGATCCTCTATGAGCCCGTACTTTATCACCTCGGCCAGACCTTCCCTGATCTGAGCCTGGGACAGGGTGTCCAAGAACGCCAGATCCACGAAAACCGCTCTGGGTTGATGAAAAGTACCTACGAGGTTCTTCCCCTCTGGAAGATCGATACCGGTCTTGCCGCCTATGCTGCTGTCCACCTGGGCCAGAAGGGTGGTTGGAATTTGCACGTAGGGAATCCCCCTCATGTACATGGAAGCCACAAAACCCGTTAGATCCCCCACTACTCCCCCTCCCAAGGCCAAGAGTGCAAAGCCCCTGTCTGCCCCCAAAAGCATGAGCCTGCGGATCAGATCCAGGCAGATCTCCATGCTCTTGGATCCCTCCCCTGGAGGCACCTCCAGCATGTGCACTCTCAGACCCACAGAGCAAAGCGTCTCCAGAATTGAACATGCATGAAGGGAGGCCACATGGGAGTCAGCAACAAGAACATAGTTTGAGGCCCACCTGTGCCTGAGCATCAGAAGCCCCACGCGGTCCATTATGTGCCGGCCGATAAGGATTTCGTGGGATAACTGCTGCGTCCTCTCTAGTCTCACTGCAATGGATTTCATGAAAATTCCCGCCTGCAACTCTGCATTGTCTGTTCCATGGCGCGCACCTGCTCCATGAGACAATAGAAATTCTCTGGCTTTAGGGACTGGGCTCCGTCGCAAAGGGCCTCTTGGGGATGGGGATGCACCTCCACCAGAAGACCATCTGCCCCAGCAGCGACCGCTGCCCTGGCCAGGGGGAGCACATACTTCCAGTTCCCGGCAGCATGGCTGGGATCCACGATTATGGGCAGGTGGGTCAGCTCCCTCAGCACAGGCACGGCACTTAGATCCAGGGTGGAGCGAGTGGCGGTTTCAAAGGTTCGGATCCCACGTTCGCAAAGAACTACCTGATCATTTCCGGCCGAGAGGATGTACTCGGCGGACATGAGGAGCTCCTCCACCGTGGTCATCATGCCTCGTTTGAGGAGCACGGGCCTGGAGCTTTTCCCGACTCTCCTGAGCAAAGGAAAGTTCTGCACGTTTCTGGCCCCTATCTGGAGGATCTCCGCATACTCCTCCACCAGGGGCACGTCCTCTGTGTTCATCACCTCTGTCACCACGGGCAATCCCACCTGGTCAGCAGCCTTGCGAAGTAGCCGCAAGCCCTCCTCGCCCATGCCCTGGAAGCTGTAGGGAGAAGTTCTTGGCTTGAAGGCTCCTCCTCGAAGAACCTGTGCACCGGCTTTTTTCACAACATACGCGGCCTCCATAAGCTGCTCCTGGCTCTCCACCGAGCATGGACCGGCCATGACCACCAGGTTCTCTCCACCTATCTCAAGGCAGCCCACGCGCACTGTTGTCCTGGAGTCCCTGGCCTCTCTACTGGCCAGGGGATAGGGTTTGGCTACAGGCACCACCCTCTCCACCCCTGAGAACTTCTCCGTGGCGCTGAGCACCAGGGGACTGAGAGCCGTGCCATCCCCCAGAACCCCTATTATGGCCCTGTCGGCATCCCTGGCCACCCGGGCGCAAAGCCCAACGGACTCCACCCACTTGGCCACCTGCTGAATATGATTGCCTGTGGCCTGCCTGGACATGACTATGAACATGGCTGCCTCCTCTTGCGGGAAAAGCAAAAAGGGCCGCGGGATTAAGCCTTCCCCCACGGCCCCAAAAAAGAAAGCCACGGGGGAGCTCATCCGGCCCACCCGTGGCTTTGATCCCTTCTTCTTATCCCTACTCTAAGGTCTCAACCTCCAAGCCGACGGGCAGACCGGGGCCAAACCAGTAATAAAAGTAAAAGCCCCAAAAATACCCTTTGCCCATAATCGGCTCCTTTCCCAAACTGTTTTGGGATTAAAACACAGCCCTCAAGGACCTGTCAAGCCTTTTTTAAGTGAACTGGTCCTGACGGTTCCCCAGGAAGGAGACATTTTGGACCACGCTCGCAACTGCTCCACACCTTAACCCATTTTGAGGCAAAACCGCCCACAAGTCCCATGGGGAAAACCAGTCCTTTTCAGAGTGAGAATCAGCTCATTCCAGGATACCGTGAACCCAGCCCACATAATCAGCTTCTCGGGAATAAATCGGACTAGGTTGACATATTTGACCCTCTTTGGTAAGAGACGTGGATCGGGTTTTATGGAGGATGCCCCATGAGTTTACTTTGGCGTGTGGCTTTGGGAAAGGAGCCAGCCCAACAGGTAATAAGAGATGCTGTGCTATTTAACCCCTTCACCAGAGAGTTTCTGGAGCATCAGGCCGTCTGGATTGCCCATGGGAGGGTGGCCTACTCAGGGCCTGATGTGGAGCCTCCTCGGAACCACGCCACCGAGGTGATCCAGGCTGATGGAATGGTGCTTCTTCCAGGCCTCATAGAGTCACACACCCACATAGTGAACAGGTGCTCAGTGGAGGAGTTCGTGCGCCACAGCCTTCCTGGAGGTGTCACCACCGTTGTAACGGAGACCATCGAATTGGCCAGCGTTGTGGGCATGAAGGGCATAAGTGTGCTGGTGGAAGCACTCAGGGATCAGCCCCTTAGATTCTTCTACACGGTGCCCGCCCTCTGTGGGCTTACCGAGGTGGAAGAGATCAGGGCACCTGTTCCCGAGGACATGGTCTCCTTGCTGGAAGATCCCATGTGCTTGGGCCTTGGGGAGATCTACTGGGGAAACCTCCTTTGGGAAGGCCCCCAAGGGCAGCGGGTAAGAAGGCTCGCAGAACTGGGACTGGAGAGAGGGAAAAGGGTGCAAGGGCATACGGCAGGGGCGAGCGGGCTTAAGCTCCAGGCTTACACGGTCTGGGGTATTTCCTCTTGTCACGAGCCCATAACAGCACAGGAGGCTCTGGAGAGGCTGCGCCTGGGCTATTGGGTCATGATCCGGGAGGGGGGCATAAGAAAGGAGCTGGAGGGGATCAGAAGTCTGTTCCATGAGGTTTTGGATTTCAGGCGCCTGGTGCTGTGCACAGACAGTGTGGATCCAGAAGGCTTTCTTAGCGAAGGCTCCCTGGATGGCTCCGTGAGAAAGGCCCTGGCAATGGGTCTGGATCCTGGGCTCATTTATCAGATGGTCACCCTGAATCCGGCCGAGCACTTGGGTTTGGAAAACCAGTTGGGTTCTTTGGCCCCGGGGAGATGGGCGGATTGGGTGCTCATCCCCTCTCCAAGAGATTATAGACCCCTCATGGTGGCAGTAGGCGGAAAGAAGGTGTATGGAGAAGGCAGGCTTTTCGTGGAGCCTCGCACAGTAGATTTTCCCCAGGCCTTTTATGAGACAGTCAATCCTGCGCCAGGTCCCATGTTATTGCCCCAAGCGCAAGGCAGGGTGCGGGTCATGGAACTGGTCAGCCGCCTGGTCACCCGGGAGCTGATCTTGGATCTGGATGCACCAGGAGCATGGGAAGATCTAAACTGGGTTGTAGCCATGGATAGGCTGGCCCAAGGAGCCTGCTTTGTGGGTCTTCTCAAGGGTTTTGGTCTCAAGAAGGGGGCTTGCGGCTCCACCATGTGCTGGGACACAGCAGACCTCATCACAGTGGGATGCGACCAGGTGTCCATGGAGACCGTTGTGGCCCGCCTAAGGGAAATGGGCGGTGGAGCAGTCTATGCCATGGGCCGGGAGGTAGTGGCCGAGTATCCCGCACCGGTTTGTGGCATCATATCCCAGGAGCCCATGGCCAGAGTGAGGGATCGCATCAAGGGAATCCAAGAAGCCATGGCCCGGCAAGGGGTTCCCTGGGAGAAAAGCCTTCTCACCATAGATACCCTGGCAACAGCCGCAATTCCACATCTCAGGATAACCCACAGGGGATATGTACGACTCAAGGATAGGGCCTTGCTGGGTTTGAAGCCGTAACACAAGAGATTTCTTTCACTCCAGAGGAGATCAATTCCATGGAACATGAGACAAACTTTCTTCACGGTTTTTTCCATCCCCAGAGCGTGGCGGTGGTGGGTGCCTCCAGAAATCCAACACGCATAGGGCACCACCTGCTGGGCAACCTGGTACATTTGGGCTTTCAGGGCCGAATCTACCCCATTCACCCAGAGCCGGGGGAGATGTTGGGACTCAAGACATATTCCACCATCCAGGAACTACCTGAGGTGGTGGATTTGGCCGTGATCGGAGTCTCCCATGAGCTGACCCCGGGGATTCTGCAGGAATGCGCCCGCAAAGGAGTGAAAAGGGTGGTTTTGGTGGCAGGGGGGTTTTCGGAGACCGGGGAGCAGGGCAAGAAAGCACAATCAGCCATGAAAGAGCTGTTGGGCAGGTTTGGGATGCGGGCTGTGGGGCCCAATGCCCTCAGTCCCATAAACTCCAGAAACGGCTTGGCCGTGAGTTTTCACCCCATAGAGAGGATAGAGCCTGGAGGGCTGTGCCTGATCTTTCAATCAGGCCTTTACGAGCCCAGGCTGGAGTTTCTGTTGGGGCCTTTTGGGCTGAGACTCAACAAGCTGTTGGATCTTGGCAACAAAATGGACATCAACGAGGTGGAAGCTCTTTCATACATGTACCAGGACCCCCACACCCGGGTCATAGGGATCCATCTGGAGAGCGCAGAGGGGGGAGCCAGGGAGTTCTTGGGGGTGATAAGGGAGGCTGCCAGGAAGGTGCCGGTGGTGGTGTTAAAAAGCGGCCGAACCGAGGCTGGAGTCAGGGCTGCTGCATCCCACACAGGGGTCATGGCAGGAGGAAACGACGCACTGTTTGATGCGGCTTTGAGACAGGCAGGGGCGATCCGGGCCCAGGGCATAGAAGAATTCTTCGATATATGCAAGGCTCTGGAGAGGCTTAGCCCCTTTTCCATGAAGGGGCCCAGGGTGGCCCTGGCCACTCTCCCGGGTGGAGAGGGAGTCATAGTCACGGATCTGTGCGAAATGATGGGGCTTCGTGCGGCCAGGATCTCGGATTCCAGTCTGGAAAAACTCAGGCCTGTTTTCCCTGGATGGGAGATAGGGGGCAACCCCTTTGATCTGGGTGTAAGCGTTCAGTTCCAGCACCCGGTTAAAGTGTACCAGACTTACCTTCAGGCCATGTTGAGCGACCCACAGGTGGACGCAGTGGCAGTGATGCTCCCCAGGTGGGCCGCAAGACTCCCGCAGGATTTTCTGCATCCCTTCCAACAGGTAGTCCCGGGGGGAAAGCCAGTGGTGGTATGGGTGCCAGGCATGTACGGCGGCGAACAGCCTCCCCTCAAGTGGATGGAAGACAGGGGCATCCCTGTTTTCCCCTCCCCTGAAAAGGCCATCAGAACCCTGGCAGCCCTGTATGCCTGGTGCAGGGCAACAGGAAGGATTCAAGAGAAGATGGACTGAGAAAGCCCTTTGCCAAAATAAATTACCATTGCTCCAACAGGGACACTCCCTTGCGTGTGCACGATACTGCGCCCTGGCCTGGGTGTTTCCTTTGCTGGCAGACCCGCACAGGGGCATCCCTCCCCTCCCAATGGAATAGGCATGTGCAGCGTGTGTTTGCCCATGATTCGGCTTATACTTGGATATCATTACTTTAACCCGCATTATCCGCTGTTTTAGAATAATGCGGGCCTGGGAAAGGCAATCCCCAACAATTCGGCTCTGAGTAAGGGTTGGATCTGTGTCCAAGGCGCGGGGAAAGAACTGCAGAAAGCTTCTTCTTGTGCTAGGGGCCTTGCTGGGTCTGGCAAGCCTATTGGGGCTCTCTGTTTTTTTCTTGAGATCATGGAGCTTGGGACCTGAGGAGATATCCGAGCGGTTTCTCCAGGAGGCCGGTGGCATCCTGGGCTGCAAACTGGAAGCCCAGAAAACAGAGGTCTTCAGGTTTCCCTTCCCCAGGGTGGTTTGGCAGGGCCTTGTTCTTTCATGGGCCAGGGGTGGTCATGCCAAAGCTCAGGCTCTGGAGGTAAGCACTGATCCCATTTCCATGGCCGTGGGCAGGCTTGGAATCTCTTCATTGCAAATTGATGGACTGGATGTGCCAGAGACTTCCTGGAGGGCTCTGCTGGAAAGCTTGAGGCAATCCCTTGCCAGGGATCTCGGGGGTCTTTTCTTCCATCTGGGCTTGAGCAATGCCAGGGTCAAGACCACCCTTGCCTGGCAGGGAGGTCTTTTGCAGCTTACCAGACTCGAGGGTGCAATGAGCAGGAAACCCTGGGGAATGGCTCTGAGCCTGGGCTTTGATCTGGAGTGTCAGGGCAGGGGCACGGTTCTGAAGGGTGTTTTTTTGGAAATCTCCCCCCGGCGAGATGCTGGCTTAGCCTTTTTGAGAAGGCTCTCTGTGGAGGAGCCCAGGATTGAATTGGCTGGAGGGCTCAGGGGTCTTTCAGAGCAAGGCTTTGAGGAGCTTTTCCTCAAAGGCGCATCCATGGATCTAAAGTCGGCCGGGATCGCACTTCAGATGCTGTGGAGAGACTCTCCTATTTGCTCGCAGCTTCCAAACATCATAGGGGCGGGAAAAATCTTGGACCTGGAGATAATCATTTCCGGCACTGGCTGGGAGTTTTCCTTGGAAAGCGTGCCCGTTGCTATGCGAGGCCGACTCCAGGGTGCTGAGCTTGTTCTGCCAGGGCCTTGGGGAGTCCTCAAAGACCTTAAGGCAGGGCTTCAGATCTCCCAACACTCCGTGGAACTCTCCAACATGACGGCCAAGACCAGGGCCGGCATCCTAAAAGGAGGATCTCTGAGCCTGGAGCTTCTGGGCCCCCAACCGGCTTTTTACCTGGATGTGTGGGTGGAGGCTCAATTGCAGCAGCTCCACCGTATCTTGGAAGAATGGGTCCAAACCGAGCCATGGAGCCAACAACTCAAGGCTCTCTACCGGGTAGGAGGTAAAGCAAGGGGAAAAGTGGTGGCCCAAGGGCCTGTCCTTTCCCCCAGGGTCTGGGTCCAAGCGCAGGATCTGAGTTTCCAGGCCCGCCACAAGGCCCTTCCCTATGGCTTGGAAGTAAGGGGTGGGACCATACAGGCAGGGCCTGAAGGATTGGCTTTTCAGGGGCTGCAGGTGTTATTGGGCAGCTCCACACTTACGGGAGTAAGTGGAAGCCTGGACCCTTGGAGCGGCGGCTGGCTGGATCTTCGTACTGGAGCCTGCGTGCTGGAACTGGAAGAGATCTGGGCCTTGCTCAGGGAAGGGGGATCTCTACCGAGCTGGCTTGAGAACTTCAACTCCGTGGAAGGCCGCTTGAGCATCCAGGAGGCCGAGATGAACGGGCCTCCAACGGAATTGCGCAGCTGGCAGGCAAGGGGCTCGGCTCATCTGGAAGCCAGGGTTTCACACAAGACCCTGGGCACAGAGGCAGAAATTCTGGATGCTGAGTTGGAGTTCACCCAGGAGAGCATCTCCTTGAAAAGAGCAAGGCTGATTCTTGGAAAAGAAAGGCTTTCTCTGGAGGGGGACATCTTGGAATGGCTGGATGGGGGGGCTAGGGGGAAGGTTCGTATCTCAGGAGAGGCAGGCCCCAAGATTTGGGGGCTCTTGAGGGAACCCCTTAGCAGGGTTACTGGGTTTAGCTGGAGGGAGCCTGCCAGGGTTGAGCTCCTCCATTCACAGACCACTTGGGGCCCAGAGGGGACGGCACTGGAAATGGAGCTCGCCTGGGAGGGGG
>VSSL01000049.1_pt1 | contig 24818 bp, 18 predicted proteins | sample 4557531 | NCBI WGS metagenome assembly VSSL01 (sample SAMN10986726, study PRJNA523729) | hot springs metagenome | isolation source: hot springs | place: India:Timba, Gujarat | collected 2018-05-31 | reverse complement strand
TTTCACTTGCTTGACAAAGTATGCTTTGGTAAAGTATACTTTTGGTAAAATATACTTTGCTAAAGTATGTTACGGCAAATCGGAGACCGACATGGCAACAGCACCGGCAATTCCCCGACCTGAACCTTTCTTCAACCGCGAGGAAGAGCTGTACGCTCTGGAACGGGCATGGACGCACCCTTCTCCCGGAGGTCAAATGGCTCTTGTTTACGGCAGGCGGCGGCTCGGCAAGACGTACCTGCTGCAGCGATTCGTGGCTGGCGATAACACCCCAAAACCGGCATGCTACTACCTTGCGGAACAGACGACCGCACCCGCTCAAAGACTGTTGCTGGCTACGCAGCTGCTGGAGAGTCTAGAACAACCAGGTACTCTCTCCGCGGCGGACCTGGCGGTATCATGGCAAGCTCTGTTGCACTACGTCTGCTCACAGTGGAGCCGACCCGAGCGGTTCGTTCTGATACTGGATGAGTTTCCATACCTCGTGGAGCAATCTCCAGAATTACCTTCCACTCTTCAGGCGTGGTGGGATCGGGAAGGCGTCCACTCCCGGGTTATGCTCATTTTGTGCGGCTCGCATCTGTCGGTTATGCAGGCGATTGGCGGTCAGAATTCCCCCCTGTTTGGCAGATTTAACGCAGGTGTCCTGCAGATATTGCCGTTCCGGTACCACCAGACCGTGCTGTTCTACACGAACAGCCCACACTATGGCGTAACTCAGCAGCTGATGATGTATGGGATATTGGGAGGAACGCCGCGCTACCATGCGCTGGTAGATGTGAGCCAGCCGATGGACTCCGAGATTGTAAACCTGCTTCTGAGACGAGGCAGTCCTCTACAACACGAGATAGACTACCTGCTCGGAACCCAACAGATTCGTGACCCGGCGCCCTACAACGCGGTGCTGGCAGCCATCGCTTCCGGGGAAACGCAGTACGGGCGCATCCAGCAGCTGAGTGCGACGGGGAAATCGCTCAGCTTCTACCTGCGTACGTTGATGGAGTTGGGATGGATACGTGAAGAGATGCCTTTCGGGGAGAGCAGTCGCCGTCGGTTGTTGTACCGTGTTAGCGATCCGTTCCTTGCGTTCTGGTATCGTTTCATCGCCCCCCACAAAAGCCTGCTGGAGTTTTCTGATCCCGTAGTCGTGTACGAACAGAGGATAAAACCGTATCTGCCGGTCTACATGGGACAGGTGTTTGAGCAGATATGTCTGCAGTGGCTCTATACGTTTGCGCCAGGTCACTTTCAGGTCAACGTCGTCCAGGCAGGTAGATACTGGAGTCGCGATGGGCGAACGGAGATAGACATCGTGGCAGACCTGTCGGACGGCAGACGGCTTTTCGCGGAATGCAAGTGGAGCACGGAACACCCCGTCGGGCTGGATGCTCTCGTCGACCTCAAGGCGAAGGTGCAGGCTGTTCCTCATCTCCTCCAGCACAAGCAACCTGTGTACGCGCTGTTTGCGGTAGGCGGTTTTTCCCCCGAACTACACGCTGTTGCGCAGAGCACGATGGAAGAACTGTGGCTTATCGATCACACATCCCTCTTGCCAAACACCAGCGCCGCCAGCGCAAGCACCACGGCGATGTAGCCAAGCACATAGCCGATTTCCCATCCGCTAGGCGGGTTCTCAAACGCCTGAAACCGCTGGCTCGCCAGCATGCGCTCGGGCACAATCACCATCATCTCTTCCAGCACCCAGCGGCGCAGATGGTTCATCGGGATGATCCAACGCACGTTGTTCGCTACTCTGAGCAGGGTGTCGATATCAAACACAATGCCGAACTCTCGCATCGGCTTCTCCGACCACGCCACGCCCGCCGCCATGATAGACAGCGCAATCGTCAACCCCGTCGAGGCGAAGGTGGAGAAAAACAGCGTGAGCGTACCGAACAGCACCGGGTACAGCAACACCACCAACGGTGCGCGCCATGTTTCCAGATACATTTTGCCCATCATCAAACGGATGGAGAGGTATAACAGCACCGCCCAGAACAGCGTGTTCATCAGGGCGAACGCCAGCACGCCAATCCACTTACCTATCACCACCTGATAGCGGCGCACCGGTTTGTACAGGATGGCATACAACATCCCCCGCTCTATTTCTAAGGCAATCGCCCCCGACGCCAGCGTCATCGCCAGCACCGAGCCAAAGAACTTCACCACATCCAGTCCCATAATGAGGGTGATGCGCGGCACCACACTTTGCACAATCGGGTCGTTTGGGCGCACCGATGCTCCCAGCTTCGCCACAAACACGAACCCCACCACCGCCAGCGACGCCAGCAGGGATGCCACCCAGAGGCGTCGGCGCATCGTCTCTTTCAGGGTCAGGGAAGCTATCAGGCAGATGGCTCTCACTTCGCTTCCTCCACCACCCGCACGAACAGGTCTTCCAGGCTTTCCCGACGGGGCACAAAACGCACCAGTTCTCCCCCTGCCTCCACAATGCACCGCGCCAGCGTGGGAATATCCGCCTCGCTCTGTACTTCCGCGGTGAAACGCACGCCATTCACCGATAGCACGGTTGCCACCGAGCGCACTGCCTGCATCACCTGTTCGGAAAGAGAACGCAACTCCACATCCACCACCGGATGCACCTGAAGCAGTATGTCCAGGTCACCCTGTCTTTGCACTTGCCCCGCTCGCAGAATCGCCACCTCGTCACATACCATCTCCACTTCGGAAAGCAAATGCGAGTTCAGGAAGACCGTCTTACCGCGCGATTTGAGGTGAAGGATGAGGTCGCGTACGTCTCGCCTGCCCAGCGGGTCCAGTGCAGACGTGGGTTCGTCCAGAATGATGAGGTCAGGGTCGTGCAGGATAGCCTGCGCGATGCCCAGTCGTTGCTGCATTCCCTTAGAGAACTCGCGTACCCGCGAACGCGCCCGTTCGGATAGCCCAACCTGCTCCAGCACCTCCGGCACACGCCGAGCCAGAGCATGTCTGTCCATCCCCGCCAGCCTGCCGTGAAACCACAACAACTCCTCTGCGGTAAGCAATTCGTGAAACTGGAATTTCTCCGGCAAGAAACCGATGCGCTTTCGCCCACTCATATCCGAGATAGAATGTCCCAAAATGCGGAAGGAACCCGACGTTGGATACACATTTCCCAATAACATCATGATGGTTGTGGTCTTTCCAGCGCCGTTAGGACCAAGGAAGCCGAAGACGCACCCTTCGGGCACCTTCAGGTCCAGCGAGTCCACTGCTACCACGCTCTGCCGCCGCAACCGGGAACGATACACCTTGCGCAATTGGTGGGTCTCTATGGCATACTGCTTCATACGGTTTGGTTCCACGCCTTCACCTTATTCAGGAAGTACCACGCGCCGACTATCAGCGCGGCTATAGTTACCAGCCCCTGCAACTCCAGGGGCAGCAGCAGGAACACAAAACTGAGCGCGGTCAACACCGCCATCACCGTTAGCCACGCTCGCAGTATCTTTTGCACCACCTGCTCCTGTGCTGCCCACTCCTTCAGTGCGGCGAATGTCTCTATCGGGCTACCACACTGGATGCATCGCCTTGCTTCGCCGGGGTTCTCCGCACCGCACATCGGACAAAGCACCAGCTTGCGCTGGGCAAACGCCTGCTCTCGCTTCCAGGATTGCAGTTTTCCCCTCTCCAGACGCGAGATGGCTGGCGAACTCTCCACCGCGTACTCCAGATGCTCAATGGCTTCGTCCAGCCTTCCCAGTCTGTACAGCTTCTCCGCCAGTACCACTCGTGCGATATGGTTCTCGGGGTCTGCCGCCAGGGCGTCACGGGCGCGGTACATCTCCTCTTCATCCATTTTGCGGAGAGCGCGGCGATTGAACATATCGCCCAGCCAGGGCATCATCGCCACGCCCGACACCAGCAAAAGGAGCGCCATAAACGCCATCCACGCACTACCGCTGACGAGCAACAGTCCCATCAAACCGATATACGTGCAAAGCAGCACCGCCAGCTCCCCGCCCGCGATGCTTCCCTCAATCCACCAGCCGATGAAGCGATACACGGGAAATGCCGCCAGCATCGCGCCTATCAGAAACAGAATCAACCCCTCGCCCATCCTGTTCACACCTCGACGGTGACCAGCTTTGCTCCCGCCTCTTCATCCTCTTCGTCCCAGACAATCTGAATGTTGTCCTCGGGCAGGGCTTCTCCTGCGTCCTCGAGCCGAACGAGATGGTTGTAGAGCAAGTCGCGTAAGAACGCTGTCGCTTCCTCCTCGCTCTCCCCATGCGCCATCAAGCCGGGCACGGCAGGCAATATCGCCATGAAGCCTTTGGGCTCGTCTGGCTCTACGATAGCGCGGTAGGTTTTGCCAAATTGCTTCATCGTCTTTCCACCGGTAGGGTACTCTGTCATGCCGAGCGCAAGCGAAGCATCTCACGTGGCGATAGGGAGATTCTTCGCTTGCGCTGAGAACGATATGTAGACATATTTCTAACGTTCCACCCGCACCGTGTTCTCCCCACTATTGCCGTTAATCTCGGGCAGATACATGCCAAACGCCTGCGCTGGTCGGGCGCGAACCTGTCCCGGGCGCTCCGCTCGCAGGATATAGGTGATTACGCTCTTACCCTTCGGAATGTGAGTGCAGAGGTACGCTACGCGGTCGTCCCTCACTTCCCGACGCGAGTACCAGTATGCCCATTCGTACTCGTCTGCCTCGCGCTCCACAAATTCAAAGCCGGAAGGCTTGGGGTCATCGATAACCCCGTAATAGATGTCGGTCGCACAGTGGACGACCAGTTTCACCATCAGCTGTTCGCCAGGGCGGAATACCCCTTTCGCTGGCTGCAGGTCCCAGAGGTACTCGGACTCGTCGCCGTAACGGCGTATGAGCTGCTTGCGCTCCGCAGGCGTGAGTTTGCGCGGTACGCGCTTCAGGTAGGTGCGCTCCACCCTGAGCTGTTGTGAGCTTGCCTGTACGCGCTCCGTCGGCTCAAAGTAGCGCACTATCATGACGCCACGATTGCGCCCTCCCCGTCGTGCTCGATACGCAGAGTGTTCGCGTCATCGCGTAGTCTGGCGACAGGTATCTCTATCGTGTCCTCCGGGCGCAGCCAGTCCTCCGCTCCATACTGCAGTTCTCTTACCACGTCGCCGTTCAGCACAACCCGTACCCGGTGCGTACCCTTCACCGCCTGCGGCATCCTCTGCGCAACATCTACCAGCGCCATGATGACCTGCGCCGTGTCGTTCGTGGAGTGCCAGTACTCTCCCTGTCGCTTCTCCGCCAGCCAGCGCAGTGCCTTCGGCAGCAGAGGGTGTCGCGGGTCGTTTCGCGCCAGCACCCGCGCAACCCATGCGGTGGCGTACGTATCCTGCGCGTACCACAGCCACTCCACCTTGCGCCGGAGCGGAGGCGTGGCTTCACGCCAGAAAGCGGTCGTTGGGGTCTGGATGGCGCGGGCAAGTATCTCCTCGTAGAGCCGTTTCGCCTGCGCGGGCAGGTTCGCCTGTTGCAAGCCCATCGCCAGCGCACACTGCGATGAGGTGCCCAGATACTCGCGCATCTCATACAGGCGCAACAACGGCTTCTGCGCCCAGCGCGGAGAGACCCTCGCCGCCGTCGCCAGCGCGTGCGCCTTTTCGTTGAGCCGGTGTATCCACTCCGCCATGAGCAGCTCTTGCTTGCGCCTGGGCAATCCCTTCAGGTTGGGAGGCTGGGATGGCGTTGCAGCGATGAGATGGAACAGAGCGTTCGTTCCTCGATTGATGCGGTCCTCCGAGACCGCGAACCCTGCCTCTTTCGCCCGTTGCAGCGCGTCCAGCGCGAGCGCTGTCCATAGAGCGTTGTCTGGAGAGTGCTCCGTGTAGCCCCAGCTGCCCTCGCCGTACTGCAAAGCGCCGAGCCGTGTGATACCCCGACGTATCGCCTCCTGTGCCCTCTTGCGCCGTTCAGCGTCCTGGATGCCCAGCGCATCCATCACCTCCAGCACACGCAGCGCACTGAGCATGGGATGCACCGTTTGCTCCACGCAACCGTAGGGGTAGGTCAGAATCTCGTCCAGCGCACCGATTGCCGTGCCAAACCACGAAGGCGCAACGCGCACTACCGCCTTCAGGCTACCCGGCACGCGCGCCCTCGCAAGGTTGAATTGCTTCTCCACCGCTTTCTCCACCACCGACGCGGAGGCAAACAGCCGGGGCATCCCACGTGCGTAAACAGGCACTTTCATCTCCATGCCGTCGAACTCGTCCGGTGAGCGGGCAGTGACTGTCAAGACGGCTTCGCCTGCGGATTCCGCCGAAACCGTCCACTCGACGCTGGCTTGCCCCTGCGGCGGCAGGTGAATACGTTTGCTCTGCCCCTCTGCGAGGCGCACCGAACCGCTAACCTGCAACGAAACTTCTACCTGCTGTGTCTTCTCGGTATAGTTGTGCACCACGCCTGCGATAACGGAACGGTCGCCCTGCGTCAGGAAGCGCGGGGTCTGCAGGCGTACGAGCAGAGGCTTGAATGTTTTGGCGTAACTGCGCACCGTGCCCACAGCGGTGTCGTCGGTAACCGCGCGTGCGGTTGCTCGCCATTCGGTGAGGTTTTCGGGCATGGGGAAGCGCACCTGCGCCTCGCCATTGCTGTCGGTCACGATGGACGGGTTCCAGAAGGCGGTATCTTCAAAGCGGCGGCGAATCTCTTCGTCCATTCGCTTCGCCAGAGCCTCTTTCGCTGCTCCTGCGGCGTATTCTCTGCCGAAGGAGACTGCCGTGTTCACCGCGTTGGGCGTCGCGCCCCAGAAGACCTTGCGGATGTCCGGTGTGTAGTCGGGCAGGATAGCGTAGATGGCTTCGTCCACTACGCCCAGCGCGACCTCTGCCGATACGGGCTTGCCTTCGTCATCGCGCGTACGGATGGTGTACACCGCCTCTTCGTTGGGCAGATAGCGTTCCTTGCTGGGCACCACTTCCACCTGTAGCAATTTGCCCTTCGGAGCCACCCGAAGCAGTTTCTGCACATGGATCAGCGTTTTGCGATGGACAAAGTTCGCCGAGACGAAAGCGTTGGGCGCGTGCTGCCATTCCGTTGGCAGCTCCACCACCCCGACGCCGTTGCGCAGACGCACCACACGCGAGGAAAACAGCTTGCGCCCCTCTACCGTAAACCATACTTCCGCGTCGGGCACCGAGGAGCGGATGAGCACCTTTGCCATCTGTCCGGGCAGGTAGTTCCGGCGGTCCAGCGAGAGTTCCAGCGTCTGGCGTGCGCCCAGCTCTTCGCCACGGTACTCGGACGTGTACGCCCCGATGTTGTACTCACTTTGCGCGACACGCCTCTGCGCATCCGTTGCCGAGGCTCTGAGCAGGTACTCTCCTTCGCGGGGCGGCGTGAAGTCCACGCTGGCGATACCCTGTGAGTCAGTGCGTACGCTGCGGCTCCATAACAGTATCTCTTCACGCTTCCACTCCGTGCCCCGGAGGCGCAACCATCGAACACGGTACGCTGCGATTTTCACCGCCGTGCTTAAAGGCTGTTTAGTGCGCGGATGAATGGCACGAATCTGAAACTTAGCCGTTTGCCCCGGCTCCAGCCACCATGCTTCGGAACGCCAGTCCAGCCGCACCGCCGCCGGATATACATCCGCGGATGCCGAAGCCTCCTCGGTGCGCAGGCTCAGATCGGTTACCTCCACTTCCAGCGCGTAGCTGCAGGGTTCCGCGTGTGCCCGCGCAGGTACCCGGATGAGGGCGTTACCCTGGTCGTCGGTGGTGGTTTCTCCCTCCACGAGCATCTCGCCGTAGCCGCCGTACGCCTCTTCTTCCGTGTCCTCCGTCTCGTAGAGCTCGCGATACTCGTCTGGCTCTTCCCACCAGCCCCAGTCCCACAGGTAGCGTTTATACAGATAGTAGCGCACCTGCGCCTGAGCTACTGGCGCACCAAAGTAGTACTCCGCATGGAGTCGGAAGGTTACCGTTTCACCGCGAATGTACACGGGTTGGGCAGGCTCCAGCTTCACTCGAAACTCCGGCTTGCGGTACTCCTGCACCTCGAATCCGCCTGCGTATTCCACGACCTCTACCGGCTCCAGCTGACCGGTGCGCTGGTAAACCACCTGAAAGGAATATCCACCCAGAGGGGCTTCCTCCGGCAGGGCGAACTCCCCTGCAAAGGTGCCACGTTCGGTGATGGGCACAGTCTGCTCGGCTATCTGCTTATTTTCCGGGTCCAGCAGGATAACCTTGGCTTCGTTCACCGGAGGCACGCGATACTCGTTTTCCTCTCTCTCGCGGACAATGCCCTTGAAATACACTTTCTGCTCGGGGCGATACACGGGGCGGTCGGTAAACAGATAGTGCACGTAGCGGGAGGTCTCCCCTCGGGAGATATAAGTCGCCGCGCGATGCGCTCCATAAAACGCCCAAACCATCCCCGTCTCTGCCGGACAGGGCGGCAACGTGGCGACGCCATCGGCACCCGTAGTAGCCTGCCCGACAGGGGTTTTCTCCTTCCAGTACAGCGATACTGTCGCCCCCGGCACGCCCTTGCCGTCTTTCAAACGTACCACACGCACTACCGTATTACCTGCCGGGGCATATTTGACAACCAGTCCGATATCCGATACCCACAACAGATTCGCCCGCGAGTTGCCGCGTGCATCGGTAGTGATAACAACATACATCCCAGCAGGCAGGCGGGACAGACGCACTTCCCGGGCATAGTACAGACGTTGTGTAGACGGGGGTTTAAGCAGAACAACTCGAGGGTTACCAACCGGTTTACCCTTCAGAGCAAACGGGCTCACCGCGCTCAAGTGGTGTCGCACCACTTTGCTATCGTCTACGCGGTACACCTGCACCTGCACCCGGTGCGTGCCCACGCCCGAAATGGTGATAAGCGGCTGTTCTTCGGTGGTAAACACCTGTTGAGGCGCGTAGGCGTCCCAGTACCCCTGCGCCCCAGTAGAAACGCACATCGCTATGAGCAGCAGCGACAGCCATATCCGCCTCATGGCAGAGAAACCCTCCTTACTGTGGGAACGTTATCTTCGTGTTCTCCGTTCCGCTCAATGGTTTGGTTGGTAACTTATCATTCGGCACACATAGGACAAAGAGTGCATTCTCTGTGCTCTCCGTGTCCTCTGTGGTCAGGGTCTACAAATGGTTTCTTGACTACCGTCGCTGGTTCCTACCCGCTTGCCTTCTGCTTCGCGGAGTTGCTCTCCATACGCTTGACGATACCGATAGTGAGGAAATAGAGGAACACCATCGGTAGCGCCATCACCATCAGCGAGAGGGGGTCATTCGTCGGGGTAACGATAGCCGCGACGGTGAAGATGATGACTATCGCATGGCGCCAGTAGGTCAGCAAGCGTTTGGAAGTGACCAGTCCCAGCTTCGCCAGAATAATCAGCACGATGGGCAGCTGGAAGGAAAGCCCGAAAGCCAGCAAAATCTTTACCGCCAGCAGTACGTAGCTGAGAGGGTTCTGCAAAAGGGTGGCGTTGCCGTAGTCGGCGAGGTAGGAAAGAAACCATCGGATAGCCGCGGGCAGGAAGAAATACCCGAGTACCACCCCCATGACGAACAACAGTCCCGAGAAGGGAATGAACATTCGCACCACGCGCCGCTCGCTGCGTGTCAACCCGGGCGCGACAAACGCCCATATCTGGTAAGTGACATACGGCGCGGCGAATATCAATCCTACCACGAACGAAAGCTTCAGGCGCAGGAAAAACGGGTCGGCAAAGTGCAAGAAGACTGTTCTTCCTGCCACCCGACGTAGAGGCTCCTCGAGCGGAAGCGAGATGAGGTGATAGACAGCGGGAAACAGAATGTACCCGACCACCCATCCGATGAAGATAGCGGTTAAAGACCGAACGATGCGAGTGCGGAGTTCCTCCAGATGTTCAGTCAGGTCAGCAGGACGGTCTTCTATCTCGTCCTCTTTCAGTTCGGGCTGTTCTACTTCTTCGGCAGCGGCACTACTGTTCATAATTACCTCGCTACTCCACCTCTTCAGGGTTCACACCCAGCTCGCGCAAACGTTGTGCCAATCGCTCAGCGCGCTGACGTGCTCGCTCTGCCTCACGCTCTGCCCTTTCCATCCGCTGGCGTAACTCTACGTACGGCACAAAACGTTCTCCATCGGGGCGATACAACACAAGCGCGTCCTCTTCCAGCGTAAAGCGTACCCCCAGACGTGGGCTTACCCAGCCATCCATCTGCTCCACCGGCTTCAGGTCATTATCCTTTCGAACCCAGCCGTCCAGGATGCCCCTGTCCGGGTCATACAGGTAGTACTCCTCTACCCCATACCGCTGGTAGAACAGGTACTTCTCGATCAGGTCGGATGGGCGGTTGCTGGGAGAAAGTACCTCAAAGACCACTTGCGGAGCCACGTTTCCCTCCTCCCACTGCTTGTACGAGGGACGATGTCCCTTAGGTCGCCCCAGCACCACCATCACATCAGGCGCGGTGCGGATTTCCGGGTGCCCCTCCACGGGGTACCAGAACAGGTCGGCAGCAACAAACACGTCCTCGCGGTCAGCAAACAGTGCACACAGATTGTCATAGAGGTACACAATCGCTTCCAGCTGCTTTGTGTTATCCGCCATAGGCTTGCCATCACTTTCCGGATATACAATCTTGGGTTTGCTTGTCGGATGTGCTGCCATTTTTCCTCACCGCTCGTATTATACCAGATAACGCAGAAACGGGCGGAGCACCCTCTGCTCCGCCCGTTCGCAGAAGCATCTATCCCCTACTGCTGAAGCAGCTGTACCGACTGCACGACCTTCAGCTTCAGCGGTGCCTGCTCACGGGTCATCATACCGCCCGTGCCAAGCCCTCCGCGAGGCATACTGGGCATCCCGGGCATTCCGGGTACACCGGGGATGCCAGCCAACCCGCCGCGAGTGGTGCGCCTGCCAGTGCCGATACCGGGAGCACCGGAGGTTGGTCCCATCATCGGCACACCGGGAGCACCCGACAAGCCAGGGGGCGCACCGTAACTCGTCCCTCCGCGGCGTCCGGTCATTCCTCCGTACGCAGGAGGTGCACCCGGCACACCGGGCATTCCGGGCGCGGTGACGCCGCCTCTCGCTCGAGGAGCACCGCTCGTCGGGGCGCCATAGGGAGCACCGTATGCTCCGTAAGGCGAGCCTCCCATCATCGGTCCGGTGGTTGGCGCACCCATCATAGGCATGCCCGGCATCCCACCCAGTCCGGCAAGGCGACCAGGCTGCACCCCGGTGGGTACTTGACCTTCAATCTCCACCGTCGTCTCGCTGCGTACCAGTCGTCCCGCGTTGAACGCAAACCAGAGGGTCCTGTCCAGCTTTATCTTCGGGTTCTGCAGAGCATAGTTGCTGAACTCCAGAGTGCCCGACAGTGTGCCTTCGTATGTCTGGCGCACCTTTACGGTGGGATATCCACCTTCCCATTCCACGCCTTCCAGCTTGTTCTGCGCCAGCACTTTGCGTGCTCGCTCCACCGGCATATCCGGTAGCAGGATGTGTGCCCACGATGTCCATGTGTCACCGGGCTTGACACGCAGCTCGGGTAGAATGGGCAACACCATCACGCGGAAGACGTACGGGTCGTTGGAGGTATCCACGTTCTGGTAAATCACGTTGCCCAGCGGAGTAACAAACTGCAGCACTGCCCGGAACATCTCCTCGCCCAGCGTGTATATCGGCTGGTTATATGCCAGTACCTGCTGTTTGTTCGCCCGCTGGCGGATAATGAAGGTGTTACCGCGGATGTCGTACGCGAACAGGTTGAAGAAGGTGTCCGCTTCATAAGCCACCTGCTCACCGGTAACCCCGCCGGTAATCTCCGCGCCCGTCTGCCCTGCCAGCAGAATCACTTCGTCATGCTGTTTGTAGTTGACATTCTCGCCCAGCCGGAAGCGATACTGCAGGCGCGTGCCCATCGCAGGCAGATTAATCCCCTCCTGGTTCGCTACCTGCACGCGCACCTCCGCCTGGTCTATCGCCTTGCCTTCAGGGTCGTACAGCACGACGGTAATGGTGTGCTCGCCGTCCTGAATCGGCTCTGACTTCTGCGTAGAGGGGTCCAGCATGGGCACTTTGGTATCCCAGATATAGCGCAGACGCGGCTCCTTGTCGTCCTGTCGGGGCGCTAACGAGGTCTGGAACCTTCCATCGATATAAATAGCGACGAACCCGCCCTGCGGAATGCTGGCACGAGGCACTTCGATGCGTACCTTCTCACGAACGATGGCACCATCTGCCGGTCGCAAGATATTAAATGGCGTTCCCTGAGCCAGCGCAACCGCCGCCACCCCAAGTACCGCGACCACCGTTGCCAGCGCTGCTCTCCATGCGGAATATTTGGGCATTTGCGTTCCCTCCCGGTTGTTCTCTCACCAAGATAGCATCAGGTCGTGCGCAGGGATAGACCTCTGCACTCTTCTTTTGGACGCCGAACGCGCCTGAAAGGTTACAGCGTCTGTCCTTTTTTCTTTCGCGCAAGAAGAACGTTATTCCTGCATCCGGGCTATTCGTCGCCTATCTCGCCGAAGTTGAATACGATGACCGCGAAATCGAACAGCGTCACCTCCGCGTCCATGTCCAAATCGGCGTTGAGGTTCCAGTGCGGGCTATCCGGACCGCTTCCAAAAGCCTGCACCAGCAATCCGAAGTCAAACAGCGTGACCTCGTTATCGCCGTCGATATCGCCGTTGACGAGGTAAGCATCCACTTCGGGCGCGCCCGGCGCAATGGTTACCTGCGGCACCACACGCCTCAGCCAGTGCATCCCGCGAAAGGCGATGTCGTATACGCCTTGCGGGGCGTTGTACAGGATAAAACGTCCCTCTTCGTCCACAGGCACGCTTTCCCGCCGCACCACCTGCCCGTAACGGCGCAGTTCTACTTCGACGGGCACCACCAGCGGATACATCGCTACGTCGCCCAGATGGACCCTGCCACGCAGGGTCAAGCCGCTTACCAAGCCGTACTTCAGTAACAGAATGTCGCTTGCGGCTCCAGTCGTCGTGTAACCGCTGGTGAGGTAACCCGAGTTTGCCGCCAGCACCACGTTGCCGAATGGGTCCGCAGCAATGTGGACGGACTCGTCGTACATGCTTGGCGAGGAGTCGTAATATATCCGCCGGAGCCAATAGCCGTCGCTTGTTATCTGGTGCAGCACACAGTCCTGTCGTCCGGTTTCCTCCGACTGGCGCGTGCCAGCCAGCCAGAAATTGCCGTAGGCATCCAGCACCGCCGCATCTACGCGCTGTAATAGATGCCATGAGTCGCGCTGCTGCCACAGTATCGCACCGTCGGGAGACGCCTTAATGGCAAGGAATTCGTACTGGTACGGATACCAGCTGCTCCCCGTGCCTGCGACATACACGTTACCTTGTGCGTCTACCTGCGCCCCGCCGACTTGAAGGGACAAACCGGAAATAGCGTAGTCCACGCGCCACAGGCGGTTGCCATCTGCATCGTATTTCAATATGACGAGAACACCATCGATGTCTCCAACCACATAGAGGTTGCCCGCATCGTCGAGCAGAGCAAAGCGCGGATTCAGGTTATTTCCGACCCCGTATGGCAGACCCGGATGCGTCTCGTGCCGAACCCAGAGGAGATTACCTCGTGTGTTATACTTGAGAACAAGCCACTCTACCGTGCTGGACGTTCCACGCACCCAACCTGTCACATAGACATCACCTGCCGAGCTTACCGCGATGGCGGTGCCCGCTTCGTTGAGGGAGTACAGGTTAAAGTCCGCACTGTAGCGCCGCACCCAGAGCGCCCGTCCGTCGGCGGAGTACTTCACGGTGGTCACGTCGCGCCCGGAGTAAAAACCTTCGGAAGAGCCTGTGACGTAAACATTGCCCGCGCCGTCTACCCCCAGAGCGTACGCCGTGTCGTCCGAGCGCCATGGTGCGCCGGTACCGTCATACGTCTGCACCCACAGCAGGTTCCCTGAGGAGTCGTAGGTGAGCAACACGTAATCGCCCATCGGCACACGCTGAAGCAGCACGTGCGCTTTGCCCGACGGATGCACATACAGCCCCACTGGTGTGGGTACGACTCCGCTATCGCCCAGAGGATATTTGGCTTCCCAGAGCTTCTCGCCGCGTGGGTTATACTTCAATAACAACAGCGAAATCTGGCGACCGTCTATACTATACTGCACGCCTGCCACGTAGATGTTGCCAGCTGCATCCGTACCCACTCTGGCTGCCCGGTCCGCCTGCAGGTTGTACTCATATCGCCTCACCCACTGGATGCCGAACGACTGAGCCACCGCAGGAAAAGAAGCCAGTGCCGAGAGAACGACTAAGGTGAACAGGCACACATGCCGTGCGCGCATCGTTTATCCCTCCTTTCGTGGTTCCAAGAGCAATTTTAGTAGGGTGGATGTAAAAAGTCAACTACGCCGTCTTCGGCATCGTGATGGCAGGCGGCTTCAGGTACATCGGCACAAGGGTTAGCGGGTTATCGCGATGCCCCTGTTCCAGAAGCGCGGTAGCCAGCCTGCCCAGCGTTTCCGCGCGAGGATACTCTACAGCAGCGAGACATACGGGATAATCCGCCAGAGCCTGCTGCAGTTCCACAGGAACGCTACCCACCAGCACGATGTCGCCGCCGATGAAAGGTAGCAGGATATCGTGCAGGCTTTGAGGGGTGTATACGGCTCTCTCCGAAAGAGGCTGTGGCACAGCGAAACCGCCTTCGTACACACAGGCATACACCTCACCCTTGCGAGCGGGAATCACCGCACACACCACCTGATGCGGGATGAAGGTGTACTCCGCAGCGAGGATGTCGAGACTGCACACGCCGACTATCGGCTTGGCGTGTACCTGCGCGAAGGTTTTGGCGGTCATTACCCCCACGCGCGTGCCGGTAAACGAGCCCGGTCCCAAGCCGACTGCAAAGGCGTCTACCTCCCCTATCTGCCACCCGGCAGTGTGTAACACATGGTCAATAAACGGTATCAGGCGGGTGGAGAGCTGCATCTCGTGTGCAAAGGTAAGCACCGCCGCCGGTCTGCCGTCTCGCACAGCCGCAATACTGCAGATGTCACCCGTTGTCTCTAAAGCCAGCAGACGCAAGGGTTTCCTCCAGCTGTTTCCAGCGTTGTTCGTAGCGTTCACCATACGCTGTCAGCGTGATACGCCGGTGCTCGTCCGCACCGCCTTCAAGGAATACATCCAGCCGCTCGTCGGGCAGCGCGTCGGCGATATGTTCCGCCCATTCGATGGCGAACACCCCGCCCCGCTCGAAGTAGTCCTGCAGTCCGAGGTCTGCTGCCTGTTCTGCTCCTTCCAGACGATAGGCGTCGGCATGGAAGAAGGGCAATCGCCCCCGATGCTCGCGGATGAGGGTGAAGGTAGGGCTGAGCACGGGTTCGTTCACGCCCAATCCATGCGCGACGCCCTGCGCCAGCGTGGTTTTACCCGCGCCCAGCTCCCCGCGCAGCCACACAATATCGCCCGGCTGCAACACCTGCGCAAGGGCTTCCCCCAACCGACGTGTCTGTTCCGCGCTATGCGTATATACAGTGATGGACAACAGACCGCTAATCCTTCCAGTCCGCCACGAAGATATTGGTCTCTCCGGGTCTCTTGCTGTTGCGGTTCGACGCCCATATCAGCTTCTTGCCGTCGCGAGAGAACATCGGAAAGCCATCGAACTCTGGGGTATAGGTGATTCGCTTCAGTCCTGTGCCGTCCACGTTGATGATATACAGGTCAAACTCTCGCCCACGCGGGTCCTCATGGTTGGACGAGAAGATGATGCGCTTGTTATCGGGATGCATGAAGGGAGCGAAATTGGCTCCCCCCAGATGGGTCACCTGCCGCTTGCCCGTCCCATCCGAGCGCATGACCCATACTTCCAGATTCATCGGGCGAATGGCACGCTCTTTGAGCAGAGCCTTGTAGTCGGCTATCTCTTCGGGCGTCTTCGGGTGGTAGGCGCGATACACAATGTATTTGCCGTCCCAGGAGTAGAAAGGTCCGCCGTCGTAGCCCAGCTCATTCGTCAACCGCTTGACCTTGCCCGTTCGCAGGTCCATCTCATAGATGTCCAGGTCGCCATCCCTGTCCGAGGTGAAAAGCACTTTTTTACCGTCCGGCGAGAAGGAGGCTTCGGCGTTATAGCCCTCGCCGTCGGTGATGGCTTTACGATTTGAACCATCCGCGTTCGCAATGTAGATACGGTAGGGATACAGCCCCCACACATATCCCTTCGAACGGTCAGGAGGTGGTGGTGGTTCGTCCGACCACCAGTCGGTGCTACTGTACAGTATCTTCTTGCCGTCCGGGGAGAAGAAACCGCAGGTGCACCGTCCTTTTCCTGAGGAGACCAGCCGCACCTCGGAGCCGTCAGCGTTCATGATGAACATCTGGTCGGCTTTAAAGGGAGGGCGCGTGGACTGGAAGATGACCTTCTTGCCGTCGAACGAGAAATATGCTTCGGCGTTTTCGCCGCCGTTGGTAAGCTGCTCCACATTTGCCAGGTGCGTCTCACGTGGGTCGTGCAGGATGCGAGGCGAGGTCGCTGGCGGCTGCGCACCCCGCAGAGCTATCGCCGCGGCAACGCCCAGAATCAACAGGCAGAGAAACGCTCGCAGTTGCATGGGATTCCCTCACTATCACTCGGTGTGTGAGGGTAGATTCGGTACCGGCAACACGTTTCCCTGCCACATCGGCAACAGGACGGAGCATCATCTCCACGGTACAACACATGGAGGTGTGTGCTCCGTCGCATCCACTGGTCTCTGACCCTATGCCGCGCGGGGGAAGGAGCGGCTCTCCTGCTCCGCCGCCTCGCGCAAGCGGTCCAGTCCATCTACGATTTGCTGGCTCACGCCGCGCACCTGCTCCAGCAGACGCTCTGCCTGCCCCTTGTCGCCGCGTTCCATGCAGTCCACTATCTGTCGCGCTATAGCGTGCAGTTTCTCATGAGGCGGCTCGATGGCGCGGAACTCGGGCAGATGCCCGTAGTGCTGGCTCCCGAAGGAGTAGTACCACTGACCCAGCGCACAGTTATGATGCGAGTTCAGCTCCTCACGCGGGATGTTCACCCCGCGATACACCAGCCCTTCCAGTCGCTCCACCCAGCGCAGGTGAGCCTGTTTGAAAATGTCCACCTTGCGGTGGATGTCGTTTGCCTCCTCCTGCGTAAGCACAAACTTGCCCAGCGAGAAGCGCAACTTGTCCACCACACCGTACAGACCCTCTGCTTCTGCGCTGACGTTATCCACCACGCGCGTGATGTTGTCCACTGCGTTGCTACTGGATGCCAGCATCTCTTCCGCTGCCGCGCTCGATTCCTCGGCTATCGCCGCGATGTGCTCTATCTCACTCAGCATTTGCTGGGCGTTGTTCTGAACACGTTCCACCGAGGATGCCGACTGCTGCACCTGCTGGACGATGGTTTCCACGGCGCGCAGAATCTCCGCCAACCCCTGCCCCACCTGCAGGGACTGTTTCACACCGTCGCTCACCGCTGCCAGGTTCGTATCCATGGCTTGTGCCGACGCCTGCGCCTGACGGGTAACCTCCTCGATAATCTTTCGGGTCTGCTGGGTAGCTTGTGCGGACTGTTCGGCAAGACGACGCACCTCATCGGCGACGACGGCGAAACCGCGCCCGTGCTCCCCGGCACGCGCCGCTTCGATTGCCGCGTTCAGCGCAAGCAGGTTTGTCTGCTCCGCTATCTCTTCAATCGTACCCAGTATTCCGCCGATGCTGGACGCCATCGTGACCAGCTGCTGTAACTGCTCCGCAAGGGTGCGTGTGTCCCTCTCCAGGGACTGCATCGCCTGCTCCGAACGTTGCAGCGCCGTGCGTCCCTGCTCCGCAACACTACCCACCTCGTTGGCGGTCGATTGCGCATTCCGCAGGCGGTTGGACATCTCGCGAATGTCCTCAACAATCGCACTGACGCTTTCTACGCCGCGTGAGGCTGACAGCGCGGTCTGCTCCGCGCCTTTGGCGACCTCCTGCACCGCCTTTTGTAGTTGATGCAGAAGGTCTACCACGCTATCGGTTCCTTCTGTACCGGAAGACACGAAACTTTGCAGAAGCTCTTTGGTGCGATGCACATGCTCCTGCACCTCGCGCACCATTCGGCGAGTTTCTTGTATGGTGTCGCTCAGGCTCGCAATGCCTGCGTCAAATCGGGACACCAGAGAGTCCACCTGCCGATGCACCTCATCGACACGAACGCTGAGGTCGCCGCGTCCCAGACTCTCCAGTGCAACCGCGAGCCTCTTCATTTTCTGCTGTATCTCTCCCACATGCTCGGTGACATCGGCTTCCTGTGCCACCGATTGCGCCGCATCCACCGCAATCCCGAAGGTCTGCATCAGGTTCAGCAGGTAGGAATCGGTCACCGCCTGCATATCGTAGTTGAAAACCGTGAAAATCGCCTCCTCGGCGCGGGCGCGGAAAGAGGGTTTCCAGCGAAAATCGCGCTGCAGATACTTGCGCACCAGCCGTTGATAAATCGCGTAACTGCCCACGTACCACTTCTGCGGCAGGTCTATCACTACGTGAACATAACCGATGCGCAGGCGTTTCTCAAAGTAGTCCATGCCAAACTGACCGTTGTTTACAGCTTCTTCAAAAATGTCACGGAAGTACTGCGCCTGCGTCTTTTCCAGACCCTCTCGCAGCTGCTCCAGCGAGATGCCCTTCCTCTGGGCGAACCGCTCAAAGAACATACGCGTGGGGGGGAAGTCAAACTGCAGGTCATAGAAATCCTTCGCTATCGCGTTGGCGACTCGCTCCGCCCACGGTCGCAGCTGCCTCAGGATGCGCACATGCTCTTCGGTCAGACCCACAAACTGCCGGCGAAGGCTCAGGTTGGATTCATTGATACGCATAAAGGCGCACAGGTCTTTCATTGAGCAAACCTCCTGGCGAAGGCAATGAGCTATCTACATTATCGGCAGTCCTGTGCGCTTTTGTAGTACAGCTATTCCTTATCCTCTGGGCTACCGCATAAAGTAGGAGTAAGTTCCTCTTCTCCTTCCCACAGCTGCTTGCTCAGTTTCACATCGCGGGGCACGGGGATAGGGTACTTGCCATCGAAGCAAGCGAGGCAAAAATGGTGCCGCTTCATGCGCACGGCTCGTAACATCCCATCGATGCTTAGATAACCCAGTGAGGTTGCGCCGATTAACTGGCGAATCTCCTCAACGCTGTGCGAAGCCGCGACCAGCTCCTCGCGCGTTGCCATGTCGATGCCGTAGAAGCAGGGGTAGCGAATAGGCGGCGAGGTGATGCGTACATGCACCTCTTTCGCCCCCGCTTCAAATAACATCCGCACGATTTTGCCTGTCGTGGTGCCGCGCACGATGCTATCGTCTACCATCACCAGCTTGCGCCCGGAAATCACCTCGCGCAGAGGGTTCAGCTTGATTTTCACCCCCAGCTCGCGCATCCGCTGGTCGGGCTGGATGAAGGTGCGCTGGATGTAGCGGTTTTTAATCAGCCCCTCCGCGTAGGGAATACCGCTCGCCTGGGAGAAACCCAGCGCGGCGGGGATTCCGGTATCGGGGATAGGGATGACCACCTGTGCGCCCGGTGCGGGATGTTCTCGCGCCAGCTCCTGCCCCATGCGCCGGCGCACTTCGTGAAGCGTGCGGTTGTAGATGTGGCTATCGGGGCGCGCGAAGTAGATAAACTCGAACATGCACAGGCTGTAACGCTCCAGAGGCACTGCCTGTTCCTCGCGCAATCCGTGCTCATCGATGACCAGCACCTCGCCCGGCTCGATCTCGCGCACGAAATCCGCTCCTACCACGCTCAGAGCACAGGTCTCCGAGGCAATCACATAATGACCGTTGATTCGCCCCAGGCAGAGCGGGCGCACGCCATACGGGTCGCGCGCGGCAATCAGATGGCGTGGCGTCAATACCACCAGGCTGTACGCCCCCAGAATCTGCGGCATCATCAGGCGCATCGCTTCCAGAGGGTCGTGGGTTTCCGCCAGCTCGCTGGCGAGCAAACGAGCGATGATTTCACTATCGTTGGTGCTGTGGAAGTGAACGCCCGCTTCCTGCAGGCGCAGGCGCAGCGGCGCGGCGTTCACCAGATTGCCGTTGTGGGCTATCGCCAGCGTGCCGATTGGGGACTCACAGATGACCGGCTGAGCGTTACGTAACACGCTGGAACCGGTGGTGGAGTAGCGGGTGTGTCCAATCGCGATATGCCCGCGCAGGTAGCCCAGCGTCTCCTCGTCGAACACCTGCGAGACCAGCCCCATCTCCTTGTGTACCAGAATGCGCTCGCCATCCGAAACGGCGATACCTGCGCTCTCCTGCCCGCGATGCTGTAGCGCGTACAGCCCGAAGAAGGTGATGCGCGCCACATCCTCGCCCGGCGCGTAGATGCCGAACACCCCGCACTCCTCATGCGGGTGATCCCACAACACCTTTTCAGCGACCATTCGTCACCATCCCGAAAACCGGCTCCGACACTCATAATGGTATCAACAAAAGCCCTTCGAAAGCAAGCTGGCTGGATATCGCACCGATACGGAAGGAAACGGGCAGAAACTTGGAGAATTCGCAAGCAACGCAAGTCGCGAATGAAAGGATGCTTTTCTGATGAGCCATCGAACAGTCTACACGACTTGGATGAATCTTTCATTCCTCATTCTGCTCTCTGCTATCCAAGGGGTCCTCACGCCGCATGTGCCGCTCGCGGGACAGGAAGCGTCTCCAGCGAACTTGCCGCAGGTCAAATACGTTTGCGCGGTCGCCCCCGACATGCTCGCCATCGAGATACAGTCGGGGCAGTTTGCCCCGAACCAGCTGGTGCGCTACACGCCCCAACCGGGCGATGAACTGGTGGAGGACAAGCAGAGACCCCATCGCGAGATTGTGGACGGCAAGGTCGTGGAGATTTTCCAGAAGAGGCTTTATCGCAATGTGAACGGTCAGCGTGTGAGCGTCGGGTTACTCTCGCCCGATGGGAAATATCTGTTTATCGAAGGGCAAAGTAAAGGCGAATTGCTGGACGAAACGAGCGTCGACCTGCCGGAGTCCTATCAGATACAATCCTCCAACGACCCTGCCTATCAGCAACCCCGACAGCCGGTCGCCGTGTATCGCAAGAACAAGCCAAATGGTTATAGCCAGCCTCTACCGTACCTGTACACTGTCTCTCTGAGGCTGCCATCACCCCTTCGGGAAGGCGCGACTTACTCTATCTCCTTGAGCGGTCTCAACAGCGCACAGAAACGGCTGACCTATACACACCGCCCTCGCACGGTACGCAGTATCGCGGTGCACGCTATTCAAACGGGATACCGCCCGGATGACCCGTACAAACGCGCCTACTACTCCTTCTGGACGGGAGTGGACAAGGAGGGCAAACATGGCTCCTGCACGCTATCGGTGGACCGGTTCGAGCTCCTCGACGACACGGGTAAGACCGTGTTTACCGGCAGGGTGCAGCCGGCAAAGCGCGAGGCCGAGCAGGAACAGGTGAGCGTGCAGGAGAGCGGAGACTACTCAAAGTCGCCTGTGTACCGTCTGGACTTCAGCGGATTCCGTCAGCGCGGGCGCTACCGCGTGTACGTGCCGGGCGTCGGTGTCAGCTATCCCTTCCGCATCGCAGAAAACGTTTGGGAACAGCCCTTTAAAGCCGCCATGCTGGGCATTCTGCACCAGCGACAGGGCATCGAGCAGGGTCCGCCCGCCACCCGCTACCGTCGTCAGCGACCGTTTCATCCCGACGACGGCGTGCAGTTCTACCAGATGACCATGACCGTGCAGGACGGGCAGGAGGACGGCGACGAGCGCGGCAAGAACCTGCTGGAACTGGCGCAGGCGGGCAAGCTGCAGCGTGTGCAGGGTGTGTGGGGCGGCTATCAGGACGCAGGCGACTGGGATACCTTAGGACATCATCTCAGCGCGACCTACGACCTGCTGGGGCTGTACTTTCTGAACCCGTCCGCTTTCCGCAGAGCGCAGCTTTCCTTGCCGGAGAACGAGCGCAAGAACCGCCTGCCGGATATTCTGGACGAAGCCCTCTGGCAGATGGCTTGCTGGAGACGCCTGCAGATGCCGGACGGTGGCGTACGCGGGGGATACGGCTACGGCTGGTGGGTGCCGACGGACCGCGGTATCACCAGCTGGATGCTCAAAAGCGCAGGGGTGTACGCGGTAGACCATGTCACCACCCTGTATTTCGCCGCGGCCGCAGCGCGGGCATCGCGCGTGCTTCGCCACTTCGACCAGAAACTGGCAGACCAGTACCTGCAAGACGCCCTGCGCGCCTGGCGTTGGGCAGAGCAACACTCCAACGATAGCGACCCGACGTACGCTCGGCTGAAACAGCGCGCGGGCTGGCCCCCCTTCCTGACGGACCTGAAGAACAAAAGGGCAATGGCGGCGGTAGAGCTGTTGGCGGCGACGCGCAACCCGACCTACGATGCCGTCTTTCAGCAGTCTTCCACTCTGCTCACCGAGGACACTCTCTACCACGACCCCGAGCAGGTAGACGCTGCCTTCGCGTACACTCGCCTGCCGCAAGGGTTGGGCTCATCGGAAGTGAAACGCAAACTAACCGCCCAGATTACCCGGTGCGCCGACTACGCTATCGAGTTCAGCATGAAGAACGCCTACGACCTCGTCGTCGGCACACGTTTGGACTATCCTTTGATCGCGCCCCTGCGCTTCTTCAGCACACCGGGAGCGGGTGGTTTCCTGCTCATCTATGCCTACGAGCTGACCAGGAACCCGAAATATCTCGCAGCGGCGGTGCAGGGCAGTAACTTCTGCCTGGGGGCGAATCCCGATAACCTGTCCTACTGCACCGGCGTCGGACATCGGTACCAGCAGTTCAACTTCATCGTGGATGCCCAAATTACCGGGCAGCTCCCGGGCGTGCTCACCGGACACATCCCCTACGGTCAGGGCAACGAGGGCAACGCGATGAGCAGGGCGTCTAACAGCTGGGTGCAGCAGTGGCTCCTGCGGTTCGGTCCCCGTAAAATGCTACCCGACTGGTACGACTGGCCCGTATACGAGCAGTATATTGACTTCGGTCGCTACCCACTGCATAACGAGACATGCTTTAATCAGACAACGGTCAAGGCGGCTTGTTACTGGTTCTGGCTACATTCTCGCCCAAAAACAACGCCGTAAACCTCTATGGCGGTGTGGATACAGGCTCTTAGCAAGCGCAAGAGGTGGTTTCAAGCGGTCAACGGCAGACCGCTGGCGACTTTCTGCGGCAGCTATCTGGCGGGAGGCGCGGCGGGAGTGACCTTTTCTCCTGTAGCAGTGATACCGGGATGTTTCCTCTGTACTGCCGGTGCATGGTTCCTGTGGCGTTACCGGATGCTTTCCGCAGTTATCGCCCTGTTGAGCGTGACAGGACTGTGGTTGGGCGCAGCATACGGTATCCGCTATGCCCGACAAGAAGACGTGCTATGGCGTGCTCTGCCTCATGATGAGGCGGTGATTGCCGACGGGGTGGTGCTGACGGAGCCGGTTCACAAAGCGGGCGCATGGCGGTTCGTGTTCCGCGTACAGAGCATGACCGCGGCGCACGGTACGATTCGCGTACCGGCGCAGCTGTGGGTGCAACTGCCGGAGAACCTGGCGGAAAATGTGTTTGCTGGCGAACGGTTGCGCCTGGAGGGCAGACTGAGGGTGCCATCTGCTACGCCCGGCGACCCCACCGCCTCTTTTGCGCGATATTTGCGCAGGCAGGGTGTGCACAGAACCCTGCGCCCTTATCGTGTCCTGCGGCTACCCGAGCTTCGCTGGCGCACGGCATTCTCGCGTCTGCGTCGCACGCTGATACACCATCTGCGCCTCCATCTGCCCACACGCGAAGGGCACATCGCCGCCGCCATCGTACTCAACGACCGCACAGGGCTCGACGACGCCATTCGCGAAAGCTTTCGGCGTACCGGTACAGTACACATTCTCTCGCCGTCGGGGACACATGTTTCGATGCTGGCAGTAGCTGTGTGGGCGATATGCAGGTTTTTCAGGCTATCCCGCAGGATGTCCGCGCTGGCGGTCATGACGATTATCTGGCTGTTTGCGGGCGTCGCTGCGGGAGGTGAACCTGCCTTTCGTGCCGCGGTGATGGGCACTCTGGTAGCGGGAGCCGTCACCCTGCAACGCGAGTTGGACCCACCCACCTCGCTGGCTCTTGCGGGATTTCTGCTGGTGTGCGCAGACCCCGGCACACTGCGTGACCCTTCTTTCCAGTTCTCCTTTACTCTGGTAGCGGCAATCATTGCCTCCTCGGGATGGCTGAGCACTGTCGCTTTTGAAGGGACAGGCAACGGAGCTCGCCTGTACCGAGGTATCCTTGCCGCTCTGCTCCTCGGCGGCGTTTGTGCAGTGGCATCTGCACCGCTGACCGCGTTATACTATGGTCAAATGTCGTTGATTGCGCCTGTCGCCAACATGGTTATCGCTGCGCCGGTGCAGTTACTCACCAGTGCCGGGCTGGCAGCTGCCTGCTTGCCCCAACTGCCCGAGATTCTCAGCGCACCGATAGCCCTCAGCGCGTGGATGGTGGACAGGGCGGTTCGCCTGCTTGCGACACCTGCCTGGGTAAGCATGGAGGTATCCACCCCTTCACGGGGGAGCATCATCGCCTTTTACGCGCTGTTCTTCACAGCGTTGCTCGCCCTGAGCGCACACGCCAGCGGGCGAAGGAGAGGGGTAATATGGCAGGACAGGTAAAAACCTCTCCCCCGACCCCTCTCCTGCGAAGAGAGGGGAGTAATTCGCCCTTGCCTTGTAGGGAAGGAGGGCGGGGGGGTCGGCTATACAAAGCTACCTCTTTCCCTTTCCCTCTCCTGCGGGGAGAGCGGAGCCTTTCCCCCTTCCCTACAAGGGAAGGGGGG
>VSSL01000047.1_pt1 | contig 24952 bp, 20 predicted proteins | sample 4557531 | NCBI WGS metagenome assembly VSSL01 (sample SAMN10986726, study PRJNA523729) | hot springs metagenome | isolation source: hot springs | place: India:Timba, Gujarat | collected 2018-05-31 | reverse complement strand
ATATATAATATGAAGATAATTTATATTTTCCAGATGAGTATGAGTCATCAAGATCCTACATACGGGAAGTCATATTCAGACCAAGACAGCTGTGACTCTGTCACCAGCAACCTAGTAAAAGAAGTTGCCATATATACAGCAATATTTGCTGATTACGATAATCTAAAGGAACCTGATAATCCTATTCTCAATGCCGATCTGTATTGTTTTACTGATAATCCTAATTTAACAAGCAATTTCTTCAATGTAATTCATGTTTCCTTACCGTTACCAGATCCAGTACGATCTGCCCGTAAATATAAGATTTTAGGGCATCCGATAGTGAATAAATATCACTACTCTATATGGTTTGATGCTGCTTTTAGACTGAAGTTCACCGATGCCCTTGAAGTGATACGCAAGTGCTTACCGGAAGAAAATGATTATTTGGCAGCTGTCAAAAATGCTAAAAAAAATTGTATTTATCAGGAGTATGAGTATATTAAAACTGTAAATAATAAGCCCCGTTTTCTTGATCATCAATATATTATGGATAGACAGATAGAGACATATCGTCAGGAAGGATACCCAGAAAATAATGGTCTCATCTCTTCCGGATTTCTGATCAAGAATAATAGATCAAAGGACTTACAGGAGTTAATGCAGGCCTGGTGGCAAGAGATAGAAAAATTTAGTCGTAGGGACCAATTGAGCTTTAATTACGTAGTCTGGAAATTACAGAAAAAATATAGAGCCCTTGATATCAATATCTGGGATAATGAATTTGTAAAGTGGGATCCACATTTAGCATTGCCACCAGCACCGATATAATAATTTGATCTGTATTCGTTGAGAACATACTATGCTTCTGTGTAAATCACACTTGTTATGCTAAGATAAGTCGCTATATAAAATATATTTCATACTTATTGATTTCGTGTCTTTTGGAATTTTTAAGTTTTATTAAAAATAGAAGGTATATAGTTGTGGGAGCCATTTTGGCTCTTGGTTTTGTGTTGCGAATCATTCTATCACGGCTTGGGCATAACTATGATCTTGAGTCTTATTGGATTGTCGGGGAAATTGTCGTTAGAGGAGGTAATGTTTATGCTGAGACACATCGCTATAATTATGGTCCGATATGGTTTTATATTTTAGGACTTGTATACTGGATAACTGACATATTAGGACGTGGTTTCGGATTTTTTGGTTTGTTGATTGCTGTGTTGTTGTCTGTTGTTGATGTAGGAATTTTTTATATTCTTTATAAAAAGTTTGGCTTAATTACTGCATCTATCTTTTTTTTGAATCCGGTAAGTATTATTATTACCGGATATCATCGACAGTTTGATAATTTAGCTATCCTGATTGCTTTATATGCAATATATTTGCTAGATCTTGGTGATTATAACTTTCGAAAAGTTTTATTTATTGCATTTCTCATCGGCTTATCGATAACTGTTAAACATGTCTTCTTTATGCTGCCGGTATGGTTATTTTTTGCACATGCAATAAAAGATCTTAAAGTAAAACTAATGATTTTAGTAATACCACTGACCGTATTTTTTGTCTCATTCGTTCCCTTTTGGCAATTAGGATCAGAAGGCATAATACAAAATGTGTTTCTCTATAAATCATTTAATAATTCCCCCTTTTGGTATATTTTCGCTCCTGGACCTTTATATGATTTATTAGCCAGTAAGAAGGTTTTTATAGGAATATTAGTTATTTGCGGTTTTTTACTGAGAAAATTAAATGTGTTTCAATTAGCTTTGATTTACACGATATTTCTAGTCGTCTTTTCCCCTGCTATAGCAAATCAATACCTGGCAATTCCTTTAGCTGCTATGGCCGTTTATCCAAATATTTTCTTTTTTATGTATTCATATTTAACAACAGTTTTATTATTAAAAGACAAGGCTGCTCTTGGTATCACACCGATGGGTCAATATACTGAATTACTTCCATTTGATAACTTGATCATTCATACAAGTATACGGGCTTACGATTTAATTATTGTTACTGGACTTGGTGGACTGGTGATGCTTCTACGGCAGATTTGCAAGTCTCGCTTCCATAAATTAAAATCAGTCGTCTATTATTTATTAGGAACTGTGAAATTATGGGAAAAACACGCAAACTTTCTATCGTTATACCTGCATACAATGAAGAAAAAACGATAGCTGCAATTTTGCAGAAGGTTCTAGACGTAAAACTTATTCAAGGATTTGAAAAGGAAATAATAATAGTAAATGATTGTTCCAAGGATGATACCTTAAATATAGCTGAGTCATTTGCTAAAACTGATAATCGTATTAGAGTTATAAGTAATTCGAAAAATTTAGGAAAGAGCCGCTCGGTAAAAAATGGTATATTGGTTTCTACTGGCGATTATGTCGTGATTCAAGATGCTGACCTTGAATATGAACCTCAGGATTTCGCTGATATGTTGGCCTATGCAGAGGAGAATGCACTTGATGTCGTCTATGGTAATAGGTTTGGAAAACAGAAAAAAGTTATTTATTGGCAGAATTATTATGGGAATAAAGTACTATCTTTTGTCTCGAATCTTTTTACTTATTGGCGTATAAGGGTATATATTCCGGATATGGAGACTTGTTATAAATTAGTACGCGGTGATGTGATGCGCGAGTTAGCTGAGAAACTCGAATCGACAAGTAATTTCGGTTTTGAGCCAGAGATTACCGCACGATTATCAAAGTATAAGCTAAACGGACGTAGGTTAAAATTTGGAATATATCCGGTTAATTATTATCCACGTACGATTGCAGAGGGAAAGAAAATGAAAGCTATTGAAGACGGGCTGAAAGCTTTGAAGGAGATATTATATTACAATCTTTTTGCGGATTGATTTTCAAAGTTCTAAATATTCTCATAAGTCTATTGTTTTTTCAGTGGTTTTGATATTTATAAATCTGTTTGCAAATACTATGTTGATATTGTTGCTAATGATGCTTTGTAATTGGTATCCCGGAATCATTACAATATTTTATATCATGCGACATCCGACAAGACATCGTTCTACTTAAAGCATGTTGGGTCCGTATTGACACTTAATAAACCTTTTCCTTTATTCATATACTTTAGTACATTATTAAATATATAAAAATCAAATAAGAATTTAGTATGATCGAAACAGAGAGTTGCACTTTTGACGTCATAATTGCGTGTAATTATGTCTCGGTAATAGCTTGCCAAAGTATCATAGCCTTCCTTGTACTGGGTCATATTGGTGTAGGCTTCTGTTAAAAAGTTAAATGGTAGTACATATCTAATTCTAGGTCGATAATACTTGATAGACATTGCGTTAGTTTCCTGCCCACGTTCTATGTATATGCCGGGTACTATAGGGATTAAAGATTCAAATTTATCCCATGGAACTATCACCGTTGTGTTGAAAACTAATAATACAGCTATAAGTGCCAGATATATCGTACGCAAGTTTAATGAAACTAATATCAGATTTATTAAAGGAAGGTAATAAGGTAAAAAATATAACAAGAATCTACGGTCATCCCAGTCATAGAAAATAATCCAAAAAATGAATGTTATTGCTATAGACACAACAAAGACTAGGAGCATTTTGTTTTTAATGACTTCTTTATAATTTATGGTGAGGTAGAAAAGTACAATTAAAGGTACAAGTCCAAATAACGCCAAGGAATTGAAACCGTAATAGAATAATGAATCAAAATTCGGCGAGAGAAGTTCGAACTGGCCAACTCTAGTATAAAAAGGGTTACCAAAAGTAAAGTATTTGTGTAACAGCCATAAACCATTGGGTGCCGCGAAGATAACACCGTATAACAATGATTTTGGTATCCATCGTAAGAGTTTCTGTAAGAATTGGGAACGATTGTCATTGGATAGTATGGGATAAAGGATGAAAGCAGGCAGTATAAAGGGTGCGAAATTCTGAAATGTCCATGAGATTCCGAGCATTAGGAATCCTAAGCTGAATTTCTTTTTGAAGAGTGCAAGAAATGCAAGAGATATCAAAGTAACCGCGTACAAATCCGCTAGTACTAAGTTTGTAAAATGTTGAAGGTAATAGTTTAAATATAAAAGGAATACTAAAACTAATCCTAGTATTTCGCTTTTACGTCCTGGATTAAGAACTAGTATCAATCGAAAAGAACAGTATAGTAATACCATTAGAACGATATGGTTTATCAAGGGCAATATTCCGAGTATATTAAAAAACATTAAGGTTTTGATGATCAGAACAAGCCCGGGCTGTCTGTAACTGATATCTTCGGATACAAAAAGATATTTTGCATTTACGACCCAATCATATCCATCTGGTGTGAAAAACTGGTATGTAAAGAAAAAATTATCGTTACTAATATCGTTCGGCGTAATGAAGTATACTTTCAATAAAGCCATTGTAATTAATACAAACCAAAAAATTATTTTAAAGCTATCGAATGTAAATAACCTGAATTTATTATTCAAACTTGTAGCAATGTCGCTTCGTGTTTTCATAATGTTCAGTATGATTAATATTATAATGTTGTTTATGTGTTCTTGAGGCAATTTAAGTATTATAAAATTCGGTATAAAACCTAACAATGTAGCGAAATGCAAAACTGACTGTTTGTGGACAGATTTTGTCATCTTACCTTGCGTAATTTTTGCCTGGCCCATCGTAAAGGTTTTGTTATCATCCAGCTCTTACTGGAATAAATTTTAGCGATTTCTTTAGTAAGTTCATTAATTTTTGCTTGTAGATCTGCTTTATTTTGTCTTTCTTGTTCGATTTCCTGGTTTAAGCTGTCAATTTTTGCTTGTAGATCTGCTTTATTTTGTCTTTCTTGCTCTAGTTCACTTTGTACCTCAATAAGTCTATCCTTAAGCCTTTTTGCATACGGTGCAGAAAAAAATATTTTCTTGCGCATCTCAGCAATATTCGCCTTATTTTCCCCGGTTGCAAAAGCTAGAAAATCAGTTTCTAATGCAAGATTATACATAAACCTATCGTAATCGTAATTTGGGAAGATCTGCTTCATCAAGTCAATGATCCAATTTTTTATGGTGTGCCGAGATTTATTGAGTGCTGGAGATTCTTCATAGAGCGTATAAAGCAATGTTCTAAAAATTATAAAGTCAATCGGTAGTCTTTTCTTTGTAATCCATTTTTTATCAATAAAAGCTAGTTCACCTTTACTATTTTCGATTAGGTTCCACGCTGTATAGTCTACAGGATAATTACTAAGTTGATAATTTTCTTCATCATACTGATTAGTTGGAAATTGCTCTAATAAATTCGTTTTTATTAAATTTAGTATATGAATGAGCTCATTGAAATCCTGAGACCATAAGGCTTTTACAAGTTTTATATATAATGATTCACCTTTGATAAAGTCAGATTTGTCTGTCAAGTGATATGCATATTCTTCACCAGAAAATTCCCATGCCGCATTTGCAATTTTAAGAGGCTCTCTTTTTACATAGTATTGGTTTTTATCAACTTTTCCTTGTTTTCTAATGATCTCTACGGTATGGTGGCTTTGTGTATTATTAGGGAAAGAGTTGAAAAACTTTTTCATTATCCAATCTGTTTGTAGGTTGATATCGTTAGATTTTGATGCAAGGACTACAAAGGAATTTGACATTTCAAATAGCAGCTGAGATCTAGTTAGATTGTCAAGAAAGAGCGATTCAGAGAAAAGATATCTACGGTCAGTTGTATAATCTTCAAAGTATCCTCTCCATAATCCACTTGGAGCTACGTCGTAAAAATCTTTACATTCTCGGATAAAAAGTTTCGGTAATTTGTAGTCTGGGAAACAATGATAAAATTGTATATTTAAGAAACCCGAGTCCTGTAAAAAACTAGTTAATTCCGGCTTACTAAAGGTAATTGCAGACTTAAAAGGATATCCCATTATTCCTGAGAAGAATTGTTCATTATGATCTTCACTACACCCGGAAAAATATTTAGCACCAAATTTATTTTCTATTGCTAGAAATAAGATTCCGTTTTCCTTCAGGGTTTTGGAAACTTTTTTTAAAAAAGTAATAACGGTATTTTGAATAGATGTTGCTGTGAAATCTGAATGATAGTATGGAATATACTCAAGAACCCCCGTGATGATAGCAAAGTCGTATTTTTCTTCTGGTAGATCTGCTTTATATATCGTCAACGAAAACCCTTACATTATCAACAAATTTTAATCTTTTTCTTATAACGATTGATCTATCTATATTTCCTTCAATAGCATCAACAAACTGGTTATAGTAGGCAAGAAGTCCTGTTAATACACCAGTGCCTGCTCCTAGTTCTATTACTGAACCGCTATTAATAATATCTTTGAAAGCTTCAATAAGATTTAATCTTTGATGATCTAGATGATATCTTGTAGGCCAATCTTTGATATATTTTCGAGACTTGTACGGATAGACTAGATTATCTTCTATTTCGTCAAATATTGCTGATAGGTACGATTCGCTTGAATCACGATAGTTTAAGTTAGCTAAGTCTTTATTGATGTAAATACGTTGGTTTGGTCTATAAATATAATTCTTTAATCTCATATTTTTTTATAAGTAAGTTTATAATTCTAGGAAAGTATAACATACAAATAATGAAGGTATATTAATATGTATATCTACTATAATTTTTTACGTACGCGAGTATATATTATCCTTAATTTTCTTAATATTTTAACAATAATTTTTAGCATTTCGTTAGAATATGGAATTTTACAGATTGCCTCGATGATTTTATCAATCCATCTATATCTAATTCTGTTCATGTTTGGCATAGGTTCCAGTAAGACCGACGGTATTACAAATTCAGCTGGCTTTACTTCGTACTTGACCGTATGCATTCTTTGTGTTTGTATGCGATCAAAAATACGTAATAAAGTGCGATAGTACTCTTTATTTAATTCAATTGATTTTTTAAAGAGATTGGTGAATTTAATCAATTTATCTGCATAGGTATATTCTCTTATTTCATCTAATTCGTATGCATTAGGTTCATTTAGCATAGATGGTATCTCAGATGGTAGAATAATTCTTTCCTTGATGGTATTTGGTATATTATCATGTAAGATCTCATTTTCAGACACTACATATCCGCCTGCCAATATAAAATCTAGATGCAATTCAGAAAAGTACACATTTTTACGTAGATCAATGAGGAAGTCATGAGATGTAAATAATCTTAGCAGGGCATCTTCCCCAATAAATTTTGAATCTTTTTTATTATTATTTACACCTTCAGATATAGCATCGGTATAGATATACATGATATTATCACCAAAATAATCAGCGAAATTATCGTTTTGTAGTAAATTTCCCTCATTATCTACTACGATTAAAGCTTTATGCTGTTTTTCCTTTTTGATTTGTTTTTTAAGGTATAAACCTATGTATTCGAGTGAGCCCGTAAAGGGAACACTATTTGTATTGATTGACGAAACTTTTTTTACACCAAGTGATTCGAGAAGTTTTTTGTTCTCTAGGTCTGATTCGTTATCTATTCTATATGACTCAAGTAAATGGATTTCGGCCTCGCCAGTGCTGTTAATTTGTAGTTTTAAAGCAATATCTAGTAGTGATGTCGGTGAAACAATATGTTTCGTTGAGTAATTAAACATTAATAATTCCTCTACTTCTATACTATTAAAAAGCCAATCCTCGATTTGGCCTCTACGATCATATTTATTATTAACTACAACTATGGCACTGATACCTGCTTCATTTAATATGTTTGCGAGCCTATGCGCAAAATAACTAGAAGGATCAAACAAATCATTATTTTCTGCAAGAATAATCACATCATAATGATATTTCCGATACAATAAGATATCCTCACGAATTTTATGAAGGATGGTTTTCTCCATAAATTCAGGAAAAGCTTTATCATAAGCCTTCTTATGTCTTTCAAAGAACTTTTCTCTGTTTTTTTCGGCTCGTTCATCCCTATCAGAAAAAGAAGCCTCTCCTCTATGATAAACAAATGCTTTAGGCGATATAACGGCTCTTAATCCGTGTTGCATGTATCTAAATTGTAAATCTGTTTCTTCGCCGTATCCTTTATCAAACATGCGATCAAAAAAACCGTATTTTTCAATGTATTTAGATTTAATTAATAAACAAAATCCGACAATAGTTACCACATCAATATAATCAGAATTTGACCAATTAGACTGAGCTAAATATTCATTCATCAAATGTATATTGAAACCTACGGGCATTTCGACATTAATCACTTCTGTATTGTTTGTGATAGGGCTCACTAATGCAATTTTTTCATCAGATCTAGCTGTTTCAATCATTTGATTCAGCCAGTCTCCCATTACCAGTGTGTCAGAATTCAACAGAATTTTGTAATCTGAATCTCTGTATTCTACACCTGTATAGCAAGCTTCTATAAATCCTCCGTTTTTTTCTCTTTTTACAAGTACTAACTTTTCTGTAGAAATATTTTTCTTGTCAATAAAGGCTTTTAGTAATTCATGAAAGTCTTCAGATATCGAATCATCCACCAGAATTATTTTGATATCATATTTTGCATGTTTTGTAGTATTGACTACTGATTCTACTGCTCTCAGTGTTACTCCTGGTGCATAATATATAGGTATTATTATATCTACTTTCTCCATGATATTTTTATTATTTTATTTATTTAAATTGATAATGCCAAAAAATTTTAACATGAGCTTCATTGACCCTTTTATTCATATAATTTAATGATTTCTTTTTCTATGTTCTTCCAGTCTCGTTTTTGAGCTAAAGCCAATCCACCTTGAATTAATTTATTACGCAAATTTTCATTTGCGACTACTTCTAATATGTACTTACGTGCTGTTTCTATATCACCTGGTTCATATACAAGACAGTTCTCCCCATGTATAGTGTATTCCGAGTTTCCACCATTTCGGGCTACAATGGCTATACCTCCTGTAGCCATCATTTCCAGCGGTGGGTAAGAAAAACTTTCCATAAGGCTCGTTTTAAGGAGAATGTGACATGATTGATACACCTCGGGGACTTGTTCATAGGGAATATGGTGTAAGAATTTACTTAATTTATACCAAGACTTTGGCTCCCCATCATATGTTAGGTACCAGATCTCAAATTTATTAGGATCAAGATCGTTTGTAATAGTAAATGCCTCGTCGATATTTCTATATGTTTCTTTATTACTGCCTTCAATAAGAATACGTATTTTGCCAGAAAAATCTCTAGGTTTATATGTAAATAATTGGGTATTTAATCCATTTGGACAGTACTTTGCATTTTGTTGATATTTTTCTTTGAGCCATTGTTGACACCATTTAGAGATAGTAATAAATTCAAAGGGGCCTCTGTACGTATTATTAGTAAGGAGCCGCCATGAATGACCAAAAGGGCTAAAGTCGGTCTCAAAACCTTGTACCAGATAGATTTTTCTTTTAGCATCAGTGTAAGATTCTACGAAAAAACATGTTATCCATAAAGTTGCAATAAGTTTATCGATATTCTGTTTTACTTGCCTGATCTGTTTGGAAACAACTGGTATTTCACCCTCTTTCTGTATAACATTATTTTCATCTGCAGCATCAGATACAAAAGTGACGTCCTTGCCGTGTTTACGAAGGGTGCTAGCATGTTTGTAAATGACGTTCATACCCCCTCTAACTACAGTACCAGCTACATTAAACACTACGTTTTCAGATAGTTTATTTTTAATTTCTTGATATAGTCGAGATGGTGAATAGACGGTATTGTAGGTATGTAGGATGGATTGGATTTGCATTGGAGGATCTGGTTTATATTCAGAAAAATTCTGTATCTCTTTGGTTAATATAAAAGGAACTTCTAATATACGACACTCTAATTCATTCAGAAAAGATTCTAGTGTATTTTTTTTGATAATAACCTTTCCTGCTTGTTTGATGAGATTAAGTTTTTTTTGTATTGTATCATATGAAATAACATTGATAAACTGGGAAAGCCTTGGTGAGACAGATATTTGTTTTCTATATTGGCTATTAACTATTATATCGATTTTAAATTGTTTCAGTTTTATATAACTATAATTGTATTCTAAGACTTGTCTTATGAACTCAGGATCTGTGGACGAATTTACTATGAATAGGTAATCAGATTGTTTTTCGACAGCAGTATTCCCTTTTTCCTGTATAACTATATCGGGCATGAAAAGACTATCACGATTTAGATTGATGTACTCCACATTTTCATACCTATCTAATGTAGATATGCCATCGGATCGTGGGTGATCATCTATATTAGCTATGAATATGGTTTTGTTAAAATATTGGGCTTTTTTAATAAATTTACGTATTTGATTTGTGAATACGACTTTATAGAGTATAAATCCACGAAAAAGTTTTAAGTGTTGTATTTTAAAATCAGACTGTCTTATGATCTTAGTGTAAATCCTATTTGCACATAAATATTCTGCAAGACCGATGGTATGATAAAAAGCTAGGTCCGGACTGTAATCTGGTATATTAGAGCTACCGTCTATTATTAATATGTCGTTAATATCTTGAGGATTTTTAGTGTAATATTTATTGATATCGTCATATAGGCCAGCACTCATAAATTTCTATCTCGCGATAACAATATGCAAATTACTTTTAGATGTCAGCTAGATTATACATGAAAGTAAATTTTTATGAAATAAGGCCACCGTGCAACTGAGTCAATGAAGATTTTTTGAATATTAATCATGAATTATCTATTGGTCAGGAACATCATGGAGAATTCTACGCAAGCCTATCATGTGACTTGCAACCATGCGTATTTTTTTTGTACTATGTGGAAATGGGAGATATGAATTTAGATCCAGTAAAAGAACAAAAAGCCACCGAATTGCTTTCAATGTACCTGAAACAGCAGGGCTATAGTGATGAGTATATCGATTTTCAGATAAAGACTATTTTCGATATAGGAGGAGGTTTCATCAGTCGCTTTAATTTGTTTGAGAAGTTTCTTGAGGATTTTCATTATAATAGTATATTAGTATCAGGGTCGTCGGTTGGGAGTGAGCTGTATGTGGCTCGTCAAAGAGGATTTAAAGAAGCTTATGGTACAGAAGTGTCAGAAATATATAAGACAATTACAGAATTACGTTTTGGTGATGATATGAATATTAATACTATAGTTGTTGAGGGTGTTACTCTACCATTCGAAGACGAAAAGTTCGAGACCATCATGTCCGGACATATTATCGAGCATACTATGGCTCCGGAGGAGTATCTCATCGAGCATTTTCGTGTATTAAAACCTAGTGGTATGTTTTTTCTCGAGTTTCCTGATCGTATGCATCCTGTCGAACTTCATACGCGTACTATATCTTTTGAGAGGTATCCATTATGGTTGCGTAATTTATGCTTAAGGGTTATGTCGAGTCCTCTCAATCCAAATTATGATGCTCGTAAGAAGTATCGTTCTGTACTTGAGTCGCTTTTACCTATCGGTGAAAGAGATATTTATCATTGGTTACGCAAGAATAGAATAAAATTTGATGTAGTATATACAGAAGTACCTGCACCAGGAATCAAACGTATCATACTAAAAAAGTTGTTATAAATTTTTCTTGGACTTCTATCAGGTTTTTGATACTATATCCTGTAATAACGATATAATTACTTAGTATAAATTTACGTACACATTATGAATAAAAATCATTTAGTATTAATAAGAAATAGGCTACGTAGTTTTATACATTTTGTGAAGCACAAGTATACAATTTTGACTGAAATAGTTTATAATTGGCGTCCAGAGAATATATACCTGTTTATAGCTATTATTTTTGGGAGTATATTTGCGATTTTTACTCCGCCCTTTTATACTCCTGATGAGCCAAATCATTTCTTACGATCGTTTCAGATTAGTGAAGGAGTATGGAAAGCTGAGGAAGGAGATAATAGTCCCTATGGTGGTGGTCATTTACCCCGTAGTCTCTTAAGTTTTATACAAGTTGCAACACGCGGTAACGTTTTTGCGAAGCCTCATTACGATTTAGATGAACTTATTCAGTTATATACTGATGACTTAAAACTGCATCCTGAGGACAGGGTTTTTGTGTCATTTCCTAATACAGCGGTATATTCCCCAGTGCCTTATATTCCTCAATCCATTGCTATTAATATAGGTAAGTTAATGGATGTCTCACCGGCTATTTTGATGTTGCTTGGGAGATTTGCAAATTTGTTTGTGGGAATTCTGCTTACTTATTATGCTATAAGGTTGTCTCCTATACTTAAATGGTTTTTAGTACTTTTGGCTTTAATGCCTATGACTATTACCCAATATGCATCTCTATCGGCTGATACTCTGACTATTGCTGTTTCGCTTTTATTTTTTGCATTAGTCATGCGCGCAAGATCAAGAGTTGATGGTTCTTATAAGGAGAAATTAGTATTAATATCGTCTATATTTCTAGCTGCCATCGTTTTAGGTCTGTGTAAGCAGGCTTATTTTCCTCTTACGTTTTTAGTTTTACTTATACCGATACGATTCTTTAATAATAAAATATCTATATATTTACCTCTCGTATTGTTATTTTTTACTTTATCAGTAGTTCCGCCGATAATGTGGAATGCATCCGTCAAGCATATGTATCAGCATCCTCACGGACAGAATTTAGATGAGCGTATGCAGTATATCTTAGATAATCCTTTGGATTATGCGATGACCGTGATGAATGTGTTGTTTTCATATTCGCGTTCTTTCGTCTATTTTACTACCGCAATTGGTAGACTCGGTTGGCTTAATGTTGAATTACCTTTTATGCTCCACATATTGCCCTATTTTGTTTTGTTGTTCTTATCTGCAGTATTAAATAGAAAAGACTTACAAAGTGGCTTTGCTAGGTTATTCATATTGGCAGTAACTCTAGGTAATGTTGTTCTGGTTCTCACTTCTGTATATATTGCTTGGACTAATGCTTTTAATGATATTGAGGGAGTACAGGGAAGGTATTTTATTCCACTTTTCCCATTATTTGCATTGCTAATGAGTAATAGATTTTTACTGTTTAAGCCGAAAGATAAGTCGTGAAAATTATATATAGTAATGTTTATTGTATACTCGATGTTATCTAGTCTGTATTGTTCGTTTTTATGGCATTATAAATAGCTTTATACTTACCTTATTTTTAGTGTGTCTTCGATATTTTCTGTTACAAGCTCGAATACCTCCATGCGCTAAATCTATTATAATAGATATTAAAGCTGTTATGCCTTTCTAGTTTAAGGTATATCGTAAATCTGTATAATGTTGTCAAAGCTTTCAAAAAACTGTGTTTTATTGATATTATGAGGATATGTCATGAGTGGTATAATAACTGAATTCTTAAATAAAGGTTTAAGAATTATAAAAACTGAAGGTATTAACGCCTTTCTACGTAAGTTAGTCCATTTTGCTAAGCAGATTATAAAAAAGATTCTTAGTCATATACTGGCAAAGATAAGAAGATTAGTCACACTCATTCAGATCAGTATTAGGACAATTAGAATATTTGGTTTTGGAGTATTTTTCAGTAAGCTTAAGCATTTCATTTTGAAACGTCTAAGACCGAAGCAGTCTCTAGCCTTGAATATTGACTTAAATTCCTTCTATAACGAGTGGATTGTAAGGACAAAGTTCAGTAGCCATGAGCTAAAATTAAAGAAGCGTGCGGTCAAAGATTTTAAATATAAGCCTTTAATATCTATTATATTTCCTGTTTATAATGTTGATGAGAAATGGTTGCGTTTAGCTTTAGATTCAGTACTAGCTCAAATTTATGAGAATTGGGAGCTTTGTATAGTAGATGATGCATCGACTGCCCAACACATTAAACCTGTCCTAGAAGAATACAAGAATAAGGATATCCGAATAAAAGTACATTATTCTGAGACCAATGAGCATATTTGTGGGGCTTCAAATAAGTCTTTGGATATGGCTAAAGGCGAATTTATATTTTTAATGGATAATGATGATGAAATTGAACCGAACACTTTGTATGAATTTGTACGAGTACTAAATGAGAAAAACGGACAATTAGATTTCATTTATCCTGATGAGGATCAAATCACTCTTGATGGTAAACGAATAAATCCTATTTTCAAACCTGATTGGTCTCCTGAAACTATATTGTCTATGATGTTTGCTACTAGAGGTTTATTCAGAACTGAAATAGTGCGAAGTATCGGAGGTTTTAGAAAAGGCTATGAGGGATCCCAGGATTATGATTTGGTGTTACGTTTTACCGAAAGAACTACAATTGACAGGATTTATCACATTCCGATGATTCTGTATCACTGGCGTAGGGTCCCTGGTTCTACAGCAGAAAATTATTACGCTAAACCTTATGCGCGTCTAGCAGCCCGTAAGGCATTAGAGGATACAATCCAAAGGAGAAATATGAAGGCAATTTTAGAAGACGGATTGACTCCACCTAGTTTCCATATCAAAAGAAAGATTCGAAATAATCCAAAAGTCTCGATCATAATTCCGACAAAAGACTTAGTAAAATATGTCAAAAGATGTATCAGAAGTATTGAGAAAAAGACTAGTACAGATGGTTTTAATTATGAAATAATACTAGTGGATAATAATTCAGTACAACCGGATAGTTTGAGATATTTTCAAGAAGTAGCAAAGAGACATATTGTATTAAAATATGACAAACCATTTAACTTTTCTGCTATCAATAACTATGCCGTAAAACAAACAGATGGAGATTATTTATTATTTCTCAACAATGACACGGAGGTAATAAATCCAGAATGGCTGTATGAAATGCTGCAATTAGCTCAGGAAGACGAAATAGCAGCTGTAGGCGCAAAGTTGATATTTCCAGATAATACTATCCAACATGCCGGGGTATACATTTATACTGATAGAGTAGCAGCACATACATTTTATAAGTTTGATATGATGAGCGAAGGATATCTAAGTCGAATACAAATTATCAATAATGTATCTGCGGTGACAGGAGCGTGTCTGATGATAAAACGAAGTATATTCGAAAAGCTAGGAGGTTTTGATGAAATAAATTTGCCAGTCGCTTTTAATGACGTAGATTTGTGTCTAAAGGCATTAGAGGCAGGATATAGAAATGTCTATACACCCTTTGCGCAATTATATCATTATGAGTCATTGTCTAGAGGATATGAAGATACTCCGGAGAAAATCGCAAGGTTGAATAGAGAACAAGAATATATGCTAACAAGATGGAAAAATTACTTGGTGCAAGATAGATATTGGAACGCAAATTTAATAATCGAGAACGGTATATTCTTTTTGAATTTCGATGTGAAAAAAATTATATGAATATTACTACACACAAAGGATTTATCATCAATTGACGATTATCAATTGACGATGTGATTATATAGCTTATATAGCTTCGGAGAGAGGGATTCTTCGTTTTGTCGTTGTCAAATTGTAAATAATATGAATTTAAAATGTCTTGAATTTCGTAATGTCTCGAACTTTATAAATTTGATAACTATTACGATGGATGAACTGTCATATCACTGATGTATCTGTCTATCATGTTTAACCCTATGCCTTCCACTGTGTGGTCTTTAATGTAGAGAACATTGGTTGAATATTTACGTACAGTTTCCATACTATGTCCTACGTAAATAAAAGTTTTACCTTGTGCGATCATGTCTTCAATTACTTTTAGGGCCTTTTGTTGAAAACTTATGTCACCTACAGCAAAAACTTCATCTAATAGGTATATGTCACCTTGCGCCTGAGAGGCTACTGCAAATGCTAAACGCACCTGCATACCGCTTGAGAAATTTTTGAGTTGTACATATTCAAATTCTTTTAATTCCGCAAATTCTAAAATTGCTTCATATTTTTCATCAATTTCCTGTTTTGTCATTCCCATGATAATTCCATTTAGATAGACATTTTCACGAGCAGTCAACTGAGGATTAAAGCCTACACCAAGCTCAAGAAAAGGAATGATGTGTCCCCGTGCTTGTATATAACCTGTATCAGGTTCATATATACCTGCGATGATTTTCAGCAGAGTACTTTTACCTGCCCCATTTTTCCCTATAACACTAAAAAAATCTCCTTGCCTAACCTCAAAGTTGATATTTTGTAAAGCCCAAAATCTTTTTTTTGCCAGTTCTCTCTCTTCTTGAGTTGGTCTTAGTAAAAAAAGATTCCAGAAGTATTCCCGCAAATGATAGTGCCTGGGGCGTAATGCGGGAAACGATTTACTAATATTTACTGCTTTTAAAACTATAGATGCATCCATTGAATATTTACACGATTTATTAAAAATATTCAGCTATTTTTTTAATTTGTTTCTTATAGAAAGTATAACCGATTCCAAACAGCACTAAAAATAATGACATCACGGCGAATACATTGAACTGTAGAGTTATCTCGTTTCTCATAAGTGCTTCTCGAGCACTAATTAATAGTACTGAAACAGGATTTAGCCAATAAAGAATCAATTCAAATATTTCATTTTTTGATGCAAGCGCTTGGTATGAATAAAACACTGGTGTCATCCAAAACAGTAATTGAGTAAATAATTCCCATATTTGTTTGAGGTCTCGAAATCTAACATAAAGTATGCTCAGAAACATAGAAACTGTAATCATGATCATATAGAGAATTGCTGAGCATAGAAAATACCACAATACATCCATTATTCTTGGTTTTAGTCCATTAACAAATACGAATATAAAAACAATAATTGAGTTAATGAGAAAATTGACAAGAGCTATTGACGTTGATGATATGAGTACAGTATATCTTGGAAAGTTGACTTTTGTTATCAACCCTGCTCTACTCAATAGCGAATCTAGTCCTAAGTTAGTACCTTCTGTCCAAAAGGAGATGAATACGTTTCCGATAAGTAGGTAAATAACAAAATGCTCAACAGGAGATGGAAAGATATTTGTTAAAAATACATATAAAATAAGAAAAACACTAAAAGGCTTTATAAGTACCCATATAAACCCTAATACTGAATCATTATATTTGAGTTTAAAATCCGTACGCCACAATATCCAGATCAGGTCATAAGTATTTCGTTTTTTTAGACTTGCTAACACAGACGTAAATATTTAATAATTATATCCGCTAGGGTATTTTACAGTCCAGAGCCATTGATCTTGTATAGATTTTCGAATATCTCTTTTAGGTTCCCATCAAAGAATAGATCTAGCTTTTGAATTATCTGCATATAGTGTTACTGGATCGCCTTGACGAGGTCCAACTACTTCGTAATCTAATGTTTTTCCGCTAATTTCCTGCGCTAACCTGAAGATTTCCAGACAACTAGTTTTCTGGCCCGTAGACAGATTCAAAATCATCATTTCTCCTCGATTAAAACTTTTTTCAGCTGCATCTAGATGTGCTGTTGCTAGGTCAGATACATGTATGTAATCTCTTTCTTGTGTACCATCGGCTGTATCAAATTTATCCCCGAATAGATATACTTTTTCTCTTTTACCTACTAGGGTGTGCATTACTAGGGGTATAAGGTTAGTAGTGTGTCGAGGATCTTCCCCGATTTCTCCGCTTTCATCTGCTCCTACTGCATTAAAGTATCGGAAAGCTACTGATTCTAATCCATATTTTTTCGTAAAATTATCTATCATTTTTTCCATCTCAAGCTTCGTTTTACCATAGACGCTAATAGGATTTGTTGGTGATTGCTCTGTAATAGGCATTTGATCTACTATACCGTCTGTTGCAGCACTAGAAGAGAAGATAATCTTATTTATTTTGTTTTTTATCATCTCCTCAAGCAGTATAATGGTTGCTTCAACATTGTTTTTATAGTATTTTTCTGGTTCTTTTTCGCCCTCACCTACTGATTTATATGCAGCAAAATGTATGACTATCTCTGGTTTGGTATCCTTCAATGCATCAGCAATATCTTCTCTATTTCGTAGATCACCTTGGATAAAAATAATTTGTCGATTTGCTAAGTTTTGTACTCGGTCAATAGCCTCACGATAACCTCTTTCCAAAGAGTCAAATACAAATACTCGATGGTTTCTTCGTAAGGCTTCAAGCACGGTATGTGAGCCTATGTAGCCCGCTCCTCCTGTTATAAAAATGTTCATACTTTTATTATATTAAATTAATATAAAATAAACATGTGATAAAAACTATATGCTTACCTCTTTGGGAGTCTAGTTTTGTGACTGTGGCTCTTCTGATGGTGATGGAGTTACAGTATTTCCCAAAGATTCCAAAATTGCCTTCTCTATATTTTCGAAAGTTGGATTAGTTATCTGTTTGCCATTAACATATACGGTGGGCGTCGCCATAATGTTCTTTTCTTTTGCTTCCCTTTTATATTCATTTATTACGTTTCTGTAATATTTATCTTCAAGTTCTTTTTTGAATTTCTCAATATCACTTATTCCTACTTCTTTAGCATATTCTACAAAGGTATTTACATTCCATTTTTGTACTTCTTCGCTTGATTGTTTAGAATATATAATTTCTACATATTCAAAGAACTTGCCTTGGGCTCCAGCTGCTTCGGCTGCCTCTGCCGCATTATCTGCTCTAGCGTGTATTGGTAAAGGCAAATGTTTAAATATGAACTTTATCTGATCAGAATAGGTTTCTTTAAGCCGTTTTTCTGTATCAAACCAAAAAGCTTTACAAGCGGGGCATTCTAAATCACCATAATACTCTATCACAACACTAGCTTCGGGATTACCCCAAAATCTCTCGACTCTTTCTGCCTGTGACGTATTGTTTTCGGGAAGTATCTGAATAATACCGAATATTGCAGCAACCGATGCTAACAATGCAATGAGAGTAATTACCGCAGGATGTTTCAAATAGTTTTTTATGTTTTTTAAGTTCTCCATAATACTATGTTATTTAACCAGAATTATCACTACACGTCAACTTCATTTAAGCTCGGTAGGAGGCCAAAATATTTTGAATGGATAATTTGTGGCAATGTGTTAATCTTTTGAATCTCTATATTATCCTTGCCATTACATATCACACATCCTTCTTCCAATACAGATACAATAAAGCTCTCTTTCTTTTTTATTAAATCCTTGATTTCATCCTCTGTGTAAACAAGTGTGTCGATTAATGGAATGGCTCCTGAAGAATTTAAAATTTTCTCTAGAGCAGTTTTACGTTGGATAAAATCTTCTTGTGATTCCGTCATAATGACGAGTATATCAATGGATGAGTATTTTTTTTGTTCTCCACGAGCATAACTGCCAAAAAGCACTATTTCACAAAGATTGTCCTTAGCCCAGGCTTTGATTATGTCGACAGCTTCGACTAAACGTTCAATATCTCTTTGATTAAGTTTAATATGGTTTTCGCTTGATTTATACATATTCTTGCGTCCTCTGCATCTATATATTCATGAGGTGTTTCCAAATTGCCAGGTATTAAAAATGGGTACCTTGCACTAAAAGTATAAGACTGCAGCTCAGTAATGTCTAGACGAATACCCCGAAATCTAGCATCTATATTCTTGATCATACCGATAAGTACACCTAGTTTGTGGACTTTAGGAGCCGATTTCCCGTGATATACAATAACTGCTTTTAATGCTTTTTCTGCTGCCTGTCCAGCTTGAAAACAAGACCACTCATAAAATCCGTTTTTACGACTAATTTCTGCAGCCTGTAAATCATATTGTGCTTGCATCAACCATACATGAAAGCGGTAGTGTTGTCGATGCCCGTCGTAATTACTCATTACATAGCATTTTAGGATAAAATATTTTAGATTTCTATTTGAGTGTTAGACTATTTTGAGATTCAATGACAAGGCCAATATTTCAGATACATTTTAGATAAATAACTAAACTTTTTTGTATAATGAGTTTTGTGAAAGATCATCCTATTAAAGCATTATTACCCACATTGCCTACATTACCAGGCAGTTATATCTTTAAAGATAAAGATGGAATAGTTCTGTATGTTGGAAAAGCAAAGAATTTACGGAAAAGAGTCAGTTCATATTTTCAAAATTACAAGGACTTGACAGCCAGATTGCAGTTAATGATAGATCAAGCAGTAACTGTAGAAACTTATACGGTCGAATCCGAGGTAGAGGCCTTGATTTTAGAAGCTTCTCTCATAAAGAAATATAAACCAAAATACAATGTATTACTCAAAGATGACAAATCCTATGCTTGGATTAAAATCACAAAAGATCCCTATCCAATAATCTATCGTACTCGTAATACAAAAGACAAGAATGCCATCTACTTCGGGCCATTTCCGAATGCTCAGGTTAGAGATCAAGTTTTAAATTTTTTAAGGAAAGAATTTCCATATCGCACATGTAGTTATCAAATTACAGATGAAGATAACACAAAAAGAGCTGAAAGGCGTAAAAATGGGGAAATTGTTAGGTCGCGGCTTTGTACTTTTTATCATATAGGACGATGTGGGGGTCCTTGTGAAGGTCTGATATCGCAGCAAGAGTATTTAGAGAATATCAACGCAATAAAGAAATTTTTACAGAATAAGAAGAAAACACTAGTGCATGAATTAACTCAAAAAATGAAATCTTATGCTCATAATCTGGAATTTGAGAAAGCTGCGAAAGTAAAGCAACAAATCGATGAACTCACATATGTTTCTCAAAAATTAATGATAGGCTATGGTGATGATGAAGATGACGTAATGCGCTTGATGTATCAAAGAATTATGAAGGGTCTTGAATTTCTTATTAAGGATTTAAAAGTCGGACAATACAGATTACTTTATAAGAATGCTCCAAAGTTATTTGGCAAATCTTTAGAGGAAATAAAGCAATTACGGTCAGAATATTTGGATAAATTTAGAATAGAGTGTTTTGATATATCGAATATTTCGGGAACTAATCCTGTAGGATCTATGGTTGTTTTTGAAGGAGGAATGCCGAAAAAAAGCCACTATAGAAAATTCAAAATTAATGTAAAAAATACACCTGATGATTTTGCAATGATGCGTGAAATGCTTTTACGTAGGTTTACTTATCTCAAGCCTAAGAATAAATTATTTAATCTTGATGAACATAACGCCCAAGTCCTCAATAAATTAGGGATTACTAATGATAGTTTAAAAACGAATTCGAATATATCTGAATTAAAATCTCAAGAAGATGAATCATTTTCATCAACGCCTGATTTAATAATAGTTGATGGCGGTAAAGGGCAGCTAAGTGTAGCTGTGGATGTGTTACATAGCTTAAAATTAGACCATTTGTTTGTTTGTGCCCTTGCTAAAAAGCATGAAGAGATCTTTGTACCTAGGCAAAAAACAAGTCATACATATGATGACCATAAAGACACTTTATTTCTATTACAAAGGATTCGTGATGAGGCTCATAGATTTGGTCTCACTTATCATAGGGATAGACGGAGTAAAGCAATGTTTAGTTAAATTCTTTCGCATCATTGTATTTCATATGTATTTCATCCTTGTTCCGATAAAATCTATACTTTATAGATACTGAAAAAGTCCGTATAATACTCTATAATATTTATGGGTAATCAAAATAAAGTTTTTTTTGTATTGTTGATACTTGTAACCTTATTAATTGCATGGTTTATAAGTAAATTTGTTCATGTAATTTCACTTGCTGTGCTTACAGTTCTAGCTTTTAACCCCGTTTATAAATGGTTTCTTTATAAGCTGAAAGGTAATACAAATCTGGCTTCCTGGCTGACGCTAATAGTAGTAATTTTTGCTCTTATTTCACCTTTGATTCTGGTGGGTACTTTGACTACCTATCAAATCACACAGATTGTCTCAGATTTGAATCAGTTTGAATTTGAAACATCTTCATTAGGTCAGATTGTTAATACTAAAGTAGAAGAATTAAACCAATTGATTGCTTCTTATTCTATCAATTACAAAATAACTATCGAAGATATTAATGCGAATCTATACAATGTAGCTAGAAGTCTTTTAGGTTTTTTACTCAGTAAAATTGGTAGTGTTGGTACAGCTCTCCCAGAACTCATTACTGATACGATTTTGTACATTGTATTAACTACATATCTTTTTTCAACACAGAAAAAAATAGTTTACAATATAAGGAAAATAAGCCCCTTACCTGACGATATGACTGTGATGTATCTAAATCGTATAGTAGCAATGGCAAGATCTATGGTTAATGGTACTTTTACCATCGCGTTTGTACAAGGAGTTGTTGCAGGTGTTGTGATGTGGATTGCCGGTGTCCCATATACGTTATTTTTTACTTTTTTTAGCTATAGTTTTAGCTGTAATTCCTTTAGTAGGTGTGGGGTTTCTCTTGTTACCTATTGCTTTGGTTTTTGCTATCACGGGTAATGTATTTGGTGCAGTTTTAATAGTTGCAACTTTTGTTATAGTGATATCCAATATAGATAATATATTAAGACCTAAATTAGTCGAACAAGAGGCTAAGCTTCCTGAAGCAATAACTCTCTTAGGTATAATTGCTGGTATAAGTGGTTTTGGCTTTTTGGGTTTGATTTTTGGTCCGATTTTGATGGTGATTGCATATACAACATATGATCTGTATCTGAAATATTACGCATTTTCTATCAAAAGTGTCCTAAGTAAAAATTGAGATAATTCTGTATGGATTTTATTGCTAAGTTTTTAAGAATTTTTATTTACGCATTCAATGGCTGTATTTTGGTGCTTAGAGAGCGCAGTTTCAAGATACATTTGTTTGTTGCGCTGATAGTTATTGTTAGTGCTTTTATTTTTAATTTATCACTTATCGAATTAATAATAATTGTTCTACTTATATTTATGGTTTTCAGCATCGAAACTATGAATACAAGTATAGAAAAGTTAAGTGATATTATCAGGGACGAATGTCATTTATCATATCAAGCTACTAAAGCTCCTCGTGATCTTGCCGCTGCATCAGTACTTATGGTCGTAATTAGTGCTGTGATAATAGGTTTCCTGATTTTTCTTCCGAAAATAATACAAATACTTTTTCGTGAATAGACTAAAATTGGTTAATAGTTTTTTACTAGTCTAATTCATTAATCTTTGCTAAAATCGAAAGGCATAAAGTGGTGCGTTAGCTCAGTTGGTAGAGCAGCTGCCTCTTAAGCAGCCTGTCACTGGTTCGAGTCCAGTACGCATCACCATTCTTGGTATTTTCTCAATTTTGATAAAAGGTACGATTAAAAATACTTCCTGTGTTGTTTTCTGATATAATATTTTAGCTATCGTTTTCTATTGGCGGGATGGCGGAACTGGTAGACGCGCTAGTTTCAGGTACTAGTGTCTATTACAGACTTATGGGTTCGAGTCCCATTCCCGTCACCAATATTAAACTTACAGGAATTTTGCTGATTGATTCAGCTGCGCGAAGGGCGGTAGAGAACGGAAACACTGATCCGAAATCCCTTGCGATTTTTGTATTTGTTTTGCCCAAAAAGGAATTTTTGCCATAATAAAGTTGCGCCCACGAATCAAGGAAATCCCTTTATGATTTTTTAGTAATTTGTGGTTCATATCTCTTCATTAAAAGTGAGTTTAAAACAACACTAACTGAAGAAAAAGCCATAGCGGCAGCAGCGATGACTGGATTTAAAAGCCAACCAGTAAAAGGATATAAAACACCAGCAGCAACAGGAATACTAATAGTATTATAAAAAAAAGCCCAAAAAAGATTTTGTTTGATTTTATTTAAAGTATATTTACTTAAATCAATTGCTTTTAAAACATCTCTTAAATCATCTTTAATTAAAATTATATCACCAGTTTCTATCGCTATATCTGTCCCAGAACCTAAAGCAATTCCTAAATCTGCTTGAGCTAAAGCAGGAGCATCATTAATTCCATCTCCAACCATTGCCACAATATTACCTTGACTTTGTAATTTTTTAATTTCAGCTGATTTTTCTTGAGGCAAAACTTCAGCTAAAACATAATCTATTTCTAAAATTTTAGCAATCGCTTGCGCTGCCCTTTTATTATCTCCAGTAAGCATTCCAACTTTTTTACCTATTTTATGAAGCATTTTAACAGTTTCTTTTGAATAATCTTTAATAACATCAGTTGCCGCAATAATACCTATAATTTCTTTATTCTTAGCTAAAACCATTGTTGTTTTCCCCTGATTTTCTAATTGAATTAATTTTTCTTCAATAAAATTAAAATCAATTGCGTTATCACTCATTAATTTTCTAGTACCTAAAAAAACTTTTTCTTGTTCTATCTCTCCAACAATACCCTTACCTGATATTACTTGAAAATTTTTTATTTCTAATAAATCAATATTTTCTTTTTTTGCTTTATTAATAATCGCTTGAGCTAAAGGATGTTCAGAATTTTTTTCTAAAGAAGCCGCAATCTGTAAAATATAGTTTTCTTTGATCTCAGCTTTAATTTTAATGATATCAGTAACAGTTGGTTCTCCTTTTGTTAAAGTTCCAGTTTTATCAAAAATGACCATATTTACATCGCGAGCAATTTCTAGCGCCTTGCTGTTTTTAATTAAAATTCCGTTTTTTGCCGCCAGTCCTGCTCCCATCATCACCGCAGTCGGCGTTGCTAAGCCCAAGGCACAAGGACAAGCGATAATTAAAACAGCCACAAAAACCGTTAGAGCGAAAGCTAATGACTGTCCCAGTAAAAGCCAAACAGCAAAGGCAAGAATAGCAATGCCAATTACAGACGGAACAAAATAAAAAGAAACTTTGTCTGCCAAAAGCTGGATCGGCGCTTTGGAGCCCATCGCTTCTTCAACTATTTTTATAATTTGGGCCAACATCGTATCTTTGCCTACCCGAGTTGCTTTAAATTTCAAAACGCCGGTTTTATTGATAGTCGCGCCGATTACTTCATCGCCTTTTTTCTTTTCTACAGGTATACTTTCACCGGTAATCGCTTTTTCATCAACTCCAGAGTAGCCATCAACAACAATTCCGTCAACTGGTATTTTTTCACCAGGTTTAACCAAAATAATATCTCCGACTTTCACTTCAGAAATAGGTATTTTTACTTCTTCATTATTTTTT
>VSSL01000046.1_pt1 | contig 25039 bp, 26 predicted proteins | sample 4557531 | NCBI WGS metagenome assembly VSSL01 (sample SAMN10986726, study PRJNA523729) | hot springs metagenome | isolation source: hot springs | place: India:Timba, Gujarat | collected 2018-05-31 | reverse complement strand
CGGGACAACCCGTTCCGGAAAAATCGAAACGGTGTAGGCAAAGGTCCAAGGCAAGGGGAGTCAGGGGCTTGCCGGACCGCCCCTTTGTCGATGAGATGTCGGCGGCCGCCCGTCGGCCGTTTTCAAAGGGTCAAATATATAAAGGAAACACTTCTCTGGGAATCCGCGGTGATTTTTTCGGGGGCCTTCCGGGCCAAAATCATGGGGCCAAAATATAAAAGGAAAGAAAACGTCCCCGACAACGGAGTGATTTTTGCCTGTTTCACGGCCGCCACGTGGCGCAATTCGCGGGTGAAATGAAGCCCATGCCAAGCGCTGTCAAAAGCGCAGCCGTGACAGCTGGGGTGAAGGGGGAAAAAATTTTTTTTTCGCTCCGGTAGCGCGCCTTCCCGCCAGCGTCTGGGAGAAAACATCAAAGAAACCAAATTGATACGCGGGAAGCGATCGTAAACTTCAGGCCCCACGATCCTCCTTCGGAACTCAGAAATCCACTTCGATTCGATTTTCTCACTTTCCTTTTATCAGTAAGGGCCTCTTCCCCATGGCGGCAAGAGGCAGCGGTTTTGGAGTCAGGAGGGAAAAGTGGACCTGATCGGTTTTCACGGTACGGAGGTCGATGATGACGGCCGACAACTACCTCACCATTAAGGAAGTCGCCGAGAGGCTGAGAATCTCTGAACGCACGGCATGGAATTTGGTGCATGACTCCGTCCAGCCGCTTCCGGCCTTCCGGATATCTCGAAAGATTGTCCGAGTAAGGGAAAGCGATCTCCATGCGTGGCTGGATCGCCATTTTCGTCTGGCCTCTCCGGGAGTGGATGCCATCGTGGAGGACGTTATCGACTCGCTGGGTCTGTAGGCACCTCTAGGAGGACGAAGGTCGAGACGCGGCCAGCGTCTTGTGGTAGGATGACGGTGCGGATTGGCGCACTTGGAAAGGAGGGACAATGGCGGTCAAAGTGCGCGAACGAAGGAAAGGTTCGGGTGAATGGTGGATCTTCATCGATTATCAGGGAAAAAGGAAGGCCAAAAAGATCGGAAAGGACAAACGTCTTGCCCTGGAGGCCGCCAAGCGGATCGAGGCGCGTCTGGTCCTGGGGGACCTGGGGGCGCTCGGCGAGGCGGAGGAAAAGACGGAGAAGCACGTTCCTACGCTGAAAGAGTATGTGTACGGATGGAAGGACGCTCGGGGGACCCCCGTGCTGGGCTGGATCGACAAACACGCCAAGATCGCCTTAAAAAGGTCCTCATGGACCAATTATGAGGTGATGTTAAAAAGGCATCTCCTTCCGCACCTCGGAGACCAGAGACTCGATCGAATCACCCCGAGGATGGTGGCGGATCTGATGGTTCAAAAGATCCTCAAAGGCCTCCACAGCAAGACCGTCAAGAACATTAAGAACTGTCTGAGTTCTGTGTTGGCCTATGCCCATCATCCCGACGGGTTCATCGATCGCAATCCCGTTCTCGGGTTGCGGGTTCCCAAGCCGGAAGGGGAGATGCCGGCGAGGGAACCGGATCCCTTCACTTGGGAAGAGCGCCGCATTTTGGAGAGGGTTTATCAGGAGCACTATCCCGACCACTATCCCTTAATCGTGACGGCCTTCCGGACCGGTTTGCGGATGGGGGAACTGGCCGGCCTCCAGTGGGGGGATATCGATTTCCACCATCGCACGGCACGCATCCAAAGAAACGTCGTTCATGGACGGATCACCACGCCGAAGACCCGCTCCGGCAAGAGGGATGTGCGGTTGACCCGGCAGGTGGTCATGGAGCTTCAAAAGCTCAGGAAGAAGCGCAAGGAAGAGGCCTTGAGGAAGGGCCGGCAGAGCGTGCCGGAGTGGGTGTTTTGCAACGAGCAGGGGAATCCTCTTGACCCGGACAATTTCCGAAAGAGGGTTTGGAATCCCGCCATGGAAAAATCCGGTCTTCGGCGTCGCACCCCCCACGACATGCGGCACACCTACGCAACGCTAAGGCTCAGCAAAGGGGATCCGTTGGCGGAGGTGGCCAAGGAGATGGGGCACAGTTCGGCCCACATCACCTTCAACACCTACTACAAGTGGCTCCCCAGCGAGAGCCGTTCCAACATTGACGAGTTGGACGATGCGGTGAGCGAGGCGACGGAACCATCCGCAACCTATACGCAACCAAAAATGAAAAAGGACCTAGCCGTGCGAGCTAAGTCCTTGAATTTCCTGGTAGCGGGGGGAGGATTTGAACCCCCGACCTTCGGGTTATGAGCCCGACGAGCTACCGAACTGCTCCACCCCGCGCCAACGAACAATTCTGTATAGCTCAAGGGTTCTCGGAAGTCAAGCGGCTCGATCTCCCGCTCTACAAAACCCCCTTGGAGCTTGGGACGGCGGATCGGCGAGGGTCCAGCCGGACGGCCTCGTCCAGGGCCCGGCCGAAGGCCTTGAAGACGGCCTCGAGGATATGGTGCGAGTTGTCACCGTAGGGAACGAGGATGTGGGCCGTGATTCCCCCGTGCTGGCACAGGGCGCGAAAGAATTCGGGAGCCAGTTCGGTTTCGAAGGAGCCCACCCGTTCGGCGAGATGTGGCAGTCGGCACACGAGATACGGCCGGTTGGATAGATCCAGGCTGACCTGGGCCAGGGCTTCATCCATGGGGACGAAAGCCGTGCCGTAGCGCCGAATGCCTTTTCGGTCTCCCAAGGCCTTGGAAAGAGCCTGCCCCAGGGTGATGCCCACGTCTTCCACCGTATGGTGACCGTCCACCGCCAAATCGCCTTGGGCTCGAACGGTGAGGTCGAACAACCCGTGCACGGCCCACAGGGTGAGCATGTGATCGAAAAAGGGAAGGCCGGTGTCCACATCCGCCGTGCCCTCGCCGTCAAGAGCGATCCGAACGGCGACGGCCGTTTCCCGGGTTTTTCGTTCCACCGCCGCCCGGCGTGATCCCGTCTCCATGCCAACTCCTTTGAACAAGGCGTTTTCGTGCAATAGAACCGACCAAGCCCGTGGATCGACGTGAAAGCGGTTACCCGCCCCTGGGCCATGAGCCCGTTTGCGGCGGCCCCATGCTCGAGAGCCGCGTGGGGGAGGGCCTCTCGGACCATCCGCGAAAGCACCCGCCGGCGCTATTGTATAAAGGCTTCGCCGAGGAGTGTAAACCCTAGGACGATACGGCGCGGCGCGGCTTGCCAGAAAGCCGCGGGCGCGGTAAGGTCACAAAGCGACGCAAGGCAGGGGGGTTCCACCGTGCCGAGGACGAGCATAGCGCCGAAGGCTTCCAAGAATCCGCTCAGAGAGGGATGAGCATGGCTGAAGAAAAGGTCCCGCGTTGGTACACCGTTGTTCGGGAAAAGCATCCTGGCGTTATGGCCGCCTTGGACCAACTGGGTATAGCCGTTCGCCGCGAAGGACCTTTGGACCACAAGACGGCGCACTTGGTGCAGTTGGCCGCGTCGGCAGCCATCCGTTCCGAAGGGGCTGTACACAGCCATACCCGCCGGGCCCTCAAGGCGGGAGCCACCCGGGAGGAAATCGTTCATGCCTTGATGCTGCTCGTAAGCACCATCGGGTTTCCCTCGGTTTCCGCGGCCCTGAGCTGGGCCTATGAGGAATTGGAAAAGCCTACGGAAGAGAACGTGTAAAGGAAGGTGTTTTCCCCGGAAGGTGGGCTTTTTCGCCTCGATGGTGTTGGGGGCGATTCGCCGGCTTACCGGCCGATCCACGGAATCTTCCGCGCGCGGAGGTGAAGGGCGGGACATGAGTGAGAGCGAGTGGCGATTTTTCAGCGACTTCGATGTGTATCTCTGGAAACAGGGCAGTCATTATCGTTCGTGGGAGAAAATGGGGGCGCACCCGTGTCGCATGGGCGGCGTGGACGGCGTTCATTTCGCCGTGTGGGCTCCCAATGCGGAAAGGGTGTCCGTGGTCGGGGACTTCAACGGCTGGGATGAGACGGCTCACCCCCTGGAGTGTTTCGGGGACACAGGCATCTGGAAGGGGTTCATCCCCGGAATCGGCGTGGGAACGCTCTACAAATACGCCATCACGTCCCGCCTCCACGGCTACAAGGTCCAAAAGGCCGACCCCTATGCCTTTTATTCGGAAAAACGGCCCGGCACGGCCTCCATCGTGTGGGACATCTCCGGCTACCAATGGCAGGACGGCCCGTGGATGAAATCCCGCAAGACGGTCAATCTGCGCTCGGCCCCCGTGGCCATTTACGAAGTCCATCTGGGATCCTGGATGCGGGTTCCTGATGAGGACAACCGATGGCTCACCTACCGGGAACTGGCCCCGCGACTTGCGGCCTACGTCCGTGAGATGGGCTTTACCCATGTGGAGCTTCTGCCCGTGACCGAACATCCCTTCGACGCTCGTGGGGCTACCAGACCACGGGCTACTTCGCCCCGACAAGCCGCTTCGGCACTCCTCAGGACTTCATGTTTTTCGTCGACACGCTTCACCAGCACGGCATCGGGGTGATCGTCGATTGGGTGCCGGCGCATTTCCCCACGGACGAACACGGCCTCGGGTATTTCGACGGCACCCACCTCTACGAACATGCCGACCCGCGCAAGGGGTTCCACACAGACTGGAAGTCGTTCATTTACAACTTCGGGCGCCACGAGGTGCTTAATTTTCTCATTTCCAGCGCCCTGTTCTGGCTCGACGTCTACCACGTGGACGGGCTGCGCGTGGACGCCGTGGCCTCCATGCTCTATTTGGACTATTCGCGCCGAGACGGCGACTGGATCCCTAACAAGTACGGGGGAAATGAAAACCTGGAAGCCATCGCGTTTCTTCGCCGCTTTAACGAAATGGTCTATCGGGAGCACCCCGATACGATGACCATCGCCGAGGAATCCACAGCGTGGCCCATGGTGTCGCGCCCCACCTACCTCGGCGGCCTGGGCTTCGGATTTAAGTGGAACATGGGCTGGATGCACGACACCCTACTTTACATGAGCAAAGACCCCGTCCACCGCAAATACCACCATAATCTCTTGACCTTCAGTTTGCTTTACGCCTTTTCGGAAAACTTCATCCTGCCTTTTTCCCACGACGAGGTGGTCCACGGCAAAGCGTCCATGCTGGCCAAGATGCCCGGGGATTTGTGGCAAAAGTTCGCGAACCTTCGGCTGCTCTACGGCTACATGTACGGCCATCCCGGAAAGAAGCTCCTCTTTATGGGCGGCGAATTCGGCCAGTGGGCCGAGTGGAACCACGATGGCCAACTGGACTGGGCCTTGTTGGAACATGAAACCCACCGGGGGCTCCAAAAGTGGGTGCAGGACCTCAACCGGCTGCTGCGCACCGAACCGGCCCTTTACGCTCTGGATAACGAGCCCCAGGGCTTTGAATGGATCGACTGCAACGACAGCGACCAGAGCACTTTGGTGTTCCTCCGCCGTGGGCGGAAGGAAGAGGATATTCTGGTGTGCGCCATGAATTTTACGCCTGTGCCGCGGTTCCCGTACCGGATCGGCGTGCCCTTCGGCGGGTATTGGAAGGAGTTGTTGAACAGCGACGCCGCCGTCTACGGCGGCAGCGGTTTGGGCAATCTCGGCGGCGTTCGAGCGGAAACCCTGCCCTATCACGGAAGGCCTTATTCGCTCAGCATCACTTTGCCCCCCTTGGCGGCCGTCTTCTTGAAACCGGACGAAATATCCCTTTGACTCTGAAGGTTTTGTGCGTTTAAGATGCGATTGGTTTGTGCAATCATTCACGATAATCGCGGTTCTCAACAGAATACGGGGGGTATGGCATGGTGAGAAGGCTGCGAGAGAGGATTGGTGCGTGCTTATGGGCCGCCCTGGCGGGGGTTGTGGCCAGCCCGGCGTGGGCGTTCGCCGCCGAAGCCCAAGGGACGGTTCCGGAAGGGAACAAGCCATGGTGGTTCTGGCCGCTTGTTCTTTTGATCTTCTGCTTTCTTTTAGGCATTATCGCCGTCTTGGCCGGGGTCGGGGGCGGGGTGCTTTATGTCCCGCTGGTGAGCGGTTTTTTTCCCGTTTCATTTGGACTTCGTCAGAGGAGCCGGGTTGCTGGTGGCCTTGGCCGGCGCCTCGCGGCGGGACCCGGATTGCTGCGCCGGAACTTGGCCAACCTCCGTTTGGCCCTTCCCGTAGCCCTCATCGCGTCGACCTGTGCCATCGGGGGGGCTTTTCTCGGTTTGGCCCTGCCCACGAACGTAGTCCAGATCTGCCTGGGGGCTACCATCGTTTTCATCGCGTTGTTGCTGGCCACATCCAAGAACGTGGAACGTCCTCAAGTGAAAACCCAAGACGCCATCGGGCGGGCCTTGGGCATGTACGGCGTCTATTACGAAGAGTCCTCGCGGGAAGTGGTGGAGTGGAAAACCCACCGCACGCTGACCGGACTCATTTTGTTCATCGTGATCGGCGTCATGGCGGGCATGTTCGGCCTGGGCGCCGGCTGGGCCAACGTCCCGGTCCTGAACCTGCTCATGGGCGCTCCCCTCAAGGTGGCCGTCGGCACCAGCAAATTCCTCCTTTCCATAACGGACACCTCCGCCGCGTGGGTCTACCTCAATAAGGGCTGCGTCATCCCGCTCATGGCCATCCCTTCCATCGTGGGCCTCATGCTGGGCTCCTTCGTCGGGGTGCGCATCCTGGCCAGGGCCAAGCCCAAAATTATCCGCTATCTGGTCATCGGGGTGCTGCTCTTTTCCGGGATTAAGGCGCTGTTGAAGGGCCTCGGCATCGGGTAACGGGCGAAGGTGCAGCGTGGTTTTTTGAGAAAAGCGGAGGTTCATCATGGCTACAAGAGAAAGCGCAAAGGCGTCCCCGGAGCAGATGCTCTATGCGGACCTCTTGTTTTACGGGTGTTGGGCCAGCATTTTCATTATGGTCATTACATACGCTGTCTATGTCTCGGGGTTGATTTCCCCGCATATTCCTGTGGACAAGCTGCCCGGTTTGTGGCGTCTTCCGGTTAACGATTACCTCCATCAGGCCCAAGCCCCCCGCGGATGGGGCTGGGCGATGCTCTTGGGCAAGGGCGATTACTTGAACTTCCTGGGGATCGCTCTTTTGGGCGCCATGACCATCCTCGGTTTTCTGACGCTCATCCCGGCCTATCTCCGAAAGAAAGACTGGTCCTTTTTGGTCATCGTCCTTTTGGAAGTCGCCGCGTTGCTCTTGGCTGCATCGGGCCTCCTCGGAACGGGCGGTCACTAGAGGAGACCCTTTTCGGCCCAATCCCAGCGGCGTAAGATGGCCTGTCCTCCCCTTGTGCAGCGAGCGGTGCGCCATGAGGGTCCGGATTGTTTTCTCATGGATCGGGCAGTATGGTTAAAGAGCGGCTCAAGATCGGTCGGGCGGAGAATACGGGGGGACAGGCGTCCATGGCATCGGCACGACGGGCTCTGATTTCGGGACTTTTTCGAAGCCCCGTGGAATGCGCCGCCGTTTTTAACGACCTGCCCGACGCTCTGGTGTTCCTGTCGCCTGATCGACGGGTCCTCTACCTCAATCGGGCGGCGGAGGTGCTCACGGGTTTGAGCGGGCAGGACGCTCGAGGGCTTCCGTGCCGGCAGTGGTACGCAGCAACGTGTGTCCCGCCCAGTGCCCTCTGGACGATCTGTCCCTGGATGCGGGGCCGGTGTGCCGACACGCCGATGTGATCAACCGGGACCGGCAGCGTGTGCCGGTTCGCCTGTGTTCCGTCATGCTTCGAGACCTCCGTGGGGCGGTCGTGGGATTCATGGAGGTCCTGGAGGATCTGCGGCCCTTTGAGGAATTGGAGACCCGCAAGGGGCAGGCCTATCAGTTCGGCCGTATCGTCGGCCGGAGCCCGGCCATGGAGCGGCTTTTTGCCATCCTGCCGGGGATCGCCCAGACGGATTCCTCGGTTCTCATCACCGGCGAGACGGGAACCGGAAAGGACCTTCTGGCGGAGGCCATTCATCAGTTGTCGGCCCGCGCCAAAGGGCCTTTCGTGAAGGTCAACTGCGGGGCCCTGCCCGAAACCCTTTTGGAATCGGAACTGTTCGGGCATCAAAAAGGGGCGTTTACGGGAGCGACCGAAAACAAGCCCGGACGCTTCCGTCTCGCCCACAACGGCACGCTCTTCCTCACGGAAATCGGTGACCTGCCTTTGCCGCTGCAGGTCAAACTTCTCACCTTCTTGGACGATCATGTGATCTACCCCTTGGGGTCCACCAAGGGGATCCGTGTCGATGTGCGGGTCATCGCGGCGACGCACAGAGACCTGCAGGCCATGGTCCGGGAGGGCAAGTTCCGCCAGGACCTCCTCTATCGGCTGAACGTGGTCCGCGTGCACATTCCGCCGCTTCGGGAGAGGGGGGAAGACGTTCGACTGTTGCTGGACCATTTTCTTGCCGCGTTTGTTTCCGATTTCCACAAGCATATCAAAGGATTTTCCAAAGACGCCCTGCGATGCCTCCTCGAGTATCCCTATCCCGGCAATGTGCGGGAATTGAAAAACATCGTCGAATACGCCGTGAATGTGTGTCAGGAAGAGACCATCCAGGTGTACCATCTGCCGTCCTACATGACCGAAATGTCGGTGAAGATCGTGGCGCCGCCGGCGGAGGTCCGGGAGTCGGAAGGAATGGAAGCCTTGCCGGAAGAGGCGGTTTCCGTGGCGGGAAAGGGCGGGGGCTGGGCGCTCATGGAGCGGCGCCTGATCATGGACGCCTTGGTGCGGGCCAAGGGACGTCGAGGCCGGGCCGCCCAGATCCTGGGCTGGGGCCGTTCGACCCTGTGGCGGAAGATGAAACAACACGGGCTCCTGGAAGGCGACGAGCCCGTATCGTCTCCGGGGGAGACCTAGAATGCGCCGAGTCGTCGTTCCGATGCAGGGTGCAGAGGTCGCCCCCCCGGTTCGATCTGGCCGCGGAAGTATGGATCGGTCTGCAGGGTCCGGATGGAACCTTTGTGGAAGAACGGACCATCGTGTTGCCTCAGGCTTCGGCGGAAAACCTCTGCCATCTCATCCTTTCCGAAGGCGCCCAGGTGCTTGTGTGCGGCGGCATTGAGCAGGAGTATTACGACTACCTGGTCTGGAAAAAGGTGACGGTTTACGATGGCGTGATCGCCACGGTGGGTTTGGTCAAGGAGGCCCTGGCAAAAGGGACGTTGACTTCGGGAGCGATCCTCATGGAGCGACGGATCGAGGGGTAACGGGATGTTTTTGGAACGGTGGCTCCACCAGCTTCGAGCGACCTTGACGTTTGATGTGGACGAAGCCAGTGCCGATCGGTATCGGATCCTGCGTCGTAACCTCCTGGTCTTGATGGCCGTCGTGACCCTGGTGCCTTTGGTGCTCATGGCGGCCATCAATTATTACGAATACCGGAAGGTGCTCAGCCACGAGTTGGCCAACCCCTTGCGGAACATCGTCAGCAAGACCAAGCATTCCTTTGAACTGTTCATGGCGGAAAGAAAATCGGCGGTGAGTTTCATCGCCCGAGCCTACGGGTATCAGGAACTGGCCGATCCTCAGCGCTTGAACCAGATCTTTCGGGTAGTCAAGCAAGAATTTTCCGGCTTTGTGGATTTGGGCCTGATCGATGCCCGCGGTGTCCAGGTCAATTACGTGGGTCCCTATGACCTCAAGGGGAAGGATTATTCGGATCAGAACTGGTTTCACGAGGTGCGCATCCGCGGCACGTATGTGAGCGATGTGTTTCTAGGTTACCGGCGCTTCCCCCATGTGGTGATCGCGGTGGAACAGATGACGGCGGAAGGGGCGCGCTGGGTTTTGCGCGCCACCCTGGACACACAAATGTTTAACGAACTCATCGCATCCATGGGACTGGACCCCGACAGCGATGCATTTCTGGTCAACTACGAAGGGGTTTTCCAAACGCCGTCCCGGTTTTACGGGGCTGTCTTGGAAAAATCTCCCCTTCCCGTGCCCCCCGTGAGCTATCAAGCCACGGTAATCCCTGCGGTAGATCCTTCAGGCCGGCCGGTTTTTCTCGCCTATGCCCATTTCGTGCACCCAAACTTCATCCTCATGGCCGTCAAGCCTCAGGCGGACCTGCTGCGCGCGTGGACCACGCTCAAGAGTGAACTGGTCGTTCTTTTTCTCGGCGGCACCGTGTTGATCTTTTTCATTGTCTATTGGCTCACGGGCATTCTGGTTCGCAAGGTTCGCGAGGCCGACGAGAGGCGGGAAGCCGCTTTCCAGGATATGCAGCACCATCACAAGCTCTCTTCCATCGGACGGTTGGCGGCGGGAGTTGCCCACGAGATCAACAACCCTCTTGCCATCATTAACGAGAAAGCGGGCCTGATGCGGGACCTCCTGCAGCGGGTGCCGGATTTCCCTTACCGGGAAAAGTTCGAAACCCTGATTGTGGCCATCCTCAATTCTGTGGACCGGTGCCGAAACATCACCCACCGGCTTCTGGGCTTCGCTCGGAGGATGGACGTTCAGATCGAAGTCCTCGATGTGAACGAAGTCATTCAAGAGGTCCTGGGGTTTCTCGAGAAGGAGGCGCTGTACCGCAACATCGACCTGCACCTCAATTTAGCCCCCAATTTGTCGAGAATCGCTTCCGATCGAGGCCAGCTCCAACAAGTCTTCCTCAACATTTTGAATAACGCCTTCGCGGCGGTCCCGGATGGAGGGAGGGTTGTGGTCCGCACATGGGACGCCGACGGGGAAAGGATCGGGGTGAGCATTCAAGACACCGGTCATGGCATGTCGGCGGAAACGCTTCGTCATATCTTCGAGCCTTTCTTCACGACCAAGAAGGGATCCGGCACGGGACTGGGGCTTCCCATCACCTACGGGATCGTGAAGAAGCTGGGCGGCTGCATCGAGGTGCAAAGCGAGGAGGGTCGGGGAAGCACCTTTACCGTGTATCTGCCGAAAAAACCGCCGAGCTTCGAGGAAGGGGGAAATCTGGACTGAGGTATATGCCGGCGGAGAGGTATCGCGGATCTCGATCGATCTGACGTTCTTCCCGTGTTTCCGGGGCGAAGCGGCGGGACTGCAGGGGTGAGCACAGGCCGCCGGGTGCGGGTGGGGCTTGGAGAAGGCAGCGGAGGACAGGCCATGGAGACGTTTCGGGTGCTGTTGGTGGATGACGAGAGGGAATTTGTCACCACCCTGGGCGAGCGATTGGAAATTCGAGGGCTTACGGTGCGCATTGCCTACGATGGACCGGAAGCCCTAAAGGCTCTGGAGGTCGAGCCCTTCGACGTGGTGGTCCTGGACGTGCGCATGCCCGGGGTGAGCGGCTTGGAAATCCTCAAGCGCATGAAAACGAGCCGGCCGGATGTTCCCGTCATTCTCTTGACCGGGCACAGCGCCACACGGGACGGCATCGAAGGCATGCGGCTCGGGGCCTTCGACTACCTTATGAAGCCCATCGATATCGACCGTTTGCTCGAAAAGATGCGAGAAGCCGTCCACGGACAGAGGTCCAAAACGACGGGAGGCGAATGATGCAGGAGGAAGTGCGCCATGATGCGGCTTTTATGGGAAAGATCACGGCAGGGGCGACCCACGAGCTGAAAAACGTCTTGGCCATCGTGGGGGAATCGGCGGGCCTGCTGGAAGATCTGCTCCAGACGCCGTCTTCGCAGGATTTTCCCCATCGCCAGCGTTTCCTGAAGGCGCTCACATCCATCCGCGATCAGGTGCGGCGCGGAACGCACATCCTGACCCAACTCAACCGCTTCGCCCATGGGGCGGACAGCGAGTCGGCTTCGGTGCGCTTGTCGGATGTCTTGGAAAATCTCAAGACCCTCGCCGACCGGTTTCTGCGGCAAAAAGCCCTCAGGTTGACCATCCCCGAGGGCGCGGGGGCGGACGACGTTCCGGTGCAGGCCTGCCCCGTGGCACTTCAGAGACTCCTTTTCATGGGGCTGATGGCCTTGACTCAGGGCGTTCCTCAGGGGGCGACCCTTTCGGCCCGGAGGGGCGCCGAGGCGGATGGGGCCTGGTGCCGCTTGAGCTGGTCGGAAGGCCCGCTTTCGGAAGAGGCGGTGGAATCGATCCGTCGGATTTTTCACGGAGAACATGTCGCGGAGCTCCTGGCGGCTCTTTCGGCGACGGTATCGGTTCAGACGGACGGGGTGCTCATTCGGCTGTCTCGCACGGGCTGAAGCAGAGCCGGAGCTCAATACGTTTCATGATGTCTCACAATGTCTCATGTCCCGACGCTTCAAAGCGTGTCAATATGTGTCATAGTCTTTCATCTCCGTGACGGGCACCGTCGTTCATCTTGTAACCATGCGAAATCCAAACGTTTTTTCTCTGGCACTCTTTGTGCACTGCTCAAGGGGCGAGAGGACGTGAACCGTCATCGCCATGCACAAGGAGGAGGCCATGAAGAGCTGGAAAAAGAAACTGGAAGACATTTTCGCGGCGGCGGCCTTCGCCGAATCCGATGTGGATCCGGCCAGTGTGCCGTCTCTGGGCTTTCGACCCGCGGCGTCTGGGCTGAAGCGCCTTGTCGAAGACCATTTCGCCGCCGTAGCCTTTGCGGAGGCCGATCAGGACATGGTGGCCCGCGCTCTGCTTGGCTCGGGCGGCGAGTCGAGCCGTCGCAGCCCCTCGGCACTGGGGGATTTCTTGAGCGACGTGGGCTTGGCCGGGGTTCGGGTACGCCTGTGTGTGGTCCAGATCTAGTGGACCGGGCTGTGGGCCATGAAAAGCTGCGTACTGGTGGTGGCGCCGGACGAGGCCTTTCGGGCGGGAATTACGGCGCGCCTTCGCCAGGACGGGTACCGTGTGATGGATGTCGCAGACCAGGCGGAAGCCATGGGGCTTTTGGATCACGAGCGGGTGGACGCGGTCGTGTGGCACTGCGTGCAGAACGACGGATGGGGCTGGATCCTTTTGGATCACGTGCGCGGTCTTCCTCAGGCGCCCCCCGTGATCCTTTTGGTCCCCAAAGGGCAGGTCCATCACGGCATCGAAGGGATGCGGCGCGGCGCCTTTGACGACCTGCTCATCCCTTTCGCCTGGGAAAGCCTGCGGGAAAAGGTGGCGGCCGCGATCCAGGCCTCGACGAAGGCGGCCAAGAAGAAGAAAACGCTTCGGCAAAGGTGGGAAGATCTGATGGTGGCGGCGGCTTTTGCCGAAGCGGGGGCTCCCGAGGAGGCGCGTCGTCTCATGGAGGCTTCCGAAGGCAAGAGCGCCAGGACCGCAGGGTCTGAAAAGAAACACGGCAAGGGCGAGGACAAGGGATGACCCGGGGGGAAAAGGGTCTTTTTCTGTTTTCGGGCGAAAAGAAGGGAGAAGAGAGGAGGGAGCCGTGGAAAAGAAAATCAAGGTCTTGTTGGTGGACGATGAACAGGAGTTCGTCCAAACCCTTGCCGAGCGTCTCAAAATGCGCGACCTGGGTCCGGACGTGGCCTACAACGGGGAGCAGGCCCTGGAGTTGGTCAGCGACCAGGTGCCGGACGTGATGGTCTTGGACTTACGCATGCCCGGGATCGACGGCATGGAAGTGCTGCGCCGGGTTCGCAAGAATTATCCGGACGTTCAGGTGATCATCCTTACAGGGCATGGCTCGGACAAAGATGAAGAGGAAGCGCGACGTCTCGGCGCGTTTGAGTACCTGCAAAAGCCCGTGGACGTGGACGAACTCCTGAAAACCCTACGCCTGGCATACAAGAAAAAGATGGAAGACGCCATGGTGGCGGCTACATTTGCGGAGGCCGGGGATTTTCGCACCGCGCGGGAAATCATGGACGAAGACAAGAAGGACAGGTGAGGGGGTGTGATGAAGGCGCATGTGATGGTGGTGGATGATGAGGTGGAATTTGTGGACGTACTGGCCGAGCGATTGGAGGCTCGCGATTTCGTGGTTCATAAAGCCTACAGCGGTGATGAGGCTCTGAAGGAGCTCGATGCCCACAAAGTGGACGTGGTCATTTTGGATGTCGTCATGCCGGGAAAATCCGGCATCGAAACCCTCCACGAGATCAAGCACAAGCAACCCCTTGTGGAAGTGATCATGCTCACCGGGCATGCCACGGTGGAAACGGCCATCGAAGGCATGAAGCTTGGAGCTTACGACTACCTGATGAAGCCGACGGAGACGCCCGATTTGGTTCAAAAGATCAATGGGGCTGTGGCACGGAAGCGGGAACATGAAGAACGCATCCGCAGGGCGGAAATCAACGGCATCGTCAAGCGCAGAGGATGGTAGTCCGCCCTTTCGGCGGTTTGGGGGATCAAGGAGGAGGATTCTGTGAGCGCGGATACGGTCAAGGACCTGATGGTTCCCATTGAGGAGTATGCTTGTGTTTCCGAGGAGGCCACGCTCTTTGAAGCGGTGTTGGCTCTGGAGGAAGCCCAAAAGAGGCCGACGACGCGGGCTTACAAGCATCGCGCCGTGTTGGTTTCCGATGCGTCCGGAAAAATTGTGGGGAAGGTGAGTCAGCTGGATGTGTTGCGGGCGTTGGAGCCCAAGTTCAAGAACCTGGGGGACGTGGGACTTCTTGGACGTTTTGGCTTGGGGCCTGATGTGGTCAGAATCATTACGAAGGAACTGTCCATTTTGGAAAAACCTTTAGACGACCTCTGTAAGAAGGCGGCGCGCATCCGCGTGCGGGACATCATGCACAGCCCGAGCACAGGGGAATTTGTGCCGGAGACGGCGGGATTGAACGAAGCCATTCAGCAGTTGGTTCTGGGGCCTCATCAGTCCCTTTTGGTGACGCGAGGGGACGCCATCGTGGGCGTGCTGCGCCTGAGCGATGTCTATGTGGAAATCAGCGAACGGATCAAAGGGTGCCCGATCTGACGAATGGGTGAGAAATTGCGGAGGATGAACATGCACGATGTGGCGGTGACTGCGCAAAGCCGTGTGGACTGGAAGCGGCTTTGTTTTATGCTTATCGGTCCGGTCTTGTTTTTCCTTGTCTATTACTCTCCCCCATGGGCCGACGCGGTGGATCCCATGGGCAAACATTTTCCTTTGTCCAAGGAGGCCAAAGGCGCTTTGGCCGTTTTCTTATGGGCCGGCACATGGTGGGTTTTCGAAGTGGTCCCCATCGGGGTCACGAGCCTTCTCATCGGCGTGCTCCAGGCTCTCTTCATGGTCCGTCCTGCCAAGGCGCCTTCAAGGACTTTATGGATCCGTCCGTGCTCTTTATTTTCGGCTCGGTTGTGATCGGGATGGTTTTCACAAAAACCGGGCTCACCCGACGCCTCGCTTACAAGATGCTGCGCATCGTCGGGGAGAAAACGAGCAACATCCTTTTGGGCTGCTTTATTGTGACGGCGGCCCTCACCCACATCATGGCCCATACGGCCGTGGCGGCGACCATCTTTCCGCTCTTGGTTTCCATTTATTCTCTATATGGAGAAAACAACGGACCCACCAAGTTCGGCAAGGCCATGTTCATGGGAATGGCCTACGTGGCGGGCGCCGGCAGCATCATCACCTTACTCGGTGCCGCCCGCGGTGCTGTGGCTATCGGATTCTTCAACGAAATTGCCCACAAGAACGTGAGCTTCTTCGAGCTGACCTACTACATGTTTCCCATCGGCTGGACAATGGTGTTCCTCTTGTGGGGATTTTTCATGCTCTTTTGCCGTCCGGAAAAGAAGGTGATTCCGGGGTTGAGGGATAGAGCGGCGGCCTTGGAAGCCCAGTTGGGCTCCATCACGCGCAAGGAAATCCTCGCCTCGGTCATCGTGGCGGCGGTGATTCTGCTCATGAGCTTGAAGTCCTTCATTCCCGCCCTGGATCCCTTGGACAAGACGGCCATCATTTTGTGTTCCACCATCCTGTTTTTCGTGACGGGCATCTTGGACATCAGAGACCTGGAGGAAATTCCCTGGAACGTGATCCTCCTTTTCGCCGGAGCCATGAGTATCGGCTTTTGCTTGTGGGAAACCGGGGCCGCCAAATGGCTGGCCGTCAATTGGCTCACCATGTTTCAAAAGGCCAACTGGTTCGTGTTTGTCCTGAGCATGTCGTTTTTCGTGCTGGTGATGACCAACTTCATCATGAACGTCGCCGCCATCGCCATATCTCTGCCGGTAGCCTTGGTCATCGCCCCTTACTTGGGCGTAGCTCCCGAGGTGATCTTTTACGCTTCGCTGGTCACCGCGGGAATGCCTTTTATCTTGCTGGTCGGTGCAGCCCCCAATGCCATTGCCTACGAGTCCAAGCAGTTTACCGCCGGGGAATTTTTCATGTACGGCATTCCGGCCAGTGTGCTGCTCATGGTGGTCCTCGGACTGTTCGTCGCCATTATCTGGCCGCTCATGGGCATGCCCGTGACCCTTAAAGGGTAGCCAAACCGAGAGCCCAGGGCTTGACCGCCCTGGGTTTTTTATGGACGCTTCAGGGAGGGATCCGACCATGTACCGCATCGAAAAACTGATCGACCGCATCATCGACCGTGTGAATATCAACCTGAGAGAGCCGGCCTTCGATGTGGGGCCTTATGTGCGCCATCTCATTCCCCTGGATCAGTTCAGCAAGTTTTATGCGTTCTACGGTCTGACCCCGTATCACCCGCTGCATTTCTTCTTTACCCATTCCAGCCTGGCCGGCAGCTATTTCCTGGGCCGGTGCACGGTGGACCACTCCGTGCTCTACAAGAGCGACGTACGCGGCGATGAGCTCAAACGGAAAGGCGACCTTTTTCACTACCGAGGGATCCGGATTCCGCTCCATGACGATGAAGCCATCGTTGTCAAGGACAGTTTCTTGATCAAGACCTTGGTCCACAACAATTCCCATGACCCTGAGAGCCCGGAGGAATTCCGAATCCAAAACACCGTGGCGCTCCACTATGCCAACATTCACGGCTCTCCCGTGGAGGGCTGCTTTCTCGGTCCGTTCGCCACGGTGGATTTGACCACCGTGCACGATTGTGTCATTGGGACCTTCGCCTACGTTCAGGTGGGCGAACTCTCTCATAAACAGGTACCGCCCGGGACCGTCTGGATCCGTTCCGGCGACGACTTTGAGTTTGTTTATCGATTTCCTGAAGAAGTCCTTGCCCGGTACATCGCGGTTCGACCCGGCACCGCCCCGACGGGGGAACTGATGGATTTCGTGGAGAGCCGAAAAGAAGAGTTCCAGGAGATTTTCGATTCCGTAGCGTGCTGTTCCGGCATCGCGATTCCCGAAGGGGCTTCCGTCAGCCGATATGCTGTCGTCAAAGGGACCAGCACCATCGGCGAGAATGTTCTGGTGGCCCAGCGGGCCTACCTGATGAACGCGTGGATGGGCCGTGGGGCCAACGCCCAAGAAAACTGCTATATCGTGGATGCGCAGTTGGAAGGCTACAATGTGACGGCCCATGGCGGAAAGATCATCGGAGCCAAGCTGGGGGAAAAGGTCTTCGTGGGGTTTAACGCCTTTGTCCGGGGAACCCAGAGCGCGCCGCTCACCATCGGCGAGGGTTCCATCGTCATGCCGCACACGATTATAGACTTGGAGGAGGCGGTGAGCGTTCCTCCGCGGCACGTGGTGTGGGGCTGCATCCGAGGGCCTCGAGATCTCCAGGAAAACAGTGTGGCTATGGACGAATTGGTCACCCACGATGGGGAATTCACGCGGGGCCTCATGTCGTTTCACGGCAGCGGGTCGGCCTTTGTCCGGGGGTTTCAGCATCGCATCGAACACATTCTCGAAGAAAACGGAGCCTATTACGACGGCCGGCACCACATGGGGCACGCCCAAAAAGGGCAAAACCTCGTCTTTAACCTCATTCAACCTTATCCCGAAGGAGACATGAAGGGCATGTATCCCACCATCGACATCCGCCCGTAGCCTTGGTTTCCCGGGGGGCGGAAAAGCGGCCCGATGCGCGACGTTTTTCTCCTCGGACCGCGGGGTTTCGTGACGGAAAAGGACGGGGCGGGACGCCCGCGGTTTGGGGGACAAATGCCACGAGGCCGTTTTTATGGAAGAAAGGATCGGCAGGCTCATGGGGTGGCTTCCAGCTTTGAGTTTACGAACCCGGATTTTTGTGCTTTTGGCAGCCCTTATCGGGGTCAATTGCGCGGGCGCCTTGATCACCATTTGGTACACGTCGCATACGTTGGAAGTGTCCGAGTCCATGGTGAAACGGGATGTTCAGGCGCTCCTTGCCGCGGAAAAGCTGGGCAGCGCCCTGGTCATGCAAAAAGGTTACGTGACCTACTACTACTTGACCGGCGACGAACAATGGCTGGAACGGCTAAAGGACCATCAGCTGGCGTTCCACTATTGGTTGGGGACGGCCGGAGAGCGCTCCCGGATGGAGGAAGGCCGGCGGATTCTGGAGGAGATCGGCAAGGCGTACGAGCGCTTTGAGGCCAGTCGGGATCAGGTCATCCACTTGTACCGGGAGGGGCGGAAAGAGGAAGGGGCGCAGCAACATTGGACCGTACGCGACCAATTCCACAACATCCATGCCCTGACCGAGAAGTTCAAGAACCTTCACGAGGCCCAGATTCAGCACAATCAGGAACTCTACGCCCGCAAGGCCAAGAGCCTCACGAGGCTTGCCTGGGTGGCCTTGCCCTTGGCGCTGGTCGTGGGCGTGACCTTGGCCATGGTCCTGTGGGGCCAGATCCTGGAACCCATCCGGCGCCTGGCCTTTCAACAGGAGAAAGGGGCCGTGCCGGCTCGCCTAGAGGACACTCGGGACGAGGTGAAGGCTCTCAGCCGCCGGGTGCACAGTCTGCTGGAAGACGTGGACCGGGCGCACGAGGAGCTTGAAGAGAGCCGCGAGCACCTGATTCAATCCGAGAAGTTGGCCATGGTCGGAAAGCTTGCGGCCGGGGTGGCCCACAGCATTCGGAATCCCTTGACGTCCGTCAAGATGCGGCTCTTTTCCCTGGAAAGAAGCCTTAGCCTGGACCCGACGCAGCGGGAGGACTTCGAGGTCATTGCCGAAGAAATCGCCCACATCGACACCATCGTCGGCAACTTTTTGGAATTCAGCCGCCCCCCGAAGCTCAAAATGCAGCAGGTGAGCCTCTCCGATGTGGTGGACATGACCTTGCAGCTTCTGCGGCACCGATTGGAGTCTTACGGGGTGCACATCGAGTTGGATCGCAAGGGCAGGCTTCCGAAGACGTCGCTGGATCCGGACCAGATGAAGGAGGTGTTGGTCAATCTGATCTTGAACGCCTGCGAAGCCATGGGCGAAGGCGGCCAGATCCGGATTGTGGAGGAATCAGGGATGATGGGAGACCAGGGCTTTGTGGTGCTGGTGCGCATCAAGGACAACGGGCCGGGAATCGCTGATGAGATCAAGGATAGGATTTTCGAGCCCTTCTTCAGCACCAAGGAGGAAGGATCGGGCTTAGGGCTGGCCATCGCCAAGAGGATCCTTCAGGATCACAAGGGTTGGATTCACGTGCATTCTAAACCGGGCCAAGGGACGACTTTTGTGGTGGGTTTGCCTTGCGAGGAGCGCGGGCTGTGGCTGAGATCCTGATTGTGGACGACGATCCCCAGCTGCGCCAAAGTTTTGGCAAAATTTTGCGCAGTGAGGGCCATTCGGTGCGGATGGCGGCATCGGGGGAAGCCGGACTGGCGGCCGTCAAGGAACATGTCCCGGACCTGGTGGTCTTGGATGTGCGCCTTCCGGGGATGTCGGGCCTGGATACCTTCAAAGCCATCAAGGAAGTGGACGCCAAGCTGCCGGTCATCATCATGACGGCCTACGGCACCACGGAAACGGCCATCGAAGCGACCAAGATGGGCGCTTTTGACTATGTGCTCAAACCGTTCGACATCCCCTCTTTGCTCGATTTGGTCTCCCAGGCGCTCAAAGCGGGCCGCTTCATGCGCAACAAGGTGGCCTTGGACGCTCAACCGGCATCTCCCCAAGAAGACGCTCTCATCGGTCGAAGTCGTGCCATGCAGGAAGTCTACAAGGCCATCGGTCGGGTGGCGGGCACGGACGCCACGGTGCTCATCCGCGGTGAATCGGGCACGGGCAAAGAGCTGGTGGCTCGGGCCATCTATCAACACAGTCACCGAGCTCAGGGGCCGTTTTTGGTGATCAACTGCGTGGCCATTCCGGAGACGCTTCTGGAAAGCGAGCTTTTCGGCTATGAGAAGGGGGCTTTTACGGGGGCGGTGAGCCGCCGCGTGGGGAAGGTGGAACAGGCCCACCACGGCACGCTGTTTCTCGACGAAATCGGCGATATGCCGGTGAGCATCCAAGCCAAGCTGCTGCGGCTCTTGCAGGAACGAAGCATCGAGCGGTTGGGCGGACGGCGCCCCATACCGGTGGATGTGCGGATCCTTGCGGCCACCAATCGCAATCTGGAAGAGGCGGTCTCTGAAGGGCGGTTTCGGGACGATTTGTTCTATCGGCTGAATGTGGTCACCCTGACCCTGCCGCCCTTGCGGGAGCGACGGGAAGACATCCCCATCTTGGCGGAGTACTTTCTCGGGCGGTGCGCCGTGGAATTAGGGATTCCCAACCCGGGAATGACGGACGATGCGCTTCAATGCCTTATGGCGATGGATTGGCCGGGGAACGTGCGGGAGCTGGCCAACGTTATCCGCAAGGCTCTCATCTTCAACCGGGGCATGCCTTTGGAGCGTGCCGACGTGCACAGGGCCGTAGGGGACGGATCCAACGGGGTGGTGCCCGCGCGCAGCACGGAAGATCTGGCTGAAGAGGCCTCCGTTCTGGACCGCTGGATCCTGAAAAATTTGGGGCGTGGCGATTCCGAGAGGCTTTTCGATTCCTTGGTGGACGATTTCAGCGCGCGGGTGATCCGGGTGGCCTTGGAGATCACCAAGGGCAACCGGACCCATGCGGCCAGGCTGTTGGGCATTTCCCGACCGACGCTTCTTGCGCGCATGGAAAAATACGGCATTCGGGTGGAAGCCACCGTGGCGACCTGAACCACGGCGGTCAAACTCTTAGGGGCGTCGGCGGAGCACGGTGCGCAGCACCGTTTCCACGTCCTCCATGCGGTAGGGTTTGGCGATCACGCCCGAAAACCCGAAGGCTTGCGGCTGCGCCATGATGGGATCGTTGGAGTAGCCGCTGGAGGCGATGGCCCGGGCCTCAGGGTCCAGGGCCCGGATCTTCTGGACGATTTCCCGTCCCCCGATCCCTCCGGGAACCGTCAAATCCAAGATGACCGCAGCAAAAGGTCGGCCCGCCGCCAGCGCCTGGTCGTATCGCCTCAGCGCTTCCATCCCCTCTTGCGCCTCCTCGCTCTCAAAGCCCAGTTGTTCCAGCATGGCTGAGAGCACTTCGCGCACGATGGGATCGTCGTCCATAATGAGGATGCGTCCCGAGCCGCCCAGAGGAATTTCGGCGCCATCCGGTGCTGGCTCAACTCCGGCGGCCTCCGATGCCGGCAGGTAAAAGACCATTTCGGTGCCTTTGCCCGGCGCGGACCGCACGGTGATGTGGCCGTCATGTCGCTTGACGATGGAATAGGCGGTAGGAAGGCCCAAGCCGCTGCCGTCCTTTTTGGTACTGAAGTAAGGGTCGAAAACCGCGTCCAAATGTTCCTTGGGAATCCCGACGCCCTGATCCCGCACGGACACGCGCACATATCGACCGGGCGGCAGGGGCAGATCGGCGCGCTCATCCACCACGATGTTTTGGGCCGCCACGGTGACAAGGCCCCCGTGGGGCATCGCCTGGTGGGCGTTGATGACCAAGTTCTGGATGACCTGGCTGATCTGGGCCGCATCGTAGTCCACGAGCCAGAGGTCTTCCGGCAGATCAAACCGGCATCGGGAGGAGGTCCCCCGCAGGGAGAACTCCGTGCAATCCCGGATGAGATCCTGCAAAGAGCCGGTTTTCTTGATGGGAGCGCCGCCCTTGGCGAAAGTGAGCAGCTGGCGCGTGAGTTCCTGCGCCCGGAGGCAGGCTTTTTCCACGTGGTCCAGGCGTTTGCCCGGCGGAGCCCCGGTTTTGACGGCATGCTTGATCAGGGAGATGTGCCCCAAGATGCCCGTGAGGATGTTGTTGAAGTCGTGGGCGATGCCGCCGGCGAGGAGTCCCAAGGATTCGAGCTTCTGGGCCCTGAGCCGTTCTCGCTCCGCCAGTTTCCTTTCGGTGATGTCCTGGATGAAGGTCCAAATGGAATCCGGCGTTCCGTCGGCGCTCCTGTGAAGATACATGCGCACTTCCACGTCGAGAAGTGAGCCGTCTTTGCGGATGAGCTGTTTTTCGAATTTCTCGGAAAACCCCCGTTCCATCAGCAGCTTGCGCATGGCTTTCGTAATGGCGTCGAAACGCTGCGGCGGGGTCATGTCGCGGCAGGTGGTTCCCACAATTTCCTGTGGGTCCGCGTAACCCAGCATGGCGGCGAAAGGCGGGTTGCACTCCAGGATCACGCCGCGAAAATCCGTTCGCACATAGCCGTCCCGGCTTCTTTCGTACAGCTCCCGATACCGTCTTTCCGATTCGGAAAGCCGGGCCTGGGCCTCCTGCCGACGGCGCAGTTCCTCCTGGAGCCGAGCGTTGGCCTCTCGCAGTTCGGCCGTCTTGTCGGCGACTTCTCTTTCCAGACGCCGGGTCGCTTGGTCCAGCAACTCTTCCGAACGCATCTTCTGCACCATGGCGCCGACAAGATGAGCGGCGGTCTTCAGGGCGTCGATTTCCACCGCGTTCCACTGTCGAGGGGTGAGGCAATCGTCGAAGCCGATGAATCCCCACAGGGTCCCGTGGACGAAGATCGGGGCGGCCACGAGGGAGAGGATCCCTTGGGCCTCAAGGACAGGCCGTTCCGAGGGAGGAAAATCTTTGATGAGGCCGTAGATGGGCTCTCCCTGGAGGAAGGTGTCTAGCCATCGCCCAAACCCCCCCTCGTGGATGGGAAAATTTTCCAGGTTGGGGTTTCCTTTTTGCGATGAAATGCCTGCTGCCGTCCACTCATACCGTTGGCTGGTCAGTAAACTCCCGTCCGGGGCCCGGTGATTTTCGAAAACATAGACTCGGCTGACCCGGGCGGCTTCGCCCAGGCGGCCCAAGACGGTTTCAATGGGCACTCGAGTGCGGGAATGGATCAAAAAATATTCGGCGGCGTAGGCCAGGGCCTGGAGGATGGCGTCGCGGCACGCCAGGGCCTCTTCAAAGGCCTTGCGGGCCGTGATGTCGTAGAGCACTCCCTGAAGACGCCTCGTACCGTCGGGGTCCTGCACCACCGACGCCTGGTCCAGTACCCAACGGACCTGGCCGTCGTTGCCGACCAGCCGGTATTCACAGGTCAGAGGGCGTCCTTGATTCAGGGCTTGGCGTCGTTGGGCAAGAATGCGCTCCCGGTCTTCCGGATGGAGACAGACCTGCCAAAATTCATGGGGTTGCACAGCGGCGAGTGCCGCTTCGTCGAGAATTTTTTCCACCTGAGGGCTGATCAAAATGGATCGAGCTTCTTCGCGTTGGGCATCGCAATAGACCACAGCCGGGATGGGTTCATGGACCGTGGAGAAGGAAGGATGCTGTTCGACGAGCCCCTGTGTGTGCTGCTCCACACGCTGCCTTTCCACGCGCTCTCACCCTCCTTGTCCACCCCGCCCCCGCAACGCCCCGGGGCCGAGGGGCCGGCACCGTTCTCGGAGAGCCGCCCGGGACGTAATCCCCAAATTTTGTCAAATTCCTCTTTTTGTCAACCCTATTGGCAGTGTGCTCTTGGGCCGTCTGTCGATGTCAGTTTTTTTTACGGTTCGTAAAACATGGCGCCGCCTCGTACCCGCACCGAAGGAAAACGGGGGGTCGACCTTTGCTGCGGCGTTCGCCGTCACGACCAAAGTTCCGAAGCCCGCCTGGTTTGCGGGATGAAATCTTCTGGTGCGGATTTTGCCTTCCGTAAGGGCAGGACCCTGTTTGAGAAAGCGGGACATGCTCCACCCGAGACGCCGTCCGATGAACCATCTTCCTTGAGGATGGCGCACTTCAAGGCGGCGTTGCGGAGGAGGCGGCTCGGGTTCTCGGACAGGCTCCCGGGGAGGGGCCGCCCCGGGGATGGAGGCGGCCGAGCGGTTGAGGCTTATCACCAGGGAGGCGAGGCATGATGACGACGGATGAGCTGAAAGGATGCAGTTTCTTCTTGGTTTTCGGCGATGCGGAACTGGAGAAGATCGGTCAGGTCACCCAGAAGAAAAACTACAACAAGGGCGATGTGGTCTACAAGAATGGGGATCCGGCCCAGAAGTTTTTCATCGTCGGCAAGGGCATGGTCAGCCTTCGAGAATTCCAACCCGGGGATACGGTGGGGATCGCCTTCGAGACCCGAGGGCCTGGAGAGCTGTTCGGGGTAGCTTCCTTGATGCCCACCAAGAGTTACACTCTTACGGCCGTGTGCCAGGAGGATACGGAACTTTACGAAGTGGACGTCAAGGGTTTGGAGGAACTCATCCAATGGGCCCCGTCCATCGGCTACATCCTCATGAAGGAGGTCGCGCGCATTTACTTCGATCGTTATCGTTTGTGTAAACGACAATTGTATCAAATGGTGAAAACCCCCACGTTGATTACGGCCCTGCCCGGGTAAAGAGGTTTTTTTGAGAGGTTTGATCCATTCGCGTGAGGAGGAGGGCGACGCGTCGGCGCCACTCAGGATCTGGAACAAACGGTCGGTCTCCCCAAGGCGGGCTTGCCCCGCCTTGGGGCGGCGGGCGTCGTCGGGGACTGTCTCCGGGTTGCTGATCTCCTATGTTGGGTTGACACATGGACGACAAGTACGGAAACCTGCGCCTCAAACTCCTGGCCTCCATGTTGAGTTTTTCCCTGGTGCCGCTTTTTATTGTCGGGCTAAGCCTCTACCATCAATTCGATCGTGCATATACAACGAGGATTCAAGAGAATCTGCGTGCTTTGGTGGAAGATCGCCGTCATGCCCTCGATCTGTTTTTTGAAGAGCGGATCTCTCAGCTTTATACCGTCGCCCACACCCATAGTTTCGATCAGCTGTCCTCACAAACCCGGTTGCAAGAGGTTTTCGACCTCATGCAGCGCCGGTCCAAATACTATGTGGACATCGGGATCATCGACGAAAATGGGAATCACGTGGCCTATGCCGGGCCGTACGCTCTGAAGGGCGTGAACTATCGAGGTGCCGAATGGTTCCAGTCCGTCATGCTTCATGGTGTTTATGTGAGCGACGTGTTTTT
>VSSL01000045.1_pt1 | contig 25090 bp, 21 predicted proteins | sample 4557531 | NCBI WGS metagenome assembly VSSL01 (sample SAMN10986726, study PRJNA523729) | hot springs metagenome | isolation source: hot springs | place: India:Timba, Gujarat | collected 2018-05-31 | reverse complement strand
CAAGGTGATGACGCTCTTCTCCGCAGCAACCGTTGTATCCCAGCTGGCGAAGAATCGCGCCACGCCGTTCGCATCGGTGACCGCGTTATCTTTTTCCGGGTATGCTCCACGTCCCTGCAACCGCACGCCTGCGCCAGCGCAGGGGTTACCTGCCAGGTCCACCACGCGCACCACTATCTCAAATCGTTCTCCGCCTGCAGGAGCCGTTGTGGGTTGAACCAGCACGATTCGCGCCGGTTCGCCGGGTAGCACGGTCACCTCTGCCTGCAGCACGCGGTCGTCTGGTAACAGAGCGCTCACCGTGCCTTTGCCCACCTTGAAGGCAGTAAACAGTCCCTTCTGGTCCACGAAACCGATACCGCCCGTCGTGCCGAAAAGGATGCTGTCGGGGTTCAACGCCTGCCCTTTCTCCGGCGAGCGCACGACAAACTGCACACTCTCACCGGAGCGTAGCGTAACGGACTGAGGCTCCAGCTGCGCCTCCATCGCCTCCGCTACCGCAGGGCGCGGTGCATACACGACCACCGTGTTGGCAACAGGGCGTTGCTTTCCCTCCGATGGGCTGTTCACCACCAGCCCACCACGTACCGCCAGCGTGGTGGAACCGCCCCCGTCCAGGTTGATGGCGTCCGTCGCGCCCAGCCCTTTCATCAGCTGCGCCAGCTCGTGTAGCGTCATGCCGCCCGACATCGGCTGGCGACCGTCCACCGTCACCAGCAGCAGTTTGCCATCCGCCGTAACGCCTATCGCCGTGCGCGGATGCCTGTTGTTGGCAAAGCCGTCGTTAAAGCCCTCTTGGGGAGCGTCTATCAGAATCTCCCCATTCCGCAGTAGCCAGGGTCCGCCCCCTACCGCCATCACCGCCTGCATCCAGAACTCTGCACCGCTCTGTCGCCGGAAACCTCTCGAAGCCAGCCGATTGCCCTCTTCCGGGCGTTCGGGAGCTAGCACTACTTGCTCACCTGTTGGCTCAACACCAAACCGCAGGGTAAGCATGGTACCGCTCTGCCACTGCCTGACCTTTTCCGCAAACGTGCCTGTCGCCACCAGCAAAGCGCCGTCCGCCGGAATCGGACAACTACCCTGCACGTTCAGCGTTTCGCCCACCTTCGCCCGCAACGTCTTGCCCAGAGCGGGTGCGCCGTCCAGCTCTTGCAACCTCAACACCACCGCACCATTGCCTGCCGGTAGAGGATATACCTCTCCCCAGCGCGGGGTAATCAGCAGGCACTCGTTTGCCTGGGCAGGACGGTTAACCCCGTGCAAAGGCACCGGCTCGCCTCCCTCTGGAACAATCTCTGCCCGCCAGCCCAGCGTACCGAGCAAGACTGCCCTCTGCTCGGTCATTCCGAAAACCGCTCGCTGAGGGGAAGGCTCGCTTACCAGTTCGCCGCCCTGAATATGCAGGTTCAGGGGGTCGCCCGTGAAGGGGAAGAAATCGGCGTTTACTCCTGCCAGCGCACCCAGCCGTTGCACCGTCGCGCTGACCGTCTCGCGCCCCTGCGTGGGATCGGAGCGGTATACCTTACCCGTGCCCACCTCCGCATCGATGCGCACAGAGGGGTTGCGCAGGTCAACCTCCAGCACGTTTACTATCTGCGGGCTGTTATAGAAGGATTGCACATACTGCCTCAGCACCACTCCCTCGCCCAGCGGCTTGATGGCGGTTTGCGCCTGTGCGGAGAGCAATGCCAGGACGAGGTAACTCCAAAGGGCAAACAGCAGCGTGTGGCGAACTGTTCGGCGCAACATCTCCTCTCCTTCCGATGCGAACAAAGGCTGATAGGAGAAGATTCGTCTTATCGCAGGTGCAAACCTGCTGGAATTGCAGGCAGTTGTGGAAGTGGTCGCTGCGTCATTTACAGCCAGTGCAGGCTGGGTTCATTTGTAAGGCGTTAGCAGGGGCGCACTGCCATGCGCCCCTACAAGGCGGCAACATCGGCTTGGCAGGAGCCCCGTCCTTCAGAACAGTGTCATTGCGAGCCACGAAGGGGCGAAGCAATCTCCAACAAGAGCGCGGGATTGCTTCGGGTGCTGGTGCCCCCTCGCAATGACACGCAAACGGCTCGGCGGGAGCCTCGCCCTCCAGGTGGATGAACGCTACTTCCGCTTCACGGGTCGGATGTGCCAGATGTCTTTGGCGTACTCCTGCACGGTGCGGTCGCTGGAGAACTTGCCGATGCGGGCGACGTTCAGAATCGCCTTGCGCGTCCATACCTCCGGTTGACGATATTCCTGCGCGGCGCGTTCATGCGTCTCGATGTACGAGGGCATGTCGGCGAGGTGAAAGTAGTAATCGCCGTGATGCACCAGGTTGTCGAAAATCCAGCGGAACAGCCCCGGCTCATGCGGACAGAACAGGTCGGTGAGGAAAGTATCCATCACGCGCTTCATCATTGGGTTCGATTCGTATAGCGCACGCGGGTCGTAACTACCTTCCCGACGCATTTGGCGAATCTCTTCCACCGTGTGCCCGAAAATGTAGATGTTCTCCTCTCCCACCTCGTCGCGGATTTCGATGTTCGCACCGTCCAGCGTACCGATGGTGAGTGCGCCGTTCATCGCGAACTTCATGCAGCTCGTTCCCGAAGCCTCCATGCCCGCCGTGGAGATTTGCTCACTCAGGTCGGCGGCGGGGATAATCACCTCCGCCAAAGACACCCGGTAATCCGGGAGGAATACCACACGCAGATAGTCCTTCGTACGATGGTCATGGTTGACTACGGAAGCCACGTTGTGGATAAGCTTGATGATATTCTTCGCTGCCCAGTAGCCGGGAGCGGCTTTGCCTGCGAAGATGAACGTGTACGGTACGGTAGGATACTGCTGGTCTTCCACGATGCGCAGGTACAGATGGATAATGTGCAACACTTTGAGCAGTTGGCGTTTGTACTCGTGGATGCGTTTCACCTGCACATCGAACAGGCTGTCCAGCGGTACAGAGGTGCCCGTGCTTTCCCGGATAAGGTGCACCAGACGCAGTTTGTTCAGCTGCTTGATATGGCGAAACTGCTGTTGAAACGCCGGGTCCTCGGCATACGGTTCGAGAGACCGCAACTGGTTCAGGTCGGTGACCCACTTCTTGCCGATGGTGTCGTCAATCAGCTGGCTTAATCGCGGGTTTGCCAGTTTCAGCCAGCGGCGCGGGGTGACGCCGTTGGTTTTGCTGTTGAACTTGTGTGGGAACAGGTCGTAGAAATCGGGCACCAGCGAGGTGGTAATCAGTTTGCTGTGCAGCTCCGACACGCCGTTGACCGAGTGACTGCCGATGATGGCGAGGTGCGCCATGCGTACCTGCCTCTGTTCGCCCTCCTCGATAATGGACACCCGACGCAGTTTCTCGGTATCGCCCGGATAAAGCCACATCACATGCTCCAGAAACCGACGATTGATTTCGTAGATAATCTGCAGGTGTCGGGGCAACAACCGCTCGAAGAGGTCAACGGGCCATTTCTCCAGTGCTTCCGGCATGAGCGTGTGATTGGTGTAACCGAAGGTCTGCTCGGTAATCTCCCAGGCGCGTTCCCATGGCAGACCGTTTTCGTCAACCAGAATGCGCATCAGTTCAGCGATGGCTAAAGCGGGGTGCGTGTCATTGAGCTGAATAGCCGCCTTGCGCGGGAACTGGTCAAAGTTATCGTGTTGCTGAGTATAGCGGCGCACGATGTCGCGCAGGGCGCAGGCAACCAGAAAATACTCCTGCGTCAACCGAAGCTCCTTCCCTGCCGCCACTGAATCGGAAGGGTACAGCACTTTAGAGATGGTTTCGGACGCAATCTTTTGCTCGACCGCGCTGATATAATCGCCGCTATTGAATATCTGCATATCGAACTCGTGATAGGAACGCGCCGAGAAGAGACGCAACACGTTGACCGTCTTTCCCCCGTAGCCCACGATGGGCATATCGTACGGCACGCCCACAATGAGCTTCCAGTCTACCCAGCGAGGCTGGTAGTGACCATTGCTGTCTACCGTGTGTTCGATGCGTCCGTAGACCGGGATGAAAAACCGCTCATCGTAGCGCTCAATCAGCCAGGGAGATATTCCTTTCAGCCATTTATCCGGCTTCTCATGTTGATACCCATGATGGATTTCCTGCTTGAAGATGCCGTATTCGTAGTTAATGCCGTACCCGTAGCCGGGCATCCCCATCGTCGCCAGCGAGTCGAGGAAGCAAGCAGCAAGCCTGCCCAGTCCGCCGTTGCCCAGCGCGGCGTCGCTCTCCGCCTCCTCGATCTCGTCAAGGTCGATGCCCTGTTGCAGAAGCGATTTGCGGAAAAGGTCGTACAGCCCCAGGTTGATGAGATTGTTCGTCAACGATCGCCCGATCAGGTACTCCAGCGACAGGTAATAAAGCCGTTTCGCATCCCTTCGCTGATACCGCTTTTCGGTTTCAATCATGAGGTCGATGATACGATTGCGCACCGCCAAGGAGATTGCGGTAAACATCTCATGCTTGCACAGGTTGTCGCCGGTTTTACCGATGGAATAGCGGACATGCCAGCACACCGACCGCAAGACATCTGAGGTGCTCTTAAAGGTCTGCACCAGTTCGTCACACGCCATAGTACGTTTTCCTCTTATAAAGTCTTGTGAAGCAAACGAAAAATCGCCTGCATGGTTTTGGGTGGGGCGGTAAGGATGGGTTCGCGCAACGCCGTTCCGCTCAGCAGGTGTTGCAAACGCCACTCCTCTCCCGACAGGTAGCGCGTCCGGCAGCCCGCCTCACGACAGATAAGCAGCCCCGCCGCCAGGTCATACAATTTGCCTAACGAGATGGCTCCACGCACTCGTCCCGCCGCCGTCCACGCCAGTTTGACCACCGCACTGCCGAAACAGCGCGGTCTGCCGGGCATCATGCTCAACAGGTCTGCGGTTACGGCATCGCTGGCATAACAGATGACATCCTCGGAGGTGAACTCTTCGCTGTCCACTGCGACGATGCGCTTCCCGTTCAGGTACGCGCCATTTCCCGCCTCCGCCCAGTAAAGCTCATCCAGCACGGGCAAGAAGATGACACCGAGGCGAAGGCTTTCGTCCTCCACCAGCGCGACCGAAACACCCCACAGCGGGATACCGAACACGAAGTTGCTGGTACCGTCGATGGGGTCAATCGTCCAGAGAAGACGGGCATGGCGGTTCGTAAAGCCTTCTTCCTCACCGAAAAAACCCGCATCGGGCAGGAGGCGAGCAAGTCTCTCGCGCAGAAAGCTTTCCACCGCGCGGTCCGCGTTGGTGACGAAGGAGTCGTCGCTCTTGGTCTCCAGTGTGAAGTCATCCGCCAGCTTCTGTGCCAGCCGTCCAGCCTCCACCACCAGGTTCTTCAGTTCATCTATCAACATCATGCATTACTCTCTTGTTAGCCTTCCTAAAGCATTATCGGCAAAGGGGCTTCCCCCTTTACCTGATTACCCGAGCACCTGCGATAGCGTTTCGTGAAGCATCTGCGCCGAGCGGTGCAGTGCCTGCAGTTCATCGTCGGCAAGCTTCATCTCTATCTGCCTCTCCACTCCTCTACGCCCTACTACCGCAGGTACACTGAGACATACATCGTAGATGCCGTATAAACCGTTCAACTGGTTAGACACAGGCAGTATCTGCTTCCTGTCCAGAAGGACGGCGCGTACCACCTCGTAGACCGCCAGCCCCACCGCATATCCCGCCCCGCCTTTCAGGCGAATGACTTCCGCGTCGCTCTGCCGGACCGCTTCGTAAATCTCTCCCATCCGGTGGGGACGATAACCAGGCAGGCTTTGCAGAGGCACGCCTGCTGCCGTAGCGGTAGACCATACCGGCACCATGCCGTCGCCATGCTCACCCAGTATCAGCATTCCTATATCCGAAGCGGCGACGCCAAAGTATTCGCCCAGCAGGGAGCGGATGCGGACCGTATCTAACATCGTGCCCAAGCCGATAACCTGTGGCGTGGGCAAGGTAAACTCTCTCGTCGCGATGTAAGTGAGAATATCCACCGGATTAGACACCACCAGCAGCACCGCATGTTCCGGTAGCGAAACCCCACGGAGCTCCTGAAGGATACCGCGGAACTGCGCCACGCTTCTTCGCATCAACTCTAACCGGCTCTCATCCGGTTTGCGCCGCACCCCGGCGGCGATAATGACGATGTCCGAGCCCTCGGCAGCTCCGATATCGCCTGCATAGACCTTCTGAGGAGAGGCTACCGCTACGGCGTGACGCATGTCCAGAGCCTCACCCTCTGCCAGTTCGCGAGCGATATCGATAACAGCCAGCTCGTTGGCGATGCCACCTATTTGCAGCGCATACAGGGTGCTCGAACCGACACGTCCACCTCCCCCGATAACGCTCACCTTCATCCCGGTCTCTCTCCTGTTCCCCGCTCAGAAAACCTGTCCATCTTCATTGCTGACGTAGCCGCAGGCTTTAACTTGCGCAAAAGCCGAACGCAGCTGAAGGCTGCGGCTACGTCTCTACATCTCGGCTCGGCAAGAGCCTCGCCCTCCCCCAAAATACGCTTGACGGACTACTGGTGGCACCTGGGTGAGGTCCACCCCCGTACCCGCGTGCGCTTACAGAATGTACCGGCTCAAATCCTCACTGCGCAGCACGTCCGCCAGCCTCTCGCGCACGTATTCGGCCGTAATCGTAACCTTCTGTCCTGCCAGCTCGCTAGCCCGGAAGGAGATGTCCTCCAGCACACGCTCCATGACGGTATGCAGCCGACGCGCGCCGATGTTTTCGCTGGAGGTGTTCACCTGCGCCGCGATCGCGGCAACTTCCCGAATAGCGTCGTCAGTGAACTCCAGCTCCACGTCCTCCGTCGCCAGCAAGGCTTTATACTGCTTGACCAGCGCGTTCTGTGGCTCGGTCAGGATGCGCACGAAGTCGTGTTCGGTTAGACTGTCGAGCTCCACACGAATGGGCAAGCGCCCCTGCAGCTCGGGAATAAGGTCGCTGGGCTTGGAGACATGGAACGCGCCCGCGGCAATAAACAGGATATGGTTGGTACGCACCGCGCCGAACTTGGTCATCACCGTAGAGCCTTCGATGATGGGCAGAAGGTCGCGCTGCACGCCTTCGCGCGATACGTCGGGACCATAACCCTGCTCACGCCCGGCGATTTTGTCCAGCTCATCGATGAAGATGATACCGCTCTCCTCTGCACGACGGATGGCTTCGCTGATCACTTGCTCGCGGTCTATCAGCTCGCGGGCGGCTTCCTGCGTGAGTATCTGCTTTGCCTCGCGGATGGTTGCCTGTGTCGTGCGTCTGCGCCCACCCATCATCCCGCGCAGCATATCGGGCAGGTCCAAGCCCATCTCCTCCACCCCCTGCGGACCGAACACCTGCACGAACGGCATGGACGGACCGGATTGCTCTACCTCTATCTCTATCTTCTCATCGTCCATCGCGCCGCTGCGCACCCGTTCCGCCAGCTTCTCGCGCATCCGGCGTTCGCGCTCGCGACGCTCCTTTGCCGCCAGAGAGGTATCCTCCTCCTCTTCCTCCTTGAACTCCTCCTCATATAGCGCGCGGAACAGACGCTCAAAAGGCGTACCGGGCTGGAAACTCCGCCGCGTCCGGCGTGGCATCAGCCTGTCGACAATGCGCTCTATCGCTATCTCCTCGGCGCGAGGGCGTACCTCCTCGATCTTTTCACTCTCCACCATCCGCACCGCCGTCTGCACCAGGTCGCGAATCATAGAGTCCACGTCACGCCCCACGTAGCCCACCTCGGTAAACTTGGTGGCTTCCACTTTTAGAAACGGAGCCTTGACCAGCTGGGCGATACGCCGTGCAATCTCGGTCTTGCCCACGCCTGTGGGACCAATCATCAGAATGTTTTTGGGGATAACCTCTTCGCGCAGGTCTTCGGGCAAAAGCCTGCGCCGGTAGCGATTGCGCAGGGCGATAGCCACAGCGCGTTTTGCCTTCTGCTGACCGATGATGTACTTGTCCAGCTCTTCTACAATCCGCTGGGGCGTCAGGTCCTCTTCCATGTTGAATTCCTCAACGGTGTTCATTCGATGCTCTCACACTGTACTTTGTCGTTGGTATAGATGCACAGCTCCGCGGCGATGCGCATGGCTTCCAGCACAATCTCCTTCGCGGTGAGGGAAGTATGCCGCATCAACGCGCGCGCCGCGGCGGCAGCATAAGCCCCTCCACTGCCGATTGCCAGCACGTTATCGTCGGGCTCAATCACGTTACCGTCGCCCGAGATGAGCAGTAAATCCTCGCGGTCCGCCACAATCATCATCGCCTCGAGGCGGCGCAGGATTCGGTCGGTGCGCCATTCCTTAGCGAACTCCACCGCTGCACGGCGTAGATTGCCGTTTGTTGCCTCCAGTTTGGCTTCGAAGCGGTCCGCCAGAGCCTGCGCGTCGGCAACTGCGCCAGCGAATCCCGCCAGTACGCGGTCGTGATACATGCGGCGAATCTTACGCGCGGTGTGCTTCAGCACGGTTTGGTCGTAGGTTACCTGTCCGTCGGCGGCAAGGGCTACCTGCCCATCGCGTCGCACCGCCACGACAGTGGTGTGATGCCAGGTCATTCCGCTACTCCTGCGGTCCGTTTTCCTCCTCTAGTATAGCATATTGCGGGTCGAAGTGTGACATCAGGGGGAAACACCATATGCCTCTGGAGGGTCACGCTGCGTCGTGACCCTCCAGTTGCTTATTTCCGTAACGTGGCTTTGACCTCTTCCCAATTCGGTGGGTTGGGGATGCCGAACATCTTGCGCTTGGTCTCCAGATAGAACAGATAGTTCTCGTAGGTGACATCGGGCGGGCAGCGGTGGTCCACATGCGGGATATAGCCCCCTTCTTCCACCAGCGGTTTCAGTCGCTCCAGTTCGCGTACAATCGCCTCTTTGCCCGCGATGAGCTGCGTTTTATCCACTCCGCCCATTAGCAGCACCGACTTGCCGAACTTCTTGCGAATCAGCACGGGGTCGGAGCCGCCGCGCACCTCCAGCGGGAACATCACGTTCACTCCACCCGCAAGCCAGTGCTCCACCAGCTGCAGGATGTTGCCATCGCAGTCCACATACACGATGTCCACGCCGAATCGGTCGCGGAGCGCATCCGTAATACGCTTGTAGCGCGGCGTCATCCATTCACGGAAAAGTTTCGGTGAGATAATGGGTCCCTTATTGAAAGCCATGTCCTCCCAGAAGGAAGCGTAGTCCAGCTCCACATCCGCAGGGATTTTGCTGATGGCAGTCAACGCCATCTCCGTGAGATGCTCCATAATCTCCTCTACCAGGTCGGGCTGGTCGACGCAGGCGTAGGAGACGCCCTCGAAGCCCATCCAGTCGCGAATCCAGCCGAACAGGCTCCCACAGTACACTCCCAGCGGGTAATCCCGATTGGCTACCGACTTTTTCCAGGCGTCCCAGTCCGCAGGATAGCGGCGCGGGTCGTCGGGGTCTAATCGTTTCTTGAACTCCAGCCAGTCCTCACGGCTCTTAATGGGAAACTCCAGGTAGTGCGGGATGGTAGAGGTGCCGTCCTTGTACACAATGCTCTTTACGCCCGCTCCATCTATCTGGATGCGGTAGCGGTCGGTCTCCTCCAGCACTTGCGCCTCGAAAGGCGGTATCAGTCCCAGGTTGATGGGCACGCCCCCGCGCGGTGCAAAGCCGAAGAACTGATTCGCCTTCCACTCTTCGTCTACCCATTCGGGCAAGCCCTGTTTATGCCATTCGGTGTATGTCTCCGCCCAGTAGCCGAACTCCTCGTCGGGCACGTGGTCTACCGGCTCGTAGTGAAAGGTTCTCAGCCACCTTTCGCGATGCGTTAATGTCTCTCCCATCGGCGGTCTCTCTCCCGAAGCAGATTGATGTACCACCATTTCTCGACGGGCGAGAACAAGTCCTGCCCTGCAGGAACCCCTGGCGTACACCTTGAACATCTACTCCGTAACAGGAGGTTTTGCCAATGAGAATCGGTATCGTGGATTTGGACACCTCGCACCCGCCCAGCTGGATTCCGATAGAGCGCGAGCTGGGACATGACATCGCAGGCGTGTGGGACGGCGGTTCGGTACACCCGCCCGGGTACGCCGAGCGGTTCGCACAGGAGCACGGCGTCCCCCGCGTCTACCGCTCACTGGAGGAGATGGCGGAAGACGTAGACTGCGCCATTATCCACGGCTGCGACTGGGATACGCATATCGCGAAGGCACGCCCCTTTGTGGAAGCGGGCAAGCCGGTATTGATAGACAAACCACTGGCAGGCAAACTGCGCGATTTGCAACAGATAGTGGAATGGGTACGGCAAGGCGCGCGTATCACCGGAGGTTCTTCCCTGCGCTTCTGTTACGAGACGCAGCGCTGGCTGGCACAACCTTTGGAAGAGCGAGGCACGCCGGACACGGTGATTTGCGGTTGCGCAGTAGACGAATTCAACTACGGTATCCACGCCTACGCCATGCTGGCGGGAATCATGGGAGGCGGAGCGCATAGCGTGCAGCATCTCGGCAAGGGCGTGCTGCGGCGCGTCGCGATACGCTGGGCAGACGGTCGCATGGGCATCGTGATTATCGGAACAGCAGAAAAATGGATGCCCTTTTACACCACCATTGTTACCGGCAAAGGCGTCACGCAGTTTCAGGCGGATGCCTCGCAGCTGTATCGCGCGCTGCTGGAGAAGACCCTGCCCTATCTGGCAGGCGAAACGGACACTCTACCTGTACCCATCGAGGAGCTGATAGAACCCGAGCTGTGGGCGCTGGCAGCGCGACAGTCGTGGCTACGGGGCGACCGCGAGGTACTGCTCTCAGAGGTTATCGATGACGAAGGCTACGACGGCGCCGCTTTCGCGCAGGAGTACCGGAGGATGAAGTATCCGTAACGCTCTGTCGTGATACGGATTCCCGTTACGCTATTGCGAAGCTTTACCCCTGATTAATTCGGGGGCTATGACGGGCAAAAACCCGCCTGCGGGGATTGGATACCTGCGAAGCGAGGTTTCGAGGCGGGAACGTGCCGTGCTGATTACCAAGCCACAAAAAGGAGTATACTATTAGCGGTGTTCAGAGCTCCGCAGAAGTGGTGCTGTGTCACCCTTTTCAAGGAGGGCGAGAGGAATGACCTTGCGTGTGCAGGAGATGATGCGCCAGATAGAGCAGTTGCCTCCGGAGGAACAAGACCGGCTCGCCGAGTGGATGCTGGCGGAAATTGCTTCCGAACAGCGCTGGAACCAGTTATTCCACCGCTCGCAGAGGGTGCTGGAACAGCTGGCACAGGAGGCACTGAAAGAGGATGCAGAAGGAGCGACCATGCCGTTTGGCGGGTGAGCAATGACCTCTCGTGCCACACGACGATTTTGGGAACTGTACGCGACTTTGCCGATCGAGGTTCAACAACAGGCGCAGAAGGCACATGAGTTGTTTCAACAGAACCCGAGCCATCCCAGTTTGCGTTTCAAGCGAGTGCACGCGACGCAACCTATCTATTCGGTGCGTATTAACAGGGACTATCGTGCGGTGGGTGTTGTCCGCGGGGATACCGTCATCTGGTTCTGGATAGGGAACCATGACGACTACGAAAGGCTGTTGCGCGAGTCTGGTTTAGGAAATAGTTAGCCAGTTTCTCTGCCCTACGGCTACAAAGCCCAATGGGGCTACCGCACCGATGTAGAAACAGGTCTATTGACGCATCGCTACTTTGACCCCGCGACGGGGAGTTTTTTTACCAGAGACCCGGTAGGGTTTGACGACAGCGTTGGCGTAAAATGTATTCAGAGCCATAAAATCACTGCAATTAGAGGATGTGTTTACGTCAATGAACGAGTCGGTTACCGTGGCTGTTATCGGCGCGGGGTCACATGCCAACTATGCACACTACCCGTCACTGAGCGAGATGGAAGATGTGCGTATTGTGGCGGTGTGTGACCTCAACCCCGAACGCGCCTCTGCTACCGCGCAGAGATGGAACATCCCGCGCACGTACACCGACTACCGCCAGATGCTGCAAGAGACGCAACCGCAGGCGGTGTACATCATTCTGCCCCCGCACCAGATGTTCGACATCCTGGTGGATTGTCTGAACCGCAAACTGCACGTGTTTATCGAAAAGCCGCCGGGCATCACGCTGGAGCAAACACGCAACCTCGCCCGTCTGGCGGAGAAGAACGGTTGTTTGACGATGGTGGGCTTCCAGCGGCGGTTCGTGCCGGTGGTAGTGCAGGCGAGGCGCAAGGTGGAAGAGCGCGGCGCTATCACGCAGTGCCTGGCGCGGTTTGTCAAAAGCGGGGGAACCGAGGACTACTACGGCGGAGCGGTGGATATCCTCACCTGCGATGCTATCCACGCGGTGGATAATTTGCGCTGGATGGGCGGAGAGGTCAAGAAGATAGTGAGCAAGATAGACCGCTTCCATTCGCCGGTGGACAACGCCTTCAACGCGCTGGTGGAGTTCGAAAGCGGCGCGGTGGGCATCCTGCTCACCAACTGGGTAACCGGCAGGCGTATCTACTCGGTGGAGATGCACGCCCACAATATCTCCGCCTACGCCGAACCCGATGACCGCGCCCTCATCTACCGCGATGGCTCGCTGGAGCCAGAGGTCATCTTGAACACCGAAGCAGCGGGCAGTAACGCGCCGCATCGCTACCTCGGCTTCTACGACGAGAACCGCCATTTCATCGACTGCCTGAAAAGCGGACAGCAACCGCAAACGTGTTTCGCCGACGCGGTGAAAACGATGGAGCTGGTGGAGAGGATTCGGCATGAACGCCTTTGAGGTGTTGCGGCGCGGTGTGGTCATTCCAGCCAGTCCGCTCGCGTTGAACGCACAGCGACGCTGGGACGAACGCAGACAACGCGCCCTCTGGCGATATTATTCCGCTGCCGGTGCAGGTGGCATTGCCGTCGGGGTGCACACCACGCAGTTCGCCATCCGTGACCCCCAAATCGGGCTGTTTCGCCCCCTGCTGGAGCTGGCAAAGGAAGAGTTTGATCGTCTGGACTCCACGCGCTCCGAGCCGCTGGTACGTATCGCAGGCGTATGCGGAGACACCAAACAGGCGATATCCGAAGCGGAGCTGGCAAGGGATTTGGACTTCCACGCGGGGCTGCTCAGCCTCTCTGCGCTGAGGAACGCTGACGACGATACGCTGATAGCTCACTGCAGGCGCGTGGCGGGGGTAATCCCGCTGGTGGGCTTTTACCTGCAACCGGCGGTGGGCGGAAGGGTGCTGAGTTACCGCTTCTGGCGACGGTTCGCGGAGATAGAGAACGTGGTCGCTATCAAGATTGCCCCCTTCAATCGCTATCAGACGCTGGATGTGGTGCGCGCCATAGCGGAAGCGGGGCGCGATGATATCGCCCTTTACACCGGCAACGACGATAACATCGTGCTGGACCTGCTCACACCCTATCGGTTTGCCGTTGGGAACAGGCAGGTAGAGCGGCGTATCGTGGGAGGGTTGCTGGGGCACTGGGCGGTGTGGACAAAGCGCGCGGTGGAACTTCTGGAACGCTGTCATGCCGCCTCGCGGGAGGAAACCATCCCCGCCGACCTGTTACGCCTCGCGGTGGAGGTCACCGATTGCAACGCCGCCTTCTTCGACGCCGCTAACGGCTTCAAAGGGTGTATCGCAGGTATCCACGAAGTGCTGCGCCGACAGGGATTGCTGGAAGGCATCTGGTGCCTGGACCCAAACGAGACGCTCAGCCCCGGGCAGGCAGAGGAAATCGAGCGCGTGATACGAAGCTATCCTCATCTCAACGACGACGCCTTCGTCGCGGAACACCTGCACGAATGGCTCTCCTGAGGTTTCCCCTCTGTTCCTGACCCCCGTACGATGAAAAAACTTGACAATCGGGCAACGTGCGTGTATAATATAGTATACTAATATACACCTATATTTTACTTGTCCAAAAGAATGCTTTCAACGCTGTGCGTTCAGACAAGAGGTTTCGCACTCGCAGCACAACGCGCCCCACGTCATCTGCCTGCAGTGGTACTGCGAGCAGGACATGTGCTGGAGGCGAACTCGCTGGCGAGGAGGACAGGCATAGTAAACGGTATGCCCTCGTCGGCAGTGCGGGCGATTTGCGCGGACGCGGTCATCCTGCAGGAAGATGCGGAGGCGGCGGCGAGTTTGCGTGAACGCTGGCTGAAGCGATGTTCCCGTTTCGCGCTGGCGACCGAACCTCTGGACGAGCACACGGTATTGCTGGACTGGCGCGGTTTCGCGGACGGGGGCAGGAGCGCTATCAAAACTCTCGTCGCAGAGGCGAAAAGGGCTGGTCTGTCTCCGCTTCTTGGATATAGCGTGGGCAGGCTATCCGCACAGGTAGCTCTGCGCCTTGCCGAGCAACGGGTATCTCGCCCTCTATGCGTGTTGCAACAACCGCTTTTTCTCACGCTGAGGGATGTGCCCCTGCATTTGCTACCCGAATCCTTTGCCCCAGTTGTAGAGCGATGCAAACGTCTTGGCTGGAGAACCTTTGGCGACCTGCTCACATTGCCAGCGACGCTTGTCAGGCAAATGGCGGGAGAGCAAGCTCTGCCGGTATGGTATCTTGCGCAGGGATACGACAGCGTACAGGTGCAACCGCTGTATCCTCCTCCCGAGTGGCGAGCGAGCGGCGACTTCCCCCAACTGCTGCTGGAAGAAAACGTGCTGGCAACCTGGTACAGGGTAGCCCGGGCGATCGCAACCTACACGCACGGAGGGGGCGTGCAAAAACTGTGCCTCGTGCTGCAGGACGAACATGCCCATACACAGAGCCTGCAGGCGATATTTCCACAGCCCCTCTCCTCCTGCGAGGCAATCTACATGCAGATACGCCGTCTCTGGCAACATCGCAACCGGTGCTTGAAGCCGGTGCGCTGGAGAATATGCGCCCAGTGGTCGGCTCACAGACAAGCTTCTCAGCTGACGCTCGATACGCGAACGCCCTGCCACAGAGAGTTAGATGTCACCCTACAATACCTGCAACAGCGATTCGGGACACAAGCGTGCTTTCTGTGGAACGAACACGACCTCGACTGGAAAGGGAGGATGCGCAGCTACTATGGAGCGGATAATCTGGCACTCTATCAGGATAGGCTCGGCGGATGACCAGCATCCGTGTGAAGTGTACTGGGATGGTAAGGTATGGAAGACAGAATTACTGGAGGTATGGGTGGAAACGGGGCGTTGGTGGCAAGGGGAGGAACGATGCACCTGCTACCGGCTGCTCGCGGAGGACGGTAAAGTGCTTGAGGTGTGCAAAGAGCAAGGGGCTGAAGAATGGGCTTTGCTACGCTGGATTGACTGAACGCGTGGGAGGCGTATAGATGTCTCGCACACCAGTTCATCTGCATCTGCATTCCGGTTTCAGCTTCATGGATGGAGCCAGTTTGGTAGAGGAACTGGTCTCGCAAGCGGCGCGCTGGGAGATGCCTGCGATATCGCTTACCGACCATCACGGCGTGTACGGTGCGATGCGCCTTTTACAGGCGTGTGACAGGCAGGGGGTCAAACCGCTCATCGGTGCAGAGGTGACCATGGAGGACGGCTTTCATCTGACGCTGTTGTGCGAAACCCCTGAGGGCTACTCGAACCTCTGCCGACTGTTGAGCGAGGCGCACCTGAGCCACCCGCGCGGCAACCCCCGTGTCTCCCTGCCCAGTTTGCATCAGCATGCGCCGGGCATCATCGCCTTGACTGGCTGCCGTCTGGGAAAGCTGACCTACCTGTTGCGGGCGCGACGCTACGCACAGGCTGAAGAGTGGCTGAGGACGTTAACAGGTATTTTGGGACGGGCGAACCTGTTCGTCGAGTGTCAGCATACTCTCAAACCGGGCGATGCGTGGATTACCGCCCGGCAGAGAGAGCTGGCACAGCACCTGGGGCTGCCAGTAGTCGCCACCGCCAATGTGCATTACGCCACTGCCCAGAGCTTTCCAGCCCATGACTTGCTTACCTGTGCTCGTCTGGGTATTACTGTGTCACAACCGCATCCACTACGTCCTATCAATGATTGTAACAGCATCGAGGATGCTCTGCACTGGCGTCAGCGTTACCGTGATTGTCCAGAGGCATGGCAGAACACATTACACATTGCGGAGAGGTTTTCTTCGGAGGTGTTACCGCGCAATCAGAACCTCTTCCCTCTTTTCCCTGTCGCTTCGGGTCATACCGCCGAAGCGCTGTTGATGCAGCTGGTACGCGAAGGCGCCAAACGTCGCTACACGGAGATTACTCCCCCGCTGCGTCGCAGACTGAGAAGCGAACTGCGCGTTATCTGTACGCTGGGCTATGCAGACTATTTTCTGGCAGTATGGGAACTGGTGCGGTTTGCACGGGAACGGGGCATCCGTTACAGCGCGCGTGGTTCAGTGTCTGATAGCGCGGTAGCGTATTGCCTGGGTATCAGCGAGATCGACCCCGTCAAGCGAGGACTGCCTTTCGAGCGGTTTCTCTCCCTCGAGCGCAGCCAGAAGCCGGACATTGACATCGATTTCGATGCCACACGTCGCGAGGAGGTATTCCATTATGTGCAACAGAGGTATGGCATAGCACATGTCGCTATGGTGGGCACATTTTCCACCTACCGCGCTCGCTCTGCGGTCAGGCTGGTGGGGAAAGCGCTGGGCTTACCCGAAGAGACCGTCGACCGTCTGGCGAAGCGTATCCCCCCTTTTTGCTACGCCGACGACCTGGAACGCTCTTTTACCAGGGCGCCCGAACTGCGCGAGAGCGGTTTCTCTCCACAGCAGATAGAGCTCTACCTGCAGCTATGTGCACGCATTGCCAACCTGCCACACCATCTGGGCACTCACCTGGGCGGAATTTTGATCAGTCGAAAACCTGTCGAGGAAGTGGTGCCAGTGCAAATGTCCCCGATGGGAAGGCGTGTGGTGCAGTGGGATAAGGACGATGTAGAGGCGGCTGGTTTCATCAAGCTCGACCTGCTCTCGCTCAGGATGCTCTCTGCAGTACAGCAGGCGGAGGAACAGGTCCAGCGTGTGCAACCCGGTTTTCACGTCGTGGACATCCCATACGATGACCCGAGCACTTTCGAGATGATTCGCTCCGGCGAGACGGTCGGCGCGTTCCAAATAGAGAGCCCCGCTCAGCGCAACCTGCACACGCGCCTCCATTCACAGTGCCAGATGGATATCGATGTCAGCGTCGCGCTGATACGCCCCGGACCGATTCGAGGGGATATGGTATCTCCCTTCGTCAACCGCCGCAACGGTGAAGAACCTGTCACGTACCTGCATCCCGACCTGGAGCCCATCCTGCGCCACACTTGCGGTGTGCCCGTCTTTCAGGAACAGATTATCCTGATAGCCACACGCCTGGCGGGGTTCACCCCCGGTGAAGCAGACCAGCTGCGCAAGACCATGACGCACAACCGTTCGCGTCAGGAGATGGAAGCGCTTGGCAAGCTGTTTGTCGAGAGGGCGGTTCAGCGAGGTTACAGCCCCCAGCTGGCGACGCAGGTATACGAGTGGATATACGGCTTTGCCGGCTACGGTTTCTGCGAGGCGCACGCCGCCAGCTTCGGAGACATCGCCTACAAGACCGCCTACCTGTTGCATTACTACCCGGCGCAGTTCTACGCCGCCTTGCTCAGCTGTCAGCCGATGGGATACTACCCACCTAACACGCTGGCGCTGCAGGCTCGACTGCGCGGAATTCGCCTGCTGCCACCCGATGTGAACCGTAGTCAGACCGCGTGCACGGTGGAAAACGGTGCCATCCGATTGGGGTGGTGCCGTGTGCAGGGTATGAGACGTGACGAGATAGAGAGCCTGTTACGGGCGCGAGAGGAGCGCCCTTTCGACTCGCTCGCGGACCTGTGCAGGCGCACCACCCTGCAGCAAGATACGCTGGAACGGATGGTTCTCTGTGGAACCTTCGACAGGTGGGATCCCAACCGCCGTCGGCTGCTCATCGAATTGAATCACTGCATAGCGAATCGGCGAGCGTGTGGCTCGCTCTTCCCCGCCGACTGTCTGCGGAACCCGCCTGTCGATACCCCTGACTTCACCCCCTGGGAAAAATTCTGGTATGAATGGGAGATTCTGGGGCTGAGCGTAGACTGCCACATCATGAGCCACCTTCGCGACCAGCTGCAACAGCAAGGCATCCTGAGTAGCTATGACCTGAAGCGTCAGCGCGACGGGACATGGGTTCGAACAGCGGGGCTGGTCGTCTGTCCCCACCGCCCTCCCACTCGTAGTGGACGAAAAGTGCTCTTCGCCTGCCTGGAAGATGAGTTTGGTCTGACCGATGTCGTGCTCTTCGAGCAGGTATATCAATCTTACGGGCACTGGATGCTCACCCAGCCCCTCGTGGTTGCAGAAGGTCGCGTACAGCGGCGCGGTCAGGGCAGCAGTCTGATAGTACGCAGGGTCTTCCCGTATTGCCCCGAGCCGAAAAACCTGTATTCCGACTACACATCTCTGCAAGACGTGCACATCTTTATGAAAATTTGACAGAAACTTCACATTCCCTTAACTTCTTCCTGATACCTTGAACCCGCGTAAAGAATTCATAGAACTCGGGTCTTCTTTAACAACAACGTCCCGAAGTCAGGAACTCACCTTCGACAATGCTTGAACGGAGGATACGGTGTATGTCGCACCAGGACGATGTAGAGTGGTGGCTGAAGCAAGCGGATGAAGTCGCCTCCGCACTGATTGCATCGTACAGCCCCGACCGCTTTCGCAAGCTCTGCGACCAGGCACGCCAGTGCATTCTTACGGGAGACTACATACGCGCCGAACAACTGTATACCGAGGCAGCACGTCTCGCTCGCGAGGTTGCCGGAGCAAACCATCCCCTGTATGCAAGCAGTCTCAACAACCTTGCGTGGGTATATATCCTCACTGAAAACCTCGAGGTTGCAGAGCAACTCCTGCGCGAAGCGCTCGAGATACGCCGAGAAGTCATGGGTGACGACCACCCCGACTACGCAGCGAGCCTGAACAACCTCGGTGTGTTGTACGCTCAGATGGGACGGCTATCGGAAGCACAACATCTTCTTGAGGAGGCGGCACGCCTGCGCCTGCAGGTCTTTGGCGATGAGAACGTGGAGTTCGCCAATTCTCTCAACAACCTTGGCTGGGTATACGAACGGCTGGGACGCTATCAGGAAGCCGAAGATGTGCTCCAGCACGCGATCCGGGTCAGGCGCAATGAACTCGGTGAAGAACACCCCCACTATACCACGAGTTTGAACAACTTAGCGGTGGTATACGCCAAAACGGGACGGCACACGGAGGCGGAAAACCTTTTCCTGCAGGTACTTCACCTGCGCGAGCGTATCTACGGACGCCAGCACCCCGAATATATCGCCGCGCTCAACAACCTTGCCTGGTTCTACACCCAATGTCGGCGATACCAGGAGGCTGAAACAGCGTACCAGCAGGCTATCGAGACCGCGAAAACCGTCTACGACCCCACCCATCCGCAAGTAGTAAAGCTCACCTCACAACTTGCTATTCTGCGTCACAGAGCACACAGGCAGAATGGAATAGAATGGGGAACCACCGATTTGCGCCCCCCTCACGCCCTTTGACGAAGAATAACCTCAATTGCCTCTCTCAGGATGAACACGCCGTTCGCGGAGAGGCTCCTGTTCCCGTTAGCGGTCCCCCGTGCAACGCAGGAATCCTCTGTTGACCTAAGAAAGCTTAAGGCAACACTTTCCCCACGGAGGCACGTCGCGTCAGTAGCGCAAGGGTCGGTATGAGAACCTGAACGACAACCCGAGTAGAGTGCTTCCGCGTACGGAGAGACTCTGGAGGAGCGCACGATGGCACGCTGGGTACGGGTATGTAGCATCAACTTTCATGGGCAGGGTAGCCTTGAGGCAAACTGGCAAACCGCCTCGCAACTGCTGGAGCAGGCGTTGTGGGACACCCCCGACCTGATTCTCCTGCCGGAAACCTTCACCGGTCTGGGCATGGGCGAGCGCGACTGGTTCAACGTGGCTGAATCGCTGGACGGCGAAACGATTACCCGCCTGAGCCACATCGCTCGCCAGCATCGGACGTATATCGCCTGCCCGATTTTGCTCAAACACCGAAGCATAGTATACAACGCTATTGTCTTGCTCAATCGTGAGGGCGAAGTAGCGGGCAGTTATTACAAAATGTTCCCTACGCTGGGCGAACTATCGCTGGGCGTTACGCCCGGATCAGAAGCAACAGTTTTGGAAACCGATTTCGGCAAGGTGGGCTTCGCGATATGTTTTGACCTCAACTTCCGCGAAGTAGCAGCGGACCTGCACGCGAAGGGCGCAGAGCTGGTCTGCTTCAGTTCCATGTATCCGGGCGGGATGCAGTTGCAGCACTGGGCTCTGGAGTATCACTGGTGGATGCTGAGCGCGATTGGCTCGCCGCAGGGGTTGCTGGTAGACCCCTTGGGGCGCGTGCGCAAAGGAGCACAGCCGAACTACCAGCCCGTCCTCAGCGCAAGCATCAATCTGGACTGCCTGGTGGCGCATCTGGACTACAATCACGATAAGCTCCAGCAGATCAAGCGCGACTACGGGCGTGAGGTAGAAGTGGACATCCTGCAGCCGGAAGCGCGTTTCTTACTAACCTGCCACCGCCAGGACACGAGCGCGGCGGAGATAGCCCATCAGTACGACCTGCTGCTATGGGATGACTACTTCCGCCGCGCCCGTCATGAGAGGAGTACGCGGTTGATGAGGTAGCGACCTCAATCTGACCGTGCTTCCAGGGTTAACGTCAGTTCCACCTCTTTGCCGTCGCGCACTACGACGACGGTCACCGTGTCGCCCGGCTTGTAGCGATTGAGCGCGTCCATGTAGTCGTAGATGTTCTCTACCTTCTGGTCGCCGAAGCGGATAATCACATCGCCGCTGCGCAATCCCGCTTTTTGCGCCGGGCTACCTTCGCGCACGCCGGATATCCGCATTCCCTTCACATCTTCACTATAGTCCGGTATCGTGCCTACATAAGTGCGAACACCGCGCTCCGGTCCGCCAGTGCGTCGTGGAGCTGCCTGCGGCTCGCTGTAAGGGATACGCTCCGGCGAGTTGGCGATGCGCTCGGCGATGCTGGCGACAAATCGCACCACACGAGCCTCTCCTGCCGCGTTGATGGTCTCCGGCTTGTCGGCAGGAGTGTGGTACTCGCGATGCATACCGGTAAAGAAGAACAGCGAGGGGATTTTCTTTGCCAGGAAGGAGGCGTGGTCGCTACCTCCACTGAACGCGCCACCCCCCGCCGCTAAATTGAAGCCAGCTTCCGCGTTGAGTTCATCCAGCAAGGGTCGCCACGATGGAGAAGAGTCCGCGCCCATCACGCTCAGCTGGTCGTCGCGCAGACGCCCAATCATGTCCATGTTGAGCATCGCCACCGTCTTTTCCAGCGGCACAATCGGGTTGCGGGTATAATGCGCCGAACCCAGCAGACCGATCTCCTCACCGGAAAACGCGATGAAGATAAGGGAACGCTTCACAGGATTGGCAGCGAAGTACTGAGCCAGTTCCAGCACGCCAGCGGTACCCGAAGCGTTGTCGTCCGCGCCGTAATGTATCGCAGGGAGCTTGCCGGTGTACATCGACCCGCCCTGGTAGCCCCAACCCAGGTGGTCCATGTGTGCTCCGATGACAATGTATTCGTCCTTCAGCTTCGGGTCGGTGCCTTCCACGACACCGATGATGTTGGCGGTGGCGCCGTATTTTTGAATTACCTCTGTCTGCACGGTTGCCGACGCACTACTCAGTGGTCTCCCCTTTGGGTTCTGCCACAGTTCATCCAGCGAAACCCCACACGAGGCAAGCAATTTTTCCGCCGCTTTTCGGCGCAGGATAACAACCGGAATACCCGAGTCAGCACCTCGCCCGGGGATGACGGCAGAGAGAGGCGAGTCTTCTTTTTGTATCACTATCAGGGCGACTGCACCCTGTTCTTTAGCGGTGCGTGCCTTTGCTCGTGCAGACTGATAGGCGCGAAGCAGATTAGGTCCCTCGGTGACGGGAGGCGTCCCGTCGAGTACGAGCACCACTTTGCCTTTCACGTCTAACCCGGTATAGTCCTCATGACCGGCAAGAGCGGTCTGAATGCCATAACCCGCAAACACCAGTTCGCCTTTCGCAACGCTGGTGCTGGCGACTGCATCCGGCATGAAGTCCTCACGGACTTTGAAGGAGAGCCTTTTGCCGTTCACTTCCGCCTCCAGCCGATTCGACTTGCCCGCTTCTGCACCTACGTATACCCGGAACGGCTGGAAGTACCCACTGCCGTCCATGGGCGCCTGCAGGTCATGGTAACGCGAGGTGCCAATGGGTTTCAGGCCGTACTCGGCAAAGCGTTCGGCAATATAATAGGCGGCGAGTTCATTGCCCTTCGTGCCTGAGCCACGTCCCTCGAACTCCTCGGACGCCAGCGCGAAGATGTGTGACCAGATACGCCAGGAATGGATGCCGGTGGAACCTTTGCGCACGTCTGCGTGCGCTGTTAACGCCATCAATATCCCCAGCGCCAGTGTAAACCATACCCGATAGCGGCGGAAAGACATCTGAATACCCCTCCTGCAGTGTCGATGTGTTAATAGTTTACTTCAAACGCTGTGCGAAAGAAAAGAGTTACTTCTCCTCTCCGCCGAGCGGTTTCTGGTACGGCTGTACCGTCACAAGGTCCCGGATGCATTGATAGTGTTTCTGGTTGAAGGTGTAAAGGGGCACGTTCAATGCAATTGCTGTTTGCGCCACGAGTACATCCATTATGCCAATGTGGTGGCTCAAGTGAAACTGTATAAAGGTTTGCAAGGCAGACTCGCACTCGTCAGGAGACAACCAGATGATTGAGTAGGGGTCTAAAACATGCAAGAGGCGTCGCTGCTCCCGCTTGCTGCGGCATCCCTGCACCAGTTCCATGACAACGAACCCGGGCAGGACTATTTCTTCCCCTTCATCGAGAGCGTCCAGCCATCGCATCGCAGGCGGATACTGACGCAGCAGGTCAATCATCACATCTGTATCAAGCAGTATCATAGCGTGGTTCCGCGCTTTTGAGCCTGTTCACGTAGTCGACGGGCGTACTCTGCGCTGTCCTCAATGTCTACACGGTCTTTCCAGATGCCTATAATACCAGAACGCTTGAGTTCGCGCACAGTCAGGCGTGTTCCGCCGCTGACGTGAGTGCGGGGCAAAACGATGACATCCACCACCTCTCCACGTTTGTACGGTAAGCCCGTCAAGTGGAGCTCTCCGTCCTCTAGGATGACGTACTCGCTTCTTGTTGCTTCCATGTCTCAGTCCCTCCCCGTTTTACTCGAGAGGCCATGTTCGCAAGTCCTCCAGCAACGCCTCAGCGGTAAGGTCCAGATGGATGGGCGTGACCGAAATCTTGCCCGCGCGGATGGCAGCAACATCACTATCGGGCGGAACCTCCTCGTTGGCAAGGCTGCCCGTCAGCCAGTAGTACTTACGCCCCCAGGGGTCAACACGCGCCTCCACCCTGTCCACATACTGCCGCGTGCCCTGTCGGGTCACCGCAACGCCTTTCACCTGTTCCATGACGCAGTTGGGCACGTTGACGTTCAACAGGGTGTGCGGGGGCAGACGACGTTGGTGCAGCACCTCCGCCAGCTTGCGGGCGAAGTGGAACGCGGCGTCGTACTCCGGTGGTTCATCGTCGCCACAGCACACCGAAATCGCTACCGAGGGGATGTTGAAGATAGCCCCTTCCATCGCCGCCGACACTGTACCCGAATAGGTCACGTCCCAGCCCAGGTTGGCACCCTGATTGATGCCGGAGAACACCAGGTCGCACCGCCCATTCATCACCACGGTGACGCCCAGCGTGACGCAGTCGGACGGGGTGCCGTTGGTGGAGTAACCTAATGAGCCATCGTTCAGGCGAACAGTGTGCAGTCGAAGTGGCTTATGCAGGGTAATAGAGTGCCCGGAGCCGCTACGCGGGCGTTCAGGGGCGACCACAAACACTTCGCCCAACGGCTCCAGAGCACGCTTCAGTACTAACAAGCCCTCAGCCAGAATGCCGTCGTCATTGGTTACCAGTATACGCATAGCGGTCTTATCTTAGCACAAAGTGCGAGGACTTTGCAAAGGGCTAACTCTCCTCGGTTGGTATCACCTGTGCGCTGAGCCAGGCGTACGCCTTGATGGTTCCACCGGTGTGCGGTGTTCCTTCCACGTCGTCTTCGAGAGCAACCACGTCCACGCTGCCGCCGTAGGTATCTACCAGCATCGCCAGGAAGTTTTTGCCCGTATGGGGATTCTGCAGTCGGTGTAGTTCCACGATGCGCCCGGTGAGCAGCGCATAATTGCCCGCCACGTTGTCGCTGGCACCCTCGTTAATAGGCAGCATCGCCTGCGGAGCCAGGCGCAGGGTCACCAGTTCGCCCGTCTCTTCATCTTCGGTTTCGGTGAGGATGCTGTGGTCGGACTGCAGGTAGCTCTGCTCGTCGTCGAAACACCATGCCTCTTGGGCAAAGGCGGCAATCTGCAGGGTAACCATGCGCGGCAGGATACGCCATGCGTGCAGGTGGGTGGAGAAATCGCGCAGGTCTACGCTGAAGGGATAGTAACCCGTCTCCGGGTCCTCCACGCTTAGCGGACTGCTCCAACCGTACAGCGCGCCTGTCAGTTGTTCTTCGTCGTACGGAACCATCTCCACCACCGCCGCCTGCATACGTCCTGCGCCGTTGTAGTGGGGTTCCAGGTCTACCACCTCCATCGGGGCGGGTTGCGAGCCGGGTTCCGCTTTTCCCCCCTTCATCGCCAACCATATCTGTGCGCCGTTGGGCGCCTGCCACACGAAGTACGCGCCGTTCTCCACCTCGTAGCCTTCGCTCTCCGTGAGGATGGTGTGGAGGGCGTTCACCAGGGACTGCGCCTCGTCGTAGCCGAGGCACCGTGCGTGGGTTATCATGATTTATCAGGCTCCTTTCGCCCGCCGGGCATCTGTCGCATCCTTCAGAAGGAGGGCAAGATGCACTGGGGGAGTTGTATCATCTGTGAACGTTGCAGGACTTCATTCGCGGCAGATTCGATGGATTCCTGCGGGTAGCAGCGGAAGGACGATTTTTCTTTGCACAGAAAAGGCGAGGGAACCGTATTGCATCATGAGGCAAAACGGAACCTTGACTTTTTTTTT
>VSSL01000044.1_pt1 | contig 25117 bp, 23 predicted proteins | sample 4557531 | NCBI WGS metagenome assembly VSSL01 (sample SAMN10986726, study PRJNA523729) | hot springs metagenome | isolation source: hot springs | place: India:Timba, Gujarat | collected 2018-05-31 | reverse complement strand
TTTAATTTTTTTTATATTTGTAATTTGATACATTTCAATTCCAAATGATATTATTTTGGAAAATATCGAGCCGAAGTTCCCCAACCCAAATGAAAAGTAAACTTTTTAAGCCGCAACCTCACGAAGTCATAATTCCTTCGTTTACAATTACTTACACGGGGGGGGGGGACAGAATTTTGCTACAAAACAATAGATTCGGTTCCCATTCCGTACCACCATTGTTCCCGTTGCCGTGCCCCGCCAAACGAAAAGTCTTTGCAGTTACCTTGCGTCCTTAGTCCCTCCAAGGAAAAACGCGGCCAGCAAATATTATTGGGAACTTTGTATTAGATTATTCTTTTGAAAAAATTTATAATTTTGTTTAACAAAAAAAGAGGAAAAAATGAAAGCAAAAATTATTTTTTCATTAGCATTTATATTATTTTTAATTGTGTTGTCAAATTCACCGGCGCGTTCTGATTGTCCACCAGGTTGGGAAGAACATACAGTAACTTCTTTATACACCTATAATTATGGGGGTTATTATTTTAGTTGTTATTTTACAATAGTGTATTGTTGTCGTTGGAATAATGATTTAAAGAGCGTTGAATCTATCATTGATGCGGTTTATCCTTTATATAATAGTATGTGTTGGATTTTTATAACCAACTGGGGGAATTTTAGGGATTGGGTTCACGAAACGGTTGCTGAAGCCTCAAGCCAATGCACACCGCCTTACCCACCCTGCGATGACGAAAATAATCCATATTACGAAATCCAAATTATTGCTTATAATTGTATGTATTTCAAAAACTACCAGCCGTATCCAGGTGATGACTTTATTTGCAAACTGTTAAGATGTGATAATCAAACAAATTATTGTAAAAAAACTTATAGAGTTTGTATGGATTATAGTGTAAATCCACCTGTTGTTAGACGAATTTTAATTTCAGTGGAACCATACGGTGAGCCTCAATGCCCAACTACAAGGCCAGAATTACCACCTGAAGGCGACCCACGTTGGGGGCAATATTGGATTACAAATTGCTTTGCAGAACCATGCCAATAATCTTTAAAAGACGGCGGTACTTTGTACCGTCGTCAAATTAAATTTATTAATTTGTTATTATTATATTCAGGAGGTGTTATGAAAATTTTAAAACTTACATTGGTTCTTTTTATTGCAAACGTTCTGTGGCTTTATTCTTTCGAACAAAATGCGTTGACCGAAAATCTTGTGATGAAGCGTGTCGGAGTGGATTTCCTTGGTGCTGTTTCCAATGGAACCAGTATTTTAGTTTATGGTAAGGGTGGAATTATTCTTCGCAGTATCGATGGCGGTTCTTATTGGGAAAGAATTGTCGTAGCAGACTCATTGGATATAGTTGGTATCGTAAGTACAGATTTTAGGTACTTTGGCATCACATCAACTCGATGGGGGATTTATTCTTACGACAATGGAAAGCGTTGGAACTTTGTTGACCTTGGCAATTACAACTTCTACCAACTGTTAAAATACAAAAATTATTTAGTTGCACTATCAGAAAGCAAAGTGTTCCTTTTCGACCAGAATTTCAATAAGTTAAAAGAATTTGATTATAGTACCGATAATTCCTATTTTGGGGCAACAATTTCGGGAAATAAAATATTTTGCTCGTCCGGACAAGGCAAAATTACAATGATTGACCTTGATAACGGAATACAACAAGAGTACCGTTTGTCCGACTTTGGTATATGTTCTGACTGTCCAGTGGTTAAGAATTTAGTTGCCGATTCGAAGGGCAAAGTTTTCTTTCAACTCGATGCTTACTTGTTTGTTTTTGATACACAAAAATCAAAAATGGACACCTTGGCTTTTTTGCAATCTTACAGACGCGCGAAATTTAATGTATTCAACGATGAAATTTATTACATTTATACTCGGCAAATTGCAAGTGTGAAAGATACATTCTTCTTCCATAGAATTGACCAAAATACAAAAAAATATGTAAGAATTGATGTTGGACCTACTGAAAGATATATTAGCAACCTTACTTTTACCGATTTGGCATTTATTAGCAAGGACACAATTGTTGCTGTCGGGAAAAACAATTTAATTTATATGTCATACAATGGTGGAATTAATTGGGAATTGAAATCATTTTTAGGTGGATATTTTTATGTTAATGTGTTTGATAAAGATTGGCGTGCGATTGGACCTTATTCGACTTTCTATTATTCCGCTAATGATGGTGTTACCTGGTTACCCACCAGAAGTTTTTATCGGGAATTTAATGATAATTATAAATTTCAAGACCCTCGAAATTCAAAAGGTTTTCTCTACTTTAAAGATAAAAATAATGGGGTATATTACTTCGCCCTTTCTTTTGACGAAAGAAATGTTGTTTACACAAAAGATGGCGGAGAAAACCTTTTAATTAAAAGTACTGCTAACACTAGTATTAGCGCTGATCTAAATACTTTTGCAATAGAGAATAAAAACAAGTACCTACTCTTTCAATGGGGTTGCTTAAATTGGAACCTTGGTTGTTGGTCGAGTTTTCGATTAGTTAACGATACCATCGGAGTTGAGTGGAATAATGCAATAAGAGGTACCCAGATGTTTTTCGCAACGAAGTATGATAATAAAATCTATACAATAGCCAAAGACTCATCGGAACCAGAGGACGTTTATACGATTTATTTTAGCCAAGACGATGGTAACAACTGGACAAAAGATTTTACTTTTAAAATTGAAAAACCGATTTATTTGAATTGTCTTAATGCAGTTTTGATTGACAATTCAATCTTTGCAACTTGGAATAAGTTGAAAAAAGTAGGGCAAGATTCTTTTGTTGTACAGGTTTGCTACCAAATTGATTTAATTAATAAAACAGCCAAAAAGTTAATTGAAACAAAAGGCGAAGAAACCCAGCCTTCATTTTTCAAAATCAAGGGTAGATATTTTTTTAAAACTTCCTATTTAGTTATGATAAACAACCAAATTACAATTGTATCAAATTTATTCTACACTAATGATATTTCTGGTGATAACATTGTTTGGGATACCGTTAGTTTCAATAATTACAGTTTTGGTAGTCTTTTCCAGATATTTGGTGATACGGCGTTAGTATTTAGTTTGATTGAAAAAGATAATCAAAGCGTTGCATTGTTCTACGCAAAGATTAAGGAGAGTACTTCTTCGGTTGTCGAAGAACTTAACCAAGACGCGATAAATTCCATTTACATCTCTCGACCAATTCCACATCCAATGACCACTGATAAGGTGAGTTTCAAGATTTACTGGGACCAAAGGTTAGATATCGAAACAAGCAACTTTTCGGTTTATAACATTCTTGGGGAAAAGGTTTCAAACGAGAGTGAATTCACTTTGGTCAAGAAGAACAACTATTCGGGGGAATTGTTTTGGTCTCCCAAAAGCAAACTTCCGCCAGGGGTTTACTTCGTTTCATGCTCCGTTGGAACAAATCGAACTGGAACGATTTTGGTAGTAAATTAAGAGGATTTACTTTTCGAGCAGAATAAACTTTTTGCCATTGAAAAAGAAATTGGCATATTCGGGCTTAGTTTTGTGGAAATATAGACAAATGTGATATTCGAACGGGTTTTGCTTGCTAATGCTTAAAAAGTAGTAGTCGTTGTCCGCAGTTGCAGTGCTGTCGAATTTTTCATTGCGAAACGAGAGAAAAACTTTGGCATTATAAATTTTAAAAGTGAAAGTGTCCTTGATTGGGGATTGAAACTCAATCCTTGTGGTTTCTTTGAATGCAATGGATATTGGTAATAGCACTTCGTTGAGTTTTGCTTTGCGATGGAAATTGATTGCTTGCTGGACGCCAGAGCGAAGAATTGGATAATTGTTGTAATACTGGGGGAAAAACCACAGTAGCATTTTGTCCTTGCCTTTTGTATCCAAATCAGCGATTTCGTTTAAAATATTTTGTGCAAAGGAATTAGCCTTCTTCCAACCAGAAACGGAGTAGTAGTCGACAACAGAAAGAATAAGAAACAATGGCACCAAGAAAACGAGCATTGTTTTGGTTTTGATTTGCTTAAGGAATTCGGTTGCGACAAAAAGCAAGCCCAAAGACGGAAGTAATGAATACCATCGCATAAACAAGGGTACTGCTGGCAGGACGAAGAACACATACCAAAGCAAGCCCAAGTATATCGCCTTTAAGTTTTTTTCCCTTTTGTGAAATATAAAAAGAACGAGCAGAGAAAGAGTTGCTAAAAGAAAAATGAAATTAAGAATTAATCCCAAAGGATTTTCTATTGTGGATGCAAATGTTGGCACAACAATTACAAATGGATAGACAAAGATATTTAGTAATGAACCTGGCGAAAAATTTTGGGCATTTGGCGATTGAAGGATGTTTATATCTAAAACTAAATGGCGATAGGCAAAGAGAAAGATAAGAACAAGAAGCGTAAAGACAGTGTAGCGTCGTAAAATAGTCTTTCTGTCGGTAAAGATGAAGGATAGAGCAATGGATAGGAACGGAGCAAGGATGGTGCTTTCTTTGGACAGACCAGAGAGAAAGAAAAAAAATAGAGCAAAAGCCAAAGCATTTTTGTTGGAACCAAAAAGGAGAAAGTAAAAAGAAAGCAAGATGAACAAGGAAGCAAGGATGTCGCCAATCGAGGCAATCCAGACGAGAAAGAGGTCGTGCGAAGGCAACAAGGCAAAAAGGAGCGTGGGAAACAGAAAGTAAGAGTTTCGTTCGAGGTTAACCGAAGGAGAAAGAAATATAGAGTATAAACAAGAGCCAGGTACAAGAGGAAGTTCAGTATACGAAACGGTAATGGGTTGTACCCAAAAAGCACCAGAGTCGTTGTATGCAACAAATTTGGTAGGGGACGGAAGTAGAAATTGGAAACATCTTGAGAAGTGAATACTTTGAGTGGATTTTTGGAAAAATTTTCTTGTGCAAAGGAAAGAATTTGGTAGTCGTCGTTGTAAAAATCTAACGAGAATGATTTGAACCAGAGCAAAAAGTTGACAATAAGAATAATCGAAAGGAAAAGTGCTTTTTTGCCCGAAATCATTTTATTCTTTGATAACAGCAATTTTGAAAACCGCCGATTCTCGGTTAGTTAGGGACTTTGCAACAAGAAGGTAGATACCAGTCGAAACGAAATTTCCATTGTAATCCTTGCCGTCCCAGAATGTTCGTCTGCTGTTAGTTGAGAGTGTGCGAACAATTTCGCCATCAATTGTTAATATTTTGATTTCACTTTCGGAGGCAAGGCCATCGATTAGTAGTTGTTGGTCTTTTGGCAATCGAAATGGTTGCGGGAAAACTGCAATGTCGTATTTTTCTGCTGGGAGAACGTTCATCGAAGAGGCAATGGCAAGTCCTTTTGTGGTGCCGAAGTAAAACTCGCCAGTGTATGGATTGGAATTAATGTAAAGCACCTCGTTCGATAGTAAAGGCGAATTTTCTTTTGTCAAATTTAAGAGAATTTCAGAGCCATCGGGAGAAACAACAAAAACACCTTTGTTTGTAGCAATCCACTTATAATTCAAAGCATCAATGTGAATGCAATTGATTGCATAATCTTCGAGCATTTTGAGTTTTTTGATAACTGGATTACTGTTGTTGAGGACTGCTCCAGGGTTTAGAACAAGGAAAATACCATTTCCAGTTCCACACCATATGAAACCATTAAGGTCGTAAGCCATTGAATAGATTGTGTTTGAAGGGAGATAGATGTTCCAAGCCAGATTGCCCACTACGTCATCGGTTGAATCTTCAAGAGTGCCACGCTCGTTGAAATAGTAGAAGCCAGTTCCGTCGGAAGAGGAAATCCATTTGGTTCCAAACTCATCTATAACGATGTTGTGATACTTTCGCATAGGAGTGGGTATGAAGCCGTAGAACTTTCCGTCCTTATCTTTTGCAATGAGCAAATAGCCCATTTTGGCATCGGAGTAATTCACAATCCAAAGCAAAGACTTACGCTTTTCGTATGCACTTTGTTGGACGACTACGTAATTCGGATTGTTTGGTATACCAGTAAGAGGGCTGTTCTGGTTGTCGAATTTGTTGATTACGAATGTATCCGCTTTGGGATAAATTGCGTAAAGCCCATCCCCCCAGGAACTAACAAAAGCAGTGTCGCCAACGCAAGTGACTTTGATGAAATTATTTGTTTTAATTGATGGATTCAAAAAAGTGGCAAAATTTGTCCATTTTCCATCTTTCATAAACATTAAACCTTCACCACTTGGGTCGGGATTTGTTGCAGACCAAAAACCGCCATAGGCGTCGATATCGAAATATCTAAATTGATTGGATATAGGGGTTTTTGGCAGAAAATATTCCAATTTGCCGTTGTTTAAGTTTTTTATTACCAAACCACTTTTGTTTAAAAAGATAGCCACTTGTGATTCATTAAGGAACAAAAATCCATTGATTTTTGCGTTCAGTGGAGATTCGCTAAAGAAGTATACTCTTTCAGAATTCAGACTACTAATAAAAAATTCAGTAGCAAAATAAATTTTTCCTTTAAATGATTGGACAGATACAATCTTTTCGTAGGATTCAAGTTGGAGGTAAGTTTTAAAAGTTGAATCTTCATATCGATAGATTGTATTCTGTGAAAATGCGAACAAATAGCCGTTTTCTTCGGATAGAAAGAAAATATTGGGGTTTTGCAATCCACTGTTTTCAGCAAGATTTTCCCAAGCGACGGGGTTGGTGATTTTTTCTCCTAAACGGATGCGTGCAATTCCAAGTTCTGTGGCAACCCAGAGATAGTTGTTAAATATCAAACTGTGACGACACCGTGTCCCAGATGGAAAATTCCCCAATCGAGAGGGTGTTTTCAAGAACACTTTATGGCGAATGTCAAAAGTTGTTAAACCGAATCCGCCAACTATGTATGCAATGGTATCGTTAAACAAGATTTGATTAATTTCAACATTAGTGAATTGTGAATTTTTTATGTCGAGGAGATTTTTCCAACCACCATTTGGACTGTAAACACTTAAAACACCGTCATAAGTCCCAACATAGATTTCATCAGTGTTTGGATGGTATGTCAAGAATTTTGTGTCAATTGAATACAAACCGTTGAGCGAATTGAAACTTTCGTATTCAGAGAAATTTTTGGGGTTAAAATGGAAAACCCCGCCGTTCGAAGCACACCAGATATTACCGTCTTTGTCTGTGTCTGCTGAAAGAATATTCACTTGCGATGTGTAAACTTTCCATTTAGTTAGTGTAATGGGCGATTGGGCAAAGACGACGAAATGCAAAATCAAGAAGAGCACACCAGGAGCAAGAAACGATTTTTTTTCCATTTCTACTAAATTTTATCGAAAAGGGAAACCATTTCTATTGCTGCGACTGCTGCGTCGAATCCTTTATTGCCGCTTTTGCTTCCAGCACGCTCTATTGCTTGTTCGATGGTATCTGTCGTTAGCACACCAAACACAACTGGTACACCAGTTTCGAGGTTAACTTGTGCAATTCCCTTTGCAACTTCGTTGGCAATATAGTCGAAATGTGGTGTTGCACCACGAATTACAGCCCCAAGAGCAATAATTGCATCATATTGTTTAGATAGTGCCAATCGCTTGCAGACAAGTGGAATTTCGAACGAGCCAGGACAGTAGACGATGGTAATGTTTTCTTCGCTGGCTTTGTGTCTTTTTAATGCATCCAAAGCACCTTCCAACATTTTGCCAACGATGAATTGGTTCCAACGGGAGACAACGATTGCAAACTTTTTGCCAGTTGCGTCTAAAATTCCTTCAACAACTTTTCCCATTCTATCCTCAATTATAAAAATATTCAAACGACAATTGTTTAAAAAAATTGAGTTTTTTCCTTCGTAACTAATGAATATGAACAAAAGGTTTAACGAGAACTTTGCCCCCCAAATTTACTTTAACGAAGTAAACGCCCGATTGGACAGTATTTTCGGGATGCCAAAAGAATTTAATTTGATGTGCTTCTAACTCAAAATTATTAGATTTTAGCAAACTTTGTCCGAACGAGTCGATAATTTCATAGTCAAAATCATTTAGAACTATTTGACCAGAATACTTAAGTATGAAAGTGCAAAAAGAATTGCTGGGGTTTGGATATATCTCCAAATTTGTGGAATAATTGCTTTGGAAAGAATTGTCCACAACGGATGCAGAAGGCTTCAATTTTACAATCCAAAAATCGGGATTCGGATATCCCGCATCGGGGTTGTATCCTTGATGCCAACCAGAAACGTCACCATCTTTGGACGACGAACTACAAGCAAGCAGAAGTTCGCCATTGTCAAGTTGCAAAAGCGAACTGGACATATCGGTACTTGAACCACCAAAGCATTGCGACCAAAGCACCTCTCCGTTTAAATTTATTTTGAAAAGCCAAACGTCCATACCGCCATTGTTATTAATCACATCATTGTCATTTGAAGCAGAATGTCCAAGAACAAGATAATTTCCATCAAAATCTTTGACAATGTTAGTTGCAAAGTCTACAAAACTTCCGCCGTAACACTTACTCCATTTGATTTCACCAGACGAACTTAATTTGACAAGCCAGATGTTTTGATTACCTTTTAATCCTTGAACATCTCCGTTGTTCGAAGATGTTTCTCCAACAACGATAAAACCATTGTCGGGTGTTTCAACAGCAGAGTGTGCAACGTCGGGATTGCTACCCCCAAGAGGTTTTTGCCATTGTAGGTTTAAGTCTTGGTCGAGTTTCAATACCCAAAAATCCTCTAATGGATATCCAGTGTCGGTGTAGCCAGGATGCCAACCTACTACATCACCATCGTTGGAGCTAGTCGAACCAACAACGAGGAAACCACCATCTGAGGTTTGCATTATGAAATTGCCTTTGTCATTGTGTGTTCCACCATAGAATTTTATTTTTTTGATTTCGCCAGAAGTATCTAATTTGATTACAAATAAGTCGAATGAGCCATATTTATTCACGAATTCGCCTTGTGTTGAAGAACTATAACCAGTTATCAAAAAGTTTCCGTCTTCAAGCACAAGAATTGATTTGGGCTGTTCGTAACCACGTCCGCCATAAGTTTTTTTCCAAATAATATTTCCACCTCTGTCAAGTTTGATGAACCACAAATCTTGAACTTGTTGAGGTTTCGAAACATCATAGTCAGTGGATGAGCTCCAAGCACCAATCAAATAGCAACTGTCTTTTGTTTGAACAATGCAATTTGCTCCGTCCCAATCTGAACCACCTAAACATTTTTGCGATACGATATTACCAATTGAATCGATATGCAAAATCCAAGCGTCATAATCAGTATATTTTCCTGGCACCTTTTTCCCTTTTACGTCTCCATCGCCAGAGGCGGTTAAGCCAACAATAAAGTAACCGCCATCGTAACTTTTTGCAAGATGGGTGGGCTCGTCTAAATCTTTACCGCCAAAGCATTTTGCCCATTCGATTTTGTATTGCGAGGATAATTGAAATGTGATAAAAAAGAAAAGAGCAAGCAAAGAAAAATTTTTTGCTCTCATTTTCAAATGAATTTTTTTATCAAAAATATTCCAGTTTATTACAAACTTCGAACTACTTCCGTAACGGTTTTTGCTGCTTCCTCAAATGTTCGAGCAACTCGGAATTGCAATGGTGAATTTCGAAGGATATTCAAACCTTCCTCGGCATTAGTACCGTCGAGACGAACAATCACTGGAACTTTTACATCGACATTTTTTAATGCTTCAACTATACCGTTTGCAACCTTATCGCAACGAACAATGCCGCCGAAAATGTTTATTAAAACCGCTTTTACATTTGGGTCGGAAACCATAATTCGAAATGCATTGGAAATTCTTTCGACGTTTGCCCCTCCGCCAACATCGAGGAAGTTCGCTGGTTTCCCGCCGGAAAGTTGTATCAAATCCATTGTTGCCATTGCAAGACCGGCGCCATTTACCATACAGCCAACGTTGCCGTCGAGTTTGATATAGTTCAAGTCGTATTTCGATGCCTCGACTTCGAGTGGGTCTTCTTCGGCGATATCGCGTAGTTCTGCATACTCTGGATGGCGGAACAAAGCATTATCGTCAAAATTGATTTTAGCGTCGAGTGCAATCATTTTGCCATCGGTTGTCAATACCAATGGATTTATTTCGAGAAGGCTGCAATCAAGTTCCTCGTATGCTTTGACGAGTTGTGTTATGAAGTAAATGAAACTTTTGAAGGCTTCCCCAGAAAGTCCCAATCCAAAGGCAAGCCTTCGTGCCTGGTAGGCTTGAAAACCAATCGCCGGATTAATCCATTCTTTTAAAATCTTTTCTGGCGATTCCTCGGCAACTTTTTCGATTTCAACACCACCCTCGGTCGAAACCATAATTGTGTTTCTGCCAACATTACGGTCGAGTACGATTCCAGCATAGAACTCTTTTGCAATCGAAGAACCTTCTTCGAGGTAAATTTTTCGAATAATCGTTCCCGCCTCGCCAGTTTGTACAGTTACGAGTTTTTTCCCAAGCATCTTTACAGCATATTGGTAAACTTTGTCGGCAATGTTATCGCCGGTTACAACGTTTACTCCACGAACTTCCTTGTCGAAAAGCATCATTGGCTGGTTTGTTTCCGGGTCGTAGACTATGCCTTTTCCACGTCCACCAGCAAAAACCTGGGCTTTTACAACCACCAGATTTTTGCCTTGCGTTTCAAATTCATTATATGCAATTCTTCCCGCCTCTTCGCTTGTAAAAACTGGGCGACCGAAAGGTACTGGAACATTAAATTTTCTCAATAGTTCCTTTGCTTGATACTCGTGAATTTTCATAATCTTGAATTCTTTTTATTTGACAAAAAACAAAATTAAGCATTTTCATTTCGTTTGATAACAACCAGTGTTTTGTCGGAGTCGACTTGTTGCCCCGGCTCTACATTGATTTCGGTAACAACGCCACTTATTGAGGAGTAGAGAGTGATTTCCATCTTCATTGCTTCGACAACAATGATTGGGGCTCCTTCTTCAACGCTTTGCCCTTGCTGAACAAGCAATTTTACAACGCTTCCGGGCATCGGTGGTTTTATTTGCTCCTCGTTTTTAACAGTTTCGGCTCTCGTTTCATCGATTTCGATTGACTCGTCAATTTGTTGGAAAGTGTATTGTTCGCCATCAATAAAAACATATGCATATTTGTTGTCGTTTGCGATGTAGACAGTGCGTTCGAACCCGTCTAATTTAATTTTCAAAATATTTTCAGAGCATTTTTCGATTTCGACTGGTGTTGTTGTTCCATCGACTTTAAGTAAACCATTTTCAGATTCTACATCCAATATTTTTCCTTTGTAGGATAGTTTCATAAATCCTCCTAATGTTTGCTCATTGCAATTTCCCAACGTCCAAGAGTTTGCCAAGGAGATGGAATTTCTTCTTTGGTTTTCGAAGAAACAACCATTTTCTTTTGGTTCCTGAATGAGTAAAATGCACCAGCAAGAGCAAATTTCAATAGTTCCTCGTTGGCTGTGTAACTTTTTCCAAAATGCTCTTCGATAAAGTTCGTGTATGTTCTACCAGCAATCCATTCCGAATGCTCAAGCACTTTTATCATAAAACCAATTGATGTTTTTGTTCCAAGTATCACTGTGTTTTTCAATGCATTTATCATTCTCAACCTTGCCTCTTCTCTATCTTTGCCCCAAACGATTAACTTCGCAAGTATCGGGTCGTAGAAAATAGGAACTTCCGAACCAATGTAAATACCAGAGTCGAAGCGAATTCCAGGTCCGGTTGGTTCCCGCAAGTAAAGTATCTTTCCGCTTATGGTAAGAAATTGTTTTCAGCATCTTCGGCGTAAATTCGGCACTCGATTGCGTGACCTTTTTGCTCCAAATCCTCTTGTCGGAATGGCAATTCCCCACCGTTGGCTATATGTATTTGCAGTTTAACCAAATCCACGCCAGTTGTTAGTTCCGTTATTGGATGTTCGACTTGAATGCGAGCATTTACTTCGAGGAAGTAAAAGTTTTTGTTTTTGTCCAAAAGAAACTCTACTGTTCCTAAATTGGTGTAACCCGCGGCTTTAATGGCTCGGACCGCGGCTTCGCCCATTCTTTTTCGCAACTCTGGGTCGAGGGCAACAGATGGGGTTTCTTCAATTATTTTTTGGTGTCTGCGTTGGATTGAGCATTCCCTCTCGAAAAGATAAACAGCATTTCCGTAGTTATCCGCAGCGACTTGGAACTCGATATGTCGTGGTGATTCAATATATTTTTCCAGATAAATTGCATCGCTTTTGAATGCCGAGATAGATTCTCGCATTGCCGAGTTCACAGCGTCTTCCAATTCGTTTTCAGAATGGACAATTCTCATTCCTTTTCCACCGCCGCCGTCGGACGCTTTAACCAGGACTGGATAGCCGAGTTTTTGTGCCTCGGCGACAAAGATAGAAATATCTTTGCAGGCAGATTTCATTCCGGGAATAACGGGAACACCAGATTCCATCATTGTTATTCGCGAGCGAACTTTCGAACCCAGCAATTCCATTGACTCGGGCGAGGAGCCGATGAAAATTAACCCTGCGTCGCGAACCATACGGTTGAATTCGGCTCGTTCCGAAAGAAAGCCATAACCCGGATGTATTGCATCGCAATTTGTTTTCTTCGCTGCTTCAATTATTGCTTCCATATTCAAATAGGATTTCAATGGTGGCGATTCCCCTATGTAAACAGACTCGTCTGCAAGAAGTGTGTGGAGTGCGTGTTTATCGATATCGGAATATACCGCAACGGTTTTAATTCCAAGTTCTTTGCAGGCTTTGATTACTCTGCAAGCAATTTCGCTGCGGTTGGCGACCAGAATTTTCTTTATCATAACAAATTCTTTTTGTTTAAATAAGAAAATATTTAAATTATCACTTTTTAAAAACAAATACAAACTGTATTTCAATTTTGATTTACTTCCAGATGATTGTTAAATAATGAAATTGCTCAAAAATAGAAAAATTAAAAAATTTTTGTATTCAATAAGTTGCTTAACAGTTAAGTTTTTATCTTTGTTAGAAATTATTATTTAGTAAATTGCAATTTCGTTTGTATAATAATTTGAGTTTAAAAATGGCTGGTTCAAAAATTACAATGCAGAACGGGAAACTTGTAGTTCCCGACGAGCCAATTATTCCATTTATCGAGGGCGATGGCACTGGTCCGGATATCTGGCGGGCAAGCGTCCGAGTGTTTGATGCTGCTGTCGAGAAAGCATATAAAGGAAAAAGGAAAATTCATTGGCTCGAAGTTTATGCCGGCGAAAAAGCCTATAATTTGAAAGGCGAATGGCTTCCGCAAGAAACTCTTGACACATTTAAAGAGTACATAGTCGGAATAAAAGGACCGTTGACAACCCCAGTCGGCGGCGGAATTCGTTCGTTAAATGTGGCTTTGCGTCAACTTCTCGATTTGTATGTTTGCTTGCGTCCAGTGCGGTATTTCGAAGGTGTTCCTTCCCCGGTGAAAAGACCAGAACTAATGAATATGGTAATTTTCCGTGAAAATTCAGAGGATATTTATGCTGGAATAGAATGGATGGCAGGAACTCCCGAGGTTAAAAAAGTTATAAAATTTCTACAAGAAGAAATGGGAGTTACCAAAATTCGTTTCCCAGAGACATCCTCCATTGGTATAAAACCAGTTTCGGAAGAAGGTTCCAAGCGAATTGCACGTGCTGCAATAGAGTATGCTCTTAAACGCAAACTACCCTCGGTAACATTCGTACACAAAGGCAATATTATGAAATTCACCGAAGGTGCGTTTAAGAATTGGGGCTACGACGTTGCAGAACAAGAATTTGGCGACAAAGTTTTCACTTGGAGGCAATACGACCAGATTAAAGCCGAAAAAGGCGAGGAAGAAGCAAACCGTATCCAAGCCGAAGAACTTGCCAAAGGCAAACTGCTCGTTAAAGATTTCATCGCTGATGCCTTCTTGCAACAAATTCTTACTCGACCCAATGAGTATTCTGTGATTTGCACTTTGAACCTAAACGGAGACTACATTTCCGACGCAGCCGCTGCCGTCGTCGGTGGAATTGGAATTGCACCCGGGGCAAACATTAACTTCGTCACTGGCCACGCAATCTTTGAAGCCACGCACGGAACTGCTCCTCGCTACGCAAACCAAGACAAAGTTAACCCCGGCTCGGTAATTCTTTCGGGTGTTATGATGTTGGAATATATGGGCTGGCAAGAGGCTGCCGATTTGATTATAAAAGGCTTGGAACGAACAATTAAACAAAAGAGGGTTACTTATGATTTCCATCGTTTGATGGAAGGTGCGACTTTGTTGAAAACTTCGGAGTTTGGCTCTGCAATTATTGAAAATATGGATGAATAGTAAACTGTTTCATCTTGTAATCTTGTTGTAATCCTGGGGGCAAAAAGCCCCCTTTTTTATTTTTTTGATATTACTTCTTCGATGACATCGAGCAGTTTTTCTTCAAACTTTTCGAATGTGAAATGTGATTTTATGTATTCTCTGGAATTCTGTTTAATATTTTGATACTTGTCTGGCGTTTTATAAATGTCATTAATTAAAGAAATCCACTCCTCTGGCTTTTCGGCTATCAATAAGGCGTTGTCTTCTTTGCTTGCAATAGGAAATGCAGAATAGGGTGTTGTGATAACGATTGTTCCAAGAGCCATAGTTTCGAGTATCTTGTTTTGAATTCCACCGCCAGTTTGCATTGGGGCTACTGTACAAAGGCTCGATTTCAAAAGAAGATATGGGTCTTCAACAAATCCCAAAACTTTTATTCTTGGTGAGAAGTTTTGCAATTCCATAATTTCTGGGACTGGGTTGGCACCTATAATTTGGAAATATAACTCTTGGGGTAAGTAGGGAAAGACATTGTGGACGAACCATAGAACTGCATCAACATTCGGGCGGTAATTCATCTTTCCAAAGTAGGAAATGTAATTTTTGTATTGCGGGTCTTCTTTCTCATAGGTTAGCAACTCGGGCTTTACCCCTTGTGGAATTTTGATTATCTTTGATGAACTGAAATATTCTATTTCTCTTTGATTAAACATTAGTGTTCGGTCGAACTTTTCAATCATTTTCCTTTCGTATCGAAGCATTAGGGGATATTCAAGGAAATAAAAAATTTTCCAAAAAAGCGATTTGGTTCTTCGATATGAATATTTGTAATTTAAACCAATGCTGTCTGCCATATTTAAAATTTTTGGTTTGCCGAAGTGGTATAGATAATCAGCAATTCGAATGATTCCAGCAAAAATCAAATCTGCATCGTCGACGATTGAATTGATATACTTTTGTACTTCCTTAAAATAGAAAAAGTTTACTTGGAATGGTTTGAAATTGAGTAATGTTTTTTAAAGCGTTTTGTTTACATTTCCATAGTGGGTATTTAAAAATTTTACAAGAAATAGAATGGTTTTTTAAAAACTCTTCGGCTTCTTTCGAGTAATCCTCGTAGGTAACAACGACTATGTCCAAGTCGAAATACTTATTTAGTATCTTTACAGTATTAAAATTAGTAATGTTGTCACCACCTACTGGGGGATAGGGTATACGGTGAAGCACCAACAAAATTTTTTTTCGCATCTTAACAAAAATTTAACACAACAAGAAGTACAAAATTAAGTATAAATCTATGCCCTCCCCCTTATTTCAACAATTTTTCCATCTTTCATAAAAGCAATTCTGTCGCCGTAATTGGCTACCTCATTGCTGTGTGTTGCTACGATAAAAGTAATTCCTAACTTTTTTTGGAAAGAAGCCATAAGATTTAACACAGTTCTCGCAGTGTTGGTATCCAGATTTCCAGTGGGTTCGTCGGCAAAAACAATTTCTGGATTGTTAATTAAAGCACGTGCTATCGCAACTCTTTGTTGTTCACCGCCCGAAAGTTCAGATGGCTTGTTGTTTATTTGCCCTTCAAGTCCCAAGTCAATTAACAATTGTTTGGCTTTGGTAAATGCAACTTTTTCCTTCACTCCCCCGATGATTGCTGGTAGAGCAACATTTTCAATTGCTGTAAATTCCGGTAGAAGATGATGAAATTGGAATATAAAACCAATTTTTTGGTTTCGCAATCGAGCAAGTTCATCGTTGGTTTTATTAAAAATCTCAAAAGAAGTTCCGTTTATAAAGTAAAGAACAGAGCCCTCGTCGGGTTTGTCCAATGAACTTAAAATATAGAGAAGCGTAGTTTTGCCCACGCCCGATGGTCCCATTATGCAAAGATACTCTCCACGGACAACATTTAAATCAACGCCGCGAATTACTTCGACTTTTCCTTTTTTATCCTTTTCGAATGTTTTCTTTAAACCTTTTGCCTCGATAATAATATCCATTCTGATGCTTTCGACACTAAGCAAGAATCATATTTGGACATACTTCCTTGATTGACTTTACAATACGCTCCCAGGTTTCTTCAATGTGATTATCCAAGCCAACAGACATTCGAACCAAGCCGGGAGATAGCCCGATCTGTTCCTGTTCTTCTGGCGGAATTTCGCTCGAAGTACTTAATCCCGGAGCACTGAACAAAGTTTTATAAAAACCAAGGCTAACAGCAAAGTAGCCAACTTTGTTTTCTTGCATTTTTAGCATTAAAGAATTTGCATTTTCTGGTGATTTGCAATCGAATGTAAGCATTCCTCCGAAGCCGTATTCTTGGTTCATCAACTGCTTCATAAGTTCGTGTTGTGGATGGTTGGGTAAGCCAGGATAAAATACGCGGAAGCCAAGTTCTTGCAATTTTTCGGCAATAAATTGTGCGTTTTTGCTATGCTGCTTTATTCTTATGTGTAAAGTTCTCAAATTCTTCAAAATTCCAGCAGCACGAATTGAGTCCATCGTCGGTCCAAGAAGCATCGCCGCGCCAGAATGGACATCTTTCAAACTTGTTACAAAGTCGTGCCGAGCACAAATCGCACCGCCAACGCAATCGCTTGCCCCATTGATGAACTTTGTTAAACTATGGACAACGATGTCGGCTCCGTGCTTGTGTGGTTGCAAAATCATCGGACTAAATGTGTTGTCGACAATCAAGGTCAAATTGTGCTCTTTTGCAAGTTTACTCAATTCGGGGATATTTGCAACTTCGAGCAAAGGATTGCTAATACTTTCTGTGTAAAGTACCTTTGTGCGTGGGGTGATTTTCTTTTTGATAGCGTCAATATCCAGAATATTAACAAAATGGGTAGTAATGTTGAATTTTGGGAAGAAGTTTTTGAACAAAGCGTAAGTCCCGCCGTAAATTGTACGACTTGAAATGATTTCGTCGCCAGAAGAGCAAATTTGAAGAATAGCACAGCTTATTGCAGCCATACCAGAAGCAGTAATCTGGGCGTACTCGGTTCCTTCGAGTAAAGCAAGAGATTGTGCAAGGTAGTGAACAGTTGGGTTTAAATGCCGCGAATAGAGGAAACATCCTTCAACTTCGTGTTGAAAGAGTTCTTGCATCTTTTCTGCTGATAGGAAGGTAAAAGTGGAGGCATCTTCAATCGATGGGTTAACGCCTCCGTACTCACCAAATACCCAGTAATCCTGGATTTGCATCGCAGGGTCTTTTTCCATAGCAATTCTCAATTTTGTGGTACTTCGACAACAATATATCCTTTTTCTTTTAAGTCTTTTAAAATTTCCATTTCAATTTGTTTCTTCAATACGATTAAACTGTTTACAAACTTGTAGTGATTTTCAACCAACTGTTTAAGTTCTGGTAAAGTAATCGTACTTTTGGTATCGAATGTTTCGTTCTGTCGCATTTTTCCCAGATTATTTCTTTTTGTCGATGAATTATATGTTCCTTCAAGTTCTTTGAATTTACGTCTGTATTCATTTTCCAGTTGCTTCATCTTTTTTCCAATTCTTTCATTTTCTTTTGATATTTTTTCTCAATTTCCTTGTCTTTTTTTCCTTTTTGTTTCAAAAGTTCGTCCCAATATTTTGTGTACAATTCAAAATAGTTTTTCCAAATTCCTAAACTTTTGTCCAAATATTCTTGGAAAAGTTTATAATACTTCGTGGAATTTTCTAAATATTTTTGACTTTCAGAAATTATTTCGTCAAGACTATCCAATGTTATTTTGAATAATGAGTCGCGGAATAAAATTTTACTCTTAATAAAGGAATCAGAATTTAACATCGAGTACAGTATTTTATTCATTGAATCCACAAACGAAATAGAATTTTTTAGATTCGTAAGGAATTCTCTATTAATCAAATTTGCATTTTTAAGCAAAGCAGAATCTTTGCTTATAAACGAACTTAATAAATATGAAAATAAATCTTGGAGGTTATTTGGGGTAATAAGTATAGTATCTTTGCTTTCCTCGGAATAAATTTTTAACTCTAAATTGTTAGTGCTGTCTACATCTTGGATAAAAATTTCAAAAGGCAAAAATTTAGAAGAGTTCTCGTTTCGTAGATAATTTTCAAGGGTATCCAAACGGGTAATAAGTAGTTGAATTGAATCCATTTTGCTTTGAAAGTACTCGAAAGCGGGAATATCAACGCTACGATAATTTTTCATTAACTCGTTTGCAAGCGTTTCATAGGAAGAAATATTTTCCGATGAGATAAACTTTTGTATTTGCTCTTCGATTTTCATTGAGAGTTTAACCGAATCGTATTTCGTTTCGTACTCAATCCATATGCTATCTGGTATGGTCGAAAGAAGAAATTTGAATTTGGGTATAATCTCTTTCACAGCGATATTAGCAATTTCGTAGGTTCCAGTTTTGGAAAGAACGTTTTTATACGCCTCGGGGGTAGAAAAGGAAGTTTGGTTTACAATAAATGTAAACAATACAAACATATAAACACCAATCCTTTTCATTTATACCACCCCAATATGATTTAATACAATTTGAATTCCAATTAAAATAAGAATCGTTCCGCCAACAATTCCAGCGTATTTTTCGAAACGAATCGAAAGCCGTTCTCCAATCAAAATTCCAATGTAGGTCATCGCGGCAGCAACAGCACCAATAATTATCGACATAAACAATATCTGACCATCAATCAATGAAAGGCTAAACCCAACAGCAAAAGCATCCAAACTTGTTGCAATCGACAATCCAACAAGTTTCAAACCACGCGAAATATCTGTTTGCACTTTCTTTTTGCTTTTTTGAGATTCATAAATGATTTTAACACCGAGCAAAGACAAAATAATGAAAGCAACCCAATGGTCGTAGTCTTGCAAAATACCAATTGTCTCTTCTCCAACAACCCAGCCAATCAAAGGCATAATAAATTGGAAAAGTCCGAAGTGGAATGTTAGGCGAAATTTTTGTTTGGGTGTAGCCTTTTTGTAAAACACTCCGGCGCTAACTGCGACCGAAAAAGCATCGAGCCCCAATGCAAATGCAACGAATACAGCAACTATCAGAAAAACACCAGTTTCCATACCATTCTAAAATAACAAATATATTTGACAAAATTTGTATATAGAAATTTGCTAATTTTTGATATTTTGGTAAATTATAGAAACGCAAAAAGTAATTTTATTTGGTATAAATATGGCACAAACAAAAGAACAAAAACCAGACACTTCCAAGATTGTGGAAGAAAAATTGAAAGCAGTTAAACTTGCAATTGACCAAATCGAACGGCAATTTGGCAAAGGTTCGATTATGCGTCTAAGCGATACAAATGTTGTCCAAGTCGATGCAATCTCAACTGGGTGTCTTTCGCTCGATGCAGCAATTGGCATTGGCGGTGTGCCAAGAGGTCGTATTACGGAAATTTTCGGACCGGAGTCGTCTGGCAAAACAACAGTTTGTTTGCAAATTATAGCCGAAGCCCAAAAAGCGGGGGGGTTAGCCGCATTCGTCGACACTGAGCACGCGCTCGATGTGAATTATGCCCAAAAATTAGGAGTCGACCTTAGTACATTGTTGCTTTCGCAACCCGAGTTTGGCGAGCAAGCACTTGAAATTGTCGAAACTCTTGCCCGAAGCAATGCTATCGATGTGATAGTTATAGATTCTGTTGCTGCGTTGACGCCTCGGGTTGAAATCGAAGGAGATATGGGCGACCCGCAGATGGGTGTTCAAGCAAGACTTATGTCGCAAGCAATGAGGAAATTGAATGCAGTTATTGCTAAATCGAACACCTGCGTGATTTTCACAAATCAATTACGTAGCCGACTTGGAGTTATGTTCGGGAACCCAGAAACTACAACCGGTGGAAATGCATTGAAATTCTATGCCTCTGTAAGAATCGATCTTCGTCGAAAAGATGTCATAAAAGATGGTCAGGAAATTATTGGAAATCGAGTGCGAGCCAAAATTGTTAAAAACAAAGTTGCTCCTCCATTTAAAGAAGTTGAGTTCGATATACTGTACAACGAAGGAATTTCAAAAGTCAATGATATAATCGAAATTGCAATAAATAGCGATTTAATTGTCAAAGCCGGCTCTTGGTTCTCTTTAAACGAGGAGCGAATTCAAGGCCGCGAAGGTTTGAGAAAATATTTGCTTGAAAATCCAGAGGTGTACCGTACCCTCGAAGCCAAAGTACGCGAAGTGTTAAATCTTCCACCCTTGAAATGAGTTCTGTTGTTGTTAAATCTATCTCCAAAAAAGGTCGAAGGGACATTTGTTCGGTTGAGTTTGATAACGGTGAAAAGTTTGATTTTGCAATTGATTTGGTTGCAAAGTATAAGCTTTCCAAAGGTAAAAAATTAGATACGAATTTACTCACTGATATTCTAAAAGAACAAAGAATAATTGAAGCAAAAAACATCGCATTAAATTTTGTATCCTACAAACAGCGTACAAAGTTTGAAGTTGAGCAAAAATTAAAGCAGAAGCATTACACCGAGAGCGAGATTCAAAAAGCCATTGAATTTTTAGAGGATTTTGGTTACCTCGACGACAAAAAAATTTGCGAAAGATTATTTACAATTTGCCCTCAAACAAAAAAAATATAGCCTCCTTCGAATTAAAAACAATCTTTTTCAAAAAGGATTGAGCAAGGATGTAATTGATGAAGTTTTGAGAGATTTACAAGTTGATAGCCAGGAATTTGAAAATGCGATGAATCTTGCATTGAAAAAGTTTCAACAGTTGGTACGAATGAACAAAGATAACCCCGTCCAGAAAGTTGCTCAATATCTTTATTCCAAGGGCTTTTCTTGGGAGATGATAAACAAAGTCGTCGAGGAATTGCCAGGTAACGAGGAGTACGACAATTAAAGTGCTTCAAAAAATGAAGCACACCCGGCGGGATTCGAACCCACGACCCTCAGATCCGGAATCTGATGCTCTATCCAGCTGAGCTACGGGTGCAGGCTTTGCACACCCGGAGGGACTCGAACCCCCAACCTTCTGATCCGTAGTCAGATGCTCTATCCAATTGAGCTACGGGTGCAACCAAAATACAAAATTAACAAAAAAATCATTATTTTCATCAGAAAGAGTAACATTAATTGGAAGATTTTGAATTTGTGTGCATTGAAAGTAACCAAGTTGGATGTCAAGGAAGTAAAGGAAAGAGAATTGGCATAATATCGAAGTGCAGAAGGCGGGAGTCGAACCCGCACGGGTTTTTAAGCCCACTGGATTTTGAGTCCAGCGCGTCTGCCAGTTCCGCCACTTCTGCAACCTATCGTGGGCGAAGAGAGACTCGAACTCCCGACCTCCTGCTTGTAAGGCAGGCGCTCTATACCAGCTGAGCTATCCGCCCACTTACAAAATGCAAATTAATAAATTTTTATGAAATGTCAAAATGGACTTTGAAATACAATTTTTATAAAATCTTTCGTTTTTCTTTTTTGTGTATTATTTGGCTCTTTGTTAAATTTGCTTTTTTTGGTTGATATATGTTAACAAGTTATATTCCTTTGATTTTGATGGTTCTTTTTGGCTTTGCAATTGCCTTTGTCTTTATGATTTTATCCGAATGGATGGGCGCTCGGCGTGTAACGCGTGAAAAAATTACCACTTATGAAAGTGGAATGATTCCTTTCAGAACTGCGCGAGAAAGGTTTTCCGTTAAGTTCTATCTGATTGCAATGAGTTTTATTGTGTTCGATATCGAAGTAGTTTTCCTATATCCTTGGGCTGTGAGTTTCAACTGGCTCGATTCAGCCGGTTTTTGGGCTATGATTATTTTTATTGTTATACTTTTCGCTGGTTATTATTATGAACTTAAAAAAGGAGGATTGCAATGGGATTAGATAAATTATTAGGCCGAGATGGATTTCTAACTACTTCCGTCGAGGCGTTTTGAAGTGGGCACAGAAAAATTCCGTCTGGCCAATGCCTTTAGGAATTTCTTGCTGTGCTATTGAAATGATGGCTTTCGCCTCGCCCCGCTTCGATGTTGCTCGTTTCGGCTCCGAAGTTTTTCGAATGACTCCGCGTCAGTCCGATTTGCTTATTGTTGCTGGCACTGTTACATACAAAATGTCTTGGGTCGTTCGTAAAATATACGACCAAATGCCCGACCCCAAGTGGGTTGTTGCTATGGGCGTTTGTACTTCGACCGGGGGAATGTTTCGAAGCTATTCAGTAGTACAAGGAATAGACCAATTTTTACCCGTTGATGTCTATGTAGCGGGGTGCCCACCGCGTCCAGAAGCATTGATTAAAGCATTAATGGTGATACAAGAAAAAATCGAGAAAAAACATAAACCCGATTTGTTCAACTTTGGAAAAAATGTTTCCCCAACGCCTCGACAAGAAGAGTATCATACACCAATGACTGAAATTGTGATTTGAGGCGGTGATGAAAATTGCAATTGGTTCCGACCACGCTGGTTTCGAGTACAAGGAACAAATAAAAAATTATCTTGCCGAGGTCGGTTACGAAGTTACCGACTTCGGCTGTTTTACTCCCGAATCGTGTGATTATCCCGATTACGCTTTTCCGCTTGCTTTAAGCATTGCGAGTGGCGAGCATAATTTTGGGATTTTAATTTGCGGCAGTGGAATTGGAATGAGTATTGTAGCGAACAAGGTGGCTGGCGTGCGCGCTGCAAATTGTTGTAGCGTGGAAATGGCTCGACTTGCCCGACAGCACAACAATGCAAATCTTCTAACTTTTGGTGCTCGTTTAATACCACTGGAATTAGCAAAAGAAATAGCCATTGCTTTTATAAATGAGCAATTTGAAGGTGGACGCCACGAGCGTCGTGTAGAAAAAATCCACTCACTTACTGGTCGCTAAAATGGACGGATACGAAGTTGATTTGCTTGCTTTCGGGTCGCACCCGGACGACATAGAAATTGCTTGCGGCGGAACAATTGCAAAGTTCGTCCGCGAGGGGTATTCGGTTGCAGTTGTGGATATGTCGCTTGGGGAACTTGGAACAAGGGGTACTCCCGAGGATAGATTGAAAGAAGCAGAAGAAGCAAAAAAAGTACTTGGGATAAAGTTTCGAGAGAATCTTAAATTGCCCGATGGCTTTACTTCCCCCACCAAAGAGACTATTCTTGAAACAATAAGAGTATTACGCAAGTATCGTCCCAAAATGGTTCTTTTTAGTGCAAGTTTCGAACGTCATCCCGACCACGAGGCTTTGAACTCGATTGTCCGTCGAGCAATGTTTTTAAGTGGGCTTCGGAAGCTTCAAACATTCGAGGATGGAATTCCCCAGGAACCCTGGCGAATTAGGAAAATGTATTGTTATATGCAAAGTTATCAATTCCCGAAAGAACCGAGCTTTTATGTTGATATAACCGATGTTTACTCAACAAAATTACAAGCAATAAAATGCTATGTCTCGCAAGTTTTTGTTGAAGGTAAATCAAATCCAAACGAACCAACCACAAGACTCTCTCGACCTGATTTTTTCGTTGAACTTGAAGCACGGGCTCGCTATTTTGGTACTCTTGTAGGTGTTAAATATGCAGAAGCGTTTCTTTCGATTGAACCAATCGGAATTTCAAGTCTTTCTAAACTGCTTTAAAGTGTTGTTCAAGACGGAGCAAATCGGTTGCAACTAATTTTGTTCGTAATTCAAGTCTATTTCCTTGCCAGCAATAAAGACCTTTTCGATGTTGTATGTTGTTGGTAAATAGATAAAATTTTGTAAGATACTGTTTGCGTCGTCCATATTGCAGTAGAAAGAAAACGAAGGTTTTGCTTTGATTACAACCAGGTCTGCGTCTTTGTTTTCCTCAATTGAACCAATCTTTTCGTCAAGCTGTAGAATTTTTGCTCCGCCCAGAGTTGAAACCCAAAAAACTTCTGTTGGTTGAAGTATTGGATAGGTTCGATTGTCGTTCAAAAGATTTACAATTTTTGAAGTTTCGATTGCATCACGCATACAATTGAACATTGAAAGTGTATAGCCACCAGCGACGTCAGTACCCAATCCTATTGGTATTTCATAGGTTTCGTATCTACGGTAAGGCATAAATCCGCTTTGAAGGAATATGTTTGAAGTTGGGCAATGAATTATTTTCGAGCCGCTTTCCTTAATTAACTGCAATTCTGGTGGGGAAAGGTAAAGGCAATGGGCAAGAAGCGTCTTCTCGCCGAGTATATCGCTTTTTTTGAAGATATGTGTGTTTGTTGGGACACGGTGTCGTTCTCTTTCAAAGAGCGACTTAATAAATTTCACCTCGCTTTGGTTTTCTGCAAGGTGTGTTTGGATGTAAAAACCGCCTTCTTTCGCCACTTTTGCAGTCTTTTCAAGAAGTTTCATTGTGCAAGACGCTGCAAAGCGAGGCGTGAAAATATATTGAAGACGACCTTGATTGGAATTGTGCCATTTCTTGGCGAGGTCAATAGAATCTTTAATATTTCGTGACATCAAGGGCAACTCTTCGGGATAGCGTTTCATATCCCTATCCATCATAACTTTTCCAATAAAGGCACGAATGCCAATTTCTTTGGCAACCTGGAAAGCGACGTCGGTGGCTTCTTTGTGAACCGAGGCGTAGGCAACAATCGTTGTTGTTCCAAATCGCAAGGCTTCTTTGAAAAAGAAACGGGAGACTTTTTCTGCGTAATCAAGTTGGCTAAAACGAACTTCCAAGGGAAAGATGTGATTTTTCAACCAAGGCAAAAGTTCATCGGCATTCTTTCCAACGCCAGGCAGTTGAGGAATGTGACTATGTAAATCCACCATCCCAGGAATGATAAACACATTTTCATTAGATTTTGCGGTTTTGCTGTTCGTTTTGCCAACTTTAAGGATTTTTGCCTGTTTT
>VSSL01000043.1_pt1 | contig 25141 bp, 30 predicted proteins | sample 4557531 | NCBI WGS metagenome assembly VSSL01 (sample SAMN10986726, study PRJNA523729) | hot springs metagenome | isolation source: hot springs | place: India:Timba, Gujarat | collected 2018-05-31 | reverse complement strand
CTGGGCAGCCTCCTTGTTTTCTTTCTGGATTCGCTCGTAGATCTCCTTTCTGTGCACAGAGGTATAAGCCGGGGCCTGGACACCCAGCCTCACCTGCTTACCGCGAACATCCAGGATCTTTATGACCACCTCATCGCCTATGGCGATGCTCTCTCCAACTTTCCTGGTCAGAATCAACATGCAGCACCCTCCCTGGCGCTCAACCCAAGGCCTCCTGCCTCCCTGGGGTCAACCCATTTTTGTTTCCACCCTCCTCAGCCGGTGGCCTCCTAGCATGAGGCTCAGCTCAGAAACTCTATCAAACTCAACCTGGTTATCATAGCCGTAGTCCTGAGAGCTGCCTCGTAAGCTGTCTGCTGGTTGGCCAGGTCTGTGAGAAGCTTGGCCATATCAGCATCCTGGTAATCCGAGAGGGTTCCCTGCAGGTTCAACTCCAGGTCTGAAAGATTCTCGGCATTGGACTCTATGGACCTGATCCTGGAGCCCACCTCTCCACGGAGAGCCAAGAGCGCATCATGGCCTTGCTCCAGGCCGTCCAAGCTTTGAGTCACGGCCTGGGCATCGTTGCTCTCCAGGGCTGTGATAAGCCCCCGCAGCGTTTCCAGAACCTGGTTGTCCCTCAGGACCCCAGTTATTTCCACGTTCATGGCCACTGTCCTGCCCAGGCCCACATCCACCTGGATGGACTCCTGGTTCCCGTTGAAGGAAGCCTGATAATCATCGTCCCTCTCAACAGGCACCACAAGGGTCTGTGTACCTCCGAAAATGTACCTGTCTCCCAGCCTGGTATTGGCCAGGGCCAATATATGGTCATAGAGTTGTCTGACCTCCACCGCTGCGCTGGCCCGGGTTTGACTGTTGGCCGTGGCACTGCCTTGGGAAAGGGCTATCTCCTTGGCCCTCACAAGGACTTCCTCCATGTTCTGCAGGGCGGACTCGCTCAAGGAGAGCCAGGATTTCACGTATTCGATCTTTCGCTTGGCAGGATCTATTCTGGAAAGTTCGTTTTTCATTTCCATGATGCGCAAGGCCGAAATGGGATCGTCCGAGGCATTCAAGACCCTCTTTCCCGTGGAGGCCTGCTGGAGCAGTTTGAGAAGCCCCTCTCCTGCCCGATTAAGCTGGCTGTAAGTGGACTCCATCAGAAGCTTTTGGCTTACCCGCACGGCCTTACCCCTCAGCGCATCATCTCGATGAGACTCTGCATCATGTCCCTTCCAGTTTGTATGAGGCGGGCGGCTGCCTGATATGCCCACTGGTATTCCAGAAGCATTATCATTTCCTCATCCAGGTTCACTCCCGATGTGGAGGAGCGTTGTTGCTCTAGCTGCTCCACCACCTGATCCTGGTAATCTGCCACCCTGTAAGCTCCAGAAGCCTCCACACCCAGCCCGGAGACGGCAGTGGCCCAGGCCCGCTCCAGGCTCTCGCCGTCCAGAAGCGGAGCGTCCCTGAGAGCCAGCACATCCAGGGCGGCCTTGTTGTCTCCTGGTGTAAATGTGCCGTCCGCATCCTGCACCCGGCCAGCCCCTATGAGTCTGGCATCTTGCATCACAGCCTCTGAGACCCTGATGTCTTGACTGCCCGATCCAGTAAAGAGGGTGTTGAGCTCCAGGGCAGCCAGGGCATTTGAGGTGTCCTGGGAAATGGCAAAGCCAAAGCCTTCCGAGGCATCCAGAATCAATTTTCCCTCGGCCGAAACAGAAGCCTGAAGCCTCCCTCCGTTGGAAGGGTGACTTTGAATCTGATCCACCAGGTCCTGAAGGGTCGTGGAGCCAGCCACCACGCTGACCTGGATCACACCCAAGGCAGTGGGAGGATTTCCCTCGTCATATAACCAGATGTGGATTTCACCATCTTCTATCCTGTCCCCAAATCTGAGGCCTGAGTCCGAAAGGGGCCTTGAAGGATCGCTCGCTGCCTGACCCCACAAGGAGCTAAAAGGGCTCTTGCCAGAGGAGGTGGCCAGTTGCCTGTTAACGCTCCAGATGAGTTCCTGGGAAAGGTTTTGCAATCTATCCATTTCCCTGGAGACCACCTCCTGCCCCAGCCTAAGCATGCCGCCTATGGAGCCGGCCCTAATCTTGTCGGTCATGGGCACCAGCACGCCTGAGGAGCTTTGCCAGAAAACCTGCTCCAGGCCTGTGTCCGCTGTCTGGGTGGTGAGGCTCCAGTGATTGGGGCCTTCCACCAAGGCCACCCCACCTGGCCCTACAACGGAAAAACCATCCTCTGTTTCCCAGTATTGTACCTCCATCAAACCGGCCAGCTCATCCAAGGCCTTATCGCGCATATCTCTGAGATCATTGGCGTTTTGACCCGAGCCCTCGCTTCTTTTGATCTGAAGGTTCAGCTGTGAGATTTGTGAGGCCAGCTCATTTACTCTGTCCACCGAGAGCCTGACAGAGCGATTCAATTGCTCCTGCAACCCCACCAGTTTATCCCTGAGGCCTCTTATTCTGGATGACACCTGCACAGCGGCCTCCCTGACAGCCACCCTCTCGGTGGTGCCTTCTGGGTGGACGGACAGCTCCTCCCATGCCGACCAGAAGGCCCTGAGCTCGGATCCCAGGTCTGTGTCTGAAAGCCCAGAGAAAATGGATTCCAATTGCTTGTAATAACAAGACTGCGCCTGCAGGCTCCCCTTGGCGCTGAGCTCGCTTCTGAGCTGAATGCCCAGGAACCTATCGTAAACCCTCTCTATGCTGGCAGCCCTGACCCCTCTTCCTATCTGACCGGGTTGATAGTTCTCGGGGGTGGCAGGCTCCAGTATGAGCCTCTGGCGGCTGTAGCCTTGGGTGTTGACATTGGCCACATTGTGAGCTGTCACGGCCATGCCCAGTTGTTGAGCATGAAGGGCCCACTGTCCTATGTCCAATACCGATTGGATGCCAGCCATGGATTAACCCTTTGGCTCCGTGCTCAAGCCTCTTGAAGCAATGTACTCTTGGAGAGGCCTGAGGCCTCAAGCCTCCCCTCCATGGTGTAGTGACTAAAGCCCCTGCTCTCCCAGCCTGTGAGAAGCTCTATGGCTCCCTCTATGCGCCCGAGGGTGGAGCGGATGAGATATTGGTTGCCTGCGCTCAAATACTCCACCTCTCCCACAAGCTTCTCCAACTCCTCTCTGGAATCCACCAACTGCTCCCTGTAGGAACTCTCCATCACATCCAGGAGCTTTTGAAAAAGGCTTTCACCCTCTGTGGCCTGCACCACCCCCTTTATGCGCTCCCTCATGGCAACCCTGGATTCCTCCAGGATCCTGCCCTTGAGCTGAAGGGTCTCCTTTTCCTTCAGGATTTCCAGGATCCCGTCCAGGTCTTGCCGTATGAGACAGTCTCGCTCCTTGAGAAGCAGCTCGCGCTCTTCTCTGAGGTGGTTACTTTCAAGCCTCAGTTGACCCAAGAGATCTCTTCCGATCTCCACCCCGCTCATGACTCCGTCTCCGATCAGATCTCCCCCAAGAGGAGTGCTTCCAGGATCCGGTCGGACAGCTTCTCCAGATCCACTTTATACTTTCCCTCCTGAATCATGCTCTTGAGCTCCTCCACCCTCTCAAGCCTTACCTCGGGCATCTGCTCCAGGATCTCTTTGAGCTTCTGGATCTCCCTGGCCTGGGGGGATATCTCCACCTTTTCCCCTACGGTCTGGCCCTGCGCCTGGGGCTGGGAGCCCTTGATATCCTGCTGTGATTTGACCCGTTGGATAAGGTTTTGTATGGGCGTGTACCCGTCACTTCCGTTTATTTTCATGGGCCTACTCCTGGTTCCTGGATATTCTCAGGTTCTAAGGTCACTTTTCTTCTCCTGAGTCTATATCGGCAGGAACCGGAGAAACTTGAGTTTCTATGTGTTTTTGCCTCGCAAGAGCCTGCTCTTCTAGATGTCCCAGAAGCAGTTCCTTGAGGCCCAGGCCCCTTCTTGCCAGGACCCTGGAGACCTCCTCGTCGAAAAGACTTCTGTAAATCTCTTCTTGTCGGCTCTCAGAGCAAAGCGCAGTGCGCCTCATGGCCTTGAGCATCTGTTGGATGAAGATGGCTTCAAACTCCTCGCAGGCCCTGGTCAGTTTTTCCCTTCCCCCCCTGTTCGCCTGAGGCTCTGCCACTTGCTGCCCTCAGAACCCCTTCCCAACCCGGCCCGCTGGAAATGCTTGTCCCAGGATGCAGGGACTCCATCCAACTGCCCATCACATTACCTCCAGGTTGGCATGCAAGGCCCCTGCCTTGTGAATGGCCTGCAGGATGGTGATCAATTGCCTTGGATTGGCCCCTATGGCGTTTAAGGCACGCACCAGCTCTGCGATGGTCACCCCCGCCCTGAAGTAAGGTAATACCTTGCCCTTTTTCTTCCACCTTCACATCGCTTCTGGGCGCCACCACGGTCTGGCCTCCTGGAGCCATGTCCGCCCCTGTGGTGGCCCGCTGGAAGGCTGGGCCCCTTGGGGAGGCCTGGGTGAAAAGGGGGCTGCTGGAACCACCTCCGGAGTCTCTTTGATGATGACCGTTAGACCTCCCTGAGCTATGGCAACGGGATCTATCCGAACCCTTTCACCCATGATGACTGTTCCGGTCCTTTCATCCAGGATGACCTTTCCTGAGGCATCTGGCTGGATCTCAACCGCTTCGGCCGCTGCCAGAAACTCAGCCTGTCTTCCTTCAAATCCACTGGGCACCACTAGTTCCAGAGTGCGGCCGTCTATGCTCCTGGCCACCCCTGGCCCCAATCTGCTGTTGAGGGCTTTGACGGCCCTTTGGGCAGTGGTGAAATCCTCCTGGTGAAGAACGAGTCTGAAGATGTCTTTTTGGCCGAAGGAACTCCTCACCTCCCTCTCCACCGTACCTCCGTTGGGAACCATGCCAACCGTGGGATGGTTCTGCTGCACTCTGCCGCCTGAGGCTCCTCCAAAACTGAAGCCTCCCACGGAAACCGCCCCCTGGGCCAGCACATAGACCTGCCCGTCAGGACCATGCAGTGGGGTCAACAAGAGGGTCCCCCCCTGAAGGCTCTTGGCATCTCCGATGGAGGCCACCTGCACATCCAGGTTTTGACCTTGCCTTGCAAAGGCCGGAAGCTGGGCCGTGACCATCACGGCCGCCACATTTTTCACCTTCACCGCCTCGGGTGGGACCCTGATTCCCATTCTCTGAAGCATGTTGGCCAGTGAGTGGACCGTAAACTGGGTATTGTTCTGATCACCCGTGCCCTGAAGTCCTATCACAAGACCGTAGCCCACCAGAGGGTTGGATCTGACCCCCTCTATGGAGGAGATCTCCTTGAGCCTTACAGCCATGGCCGTGTTACATAAACAGGAGCCCAAGAAGAGAAAACAGAAGAAAAACCAGACACATGTTTTGGCCTTCATGCTTTCCTCCTCAGAAAGGCCATATGTGATCCAAGAGCCGGCCTACCCAGCCTGGCTTTTGCTTGTCGCTGACCACCCCTTGGCCTGCATAGGCTATCTGGGCGTCGGCAATGGAGCTTGACAGCACAGTATTGTCCGAGGAGATGTCCTCAGGTCTTATGACACCCCTGAGTATTATGTACTGCCTCTCGTTGTTTATTATGACTTCCCTGTATCCCTCCACCCTCAGCAGGCCGTGGGGCAGCACATCCACCACTTTGGCGGTCATGGTGGCCACCAAGGTGTCCTTTCTCTGAGTTGTACCGGAGCCTTCAAAGTCGTTTTTCAATGAGCCAGAAGCCTCAGGCTTGAATCCCCCAATGTTCAGGGGAGCACCGAAGAAGCTGCTCATGGAGGCGGAAAGGGAACTATCCCTGGAAGTCTTGGTGCTGGCGCTCTTGAGGGCCTCTGCGTTCTCCACTATGCGAATGGTCACCACATCCCCCACATGCCTGGCTCTTAGATCCGAGTAGAGGTCTCCGAGTCTGCTCCCCGGCCTCCAGAGGCTTCCCTCTGCAGCAGGCTGTTCAGGAATCCTGCTGGAGGGTGGAAATGCGTTCCAGGCAGGAGGCGGAGGCAAGCTAGGGCTGCAGCCCCACCCCAGGCACGCAACACACAAGAAGCAGGCACAAGCAAACCGCTTTTCCCACATTCCCCATGCTCCCTTGACTCTAAAATTGGACTCTCACGCCCCCCGGATGCTCAACAGAGGCCAAGACCACCTGTCTGGAAGAGGTATTCAGAACCCTAATCTTTTGGCCTGATCCCCCCTCCTCCAGAGCCTCTCCAGGAGCCACTATCTTGAGACCGCCCTTTTCCAGCAAGATCTCCACCTTCTGACCCTTGCGCACAATGGGCTCGGGCTTGAACTGGTCCAAGCGAAGCACGCTGCCCGCCTGAAGACTCCTTACAGCCCTCATGCCCATCAACACAGAGGGGTCTTCCACCGCTCCTGCTGGTTGCACTCCAGCGCCCAGGGGTTTCTTGACAACATCTCCAGGCCCCAGCACTCCACCCTTGGGAATGGAACGGGAAAGAACCCATACCCCGTGGGATTGCCCTTCATTGCTCCTTTGGGCTCCTGTCCAGGCCATGGAGGGCCACAATAGGCAAAAGACCATTAATGTCAACGCTAAGCTACAGGCAGTTTCCTTAAAGGCTTTAGCCATGATCCCCTCCCCGGGTCCTTCTCTACCTCTTTAGGTTGTTGACCATCTGAAGCATGTCATCTGAGGTTTGAATGGCCTTGGAGTTTATCTCATAGGCCCTTTGGGCCACGATCATGGCCACCATCTCCTCCACGATGTTCACGTTGGACATCTCGAGAAAACCCTGTGCCAGCGTTCCTAGACCCTGGTCTCCTGGAGTCCCCTCCACAGGATCTCCGGAAGAATCTGTGGGCATGAAGGCATTGCGGCCCACCGCGAACAGGCCAGGGGGATTGGGGAAACGTGTGAGGGTTATGCGGCCTACCTCGGAGAAACCGTTTTGACCTGGCCGCATGACAGAAACTGTCCCGTCGGCCCCCACGGAAATGGCCGTGGCATCTTGGGGAATGGTTATACCAGGCTCCAGCCTGTAACCTTCAGAGGTGACCACCTCTCCCTGGGCATTCAGTTTGAAGGCTCCATCTCGGGTATAGGCAGTTTCCCCTGAGGGCAGAACTATCTTGAAAAAACCCTGGCCTTCGATGGCCATGTCCAATTCATTTCTGGTGAGCTGAAAATCACCCTGGCCAAAAAGCTTGTGCACGGCAACAGGCCTGGTTCCAAGTCCCACCTGAAAGCCTGTGGGAAGCTGGCTTTGAGCAGAGGAGGCGGCCCCAGGATAGCTCAGGGACTGGTAAAGCAAGTCCTGAAAATTCACCTTGCTCTTCTTGAAGCCTGTAGTGTTGGCATTGGCCAGGTTATTGGATATGACATCTATCTGAAGCTGCTGGGCTTCCATACCCGAAGCCGCTGTCCAAAGAGATCTAAGCATTGGAACCTCCTTCTCGATCCAGTCGGTGACTCATCAACAAGAGATGATCACGGCTCAACTGATGAACTCCTTAAAAATGGCTTGCTCTTCTTTCTCCTTTTGAGTGCTCCAGGCAGCCTGGGGCCTTCATCCGGGCTAGGCGGTTCTGCTCAGTTCCTGCACTGCCTTCTCTCCCAGCCTGTCTAAGGTCTGGACCATTCTCTGATTCATCTCAAAGGCACGAATGGCCTCTATCATCTGCACCATGCACTTGATGGAATTCACGTTGGACATCTCCAGGTGGGCCGGTAAGACCTCCACCTTGGCCATCTCCTCCATTGAAACCCCCTCGGGGACCCCATAGAGCCCATCTCCCAAAGGGGTTAGCTTTTGTGGCTCTGTAACTCTCACCACCTTGAGCTTGCCCAGGACCGAATTTCCTGATGACACATTTCCTTCCTGGTTGATGCTCAGGCTGCCCCCGGCCGATACGATCTGGCCGTTTTGACCCAGCACTGCCATGCCCCTTAGCACCAGCTTGCCTTCCCCATTCATTGAAAAACGCCCGTCACGAGTCAACCTGATGCCATCAGGTGCCTCCACCACAAAGAAACCTTCCTGTGCCAGCGCCACATCCAGAGGTTCTCCTGTGTAGTGGATCTCACCTGGTGAAAAATCAGTGCGCCTCTCCACCAGTCTCACGTGGCTGGGGGCATCCGGGCCCAGCCCTGGAATTTCCAGGGGGCGCTCCTCCAAGACCACCTCCCCCATCTTGAAGCCTACGGTGTTGGCATTGGCCAGATTGTGGGCCAGCACATCCATCCTTTCCTGCCTGACCGCCATGCCTGAGGCCGCAACATAAAGTTCTGCAAACATCCTCAACTCCTTTGGGAACCAGCCTGGGTCAGAACATGACTTCTAACCCATTGGGTCGAACTCTCTTTTTGCAACTCCCATACCAATCCCATCCCTGGGCCCAGGCCCTTTGTGCCTTGCATCACGCACAACCTGGCTGAAGGCCCTGAATGTTCAACCGGCATTTCCTTCCCCAGGGTAGGCATTTTTCTCCCTCACCCTGTACACAAAGGCCAAAACCTCTGCCACGGCCCTGTAAAGCACCGGAGGTATCTCCTGATTCAGATCCAGCTCTGCCAGAAGCCCCACCAGGCAAGGATCTTCCTGGATGGGGATATTGTTGGCCCTGGCTATCTGGATTATCTTCTTTGCTATTTCCCCCCTGCCCTTAGCCAAAACCCTCGGAGCGGGATCCACTCCCCTGCGATAGCCCAAGGCCACGGCTTTGAGAAGTCTTTCCCCCAGGGAGGATTGCAAAGGCTGATCCTGATGGCTCATGCCACAACACCCAAGAGCTGCTCTGGTAGCTCCAGCTCCTGCTCGCACCACTCCCTGCTGTCCTCCAGAGTTTCCAGGGTGCATTCCACTGCAGAGGGCCAAATCCCCCTTAGCCCTTCCACCAAGGAGTCCATCTGAGTCTGGAGTCTCACGCGCAGATCCTCTCTGGAGACCTTGAGCTGGCAGCCCAGAAGGCTTCCCAAAAGGTAGATCCTGGCCAGAATCCTACCCATGTCCTCCATTTCCAAGCGCAAGGTGATGGACCATCCCCTCTTCATAAGGCCGTCTTTGTCGCGCACCCATCTGCCTATTCTCATGTCCCCCCAGCTCTTGGGAGGCATCCACCAGGGGGGAAGACTAAGAACCATCTGAGGACTCTCGTGCTCCTGACCCAAAAGGCACAAGCACTGTGCTGCCTGCAGCAGATCCAGCATGCGACCTAGGCCTCCCTGCCTGAGGCCAGAATCTTTCAAAGAATCCATGGCCTTCAACACATCAGCTTTCAAATCCGGGAGGATGGAACCTTTCTCAGCCTTTCCCAAGACCAGGTCTCTAAGCTTGGCCTCCAGGAATATACCGCTGGCCCGTATGAGCCTGCCTAGGTCCCAGTGTCTGCTTTCCCAGGGAGGCAGATCTCCCAAAACAGCTCTTGCGAATCCAGCCTTCATTCCAGAGCCGGCATTTTCCATTTCCTCCTGAGTCTCCATCAGGGTATAGGCAAGCAGTTCCCAGCTCATGAATGACAGGCCCTTTTTCAGGCATGCAGCCCACAAGCTCTGGTAATCCGTTTGAGATGCTCCCACACAGCGAAGCACAAGCTCGGGTCTTAGAGTCTGCACCTGCAGGCTCAGAATCTGGCCAGGCTGCACCTGCACGGAGGACTTGGCCCAAAGCTCCTGCCCCTCTATCTCCACAAGAAATCTGCCATCAGAGCCTTGTGCCAAGACAATTGCCTGCACCATGCGTCCCACCCAAAGCTGCAGCCCCTGTGTTCTGCCACCCGTTGCCGAAGCAGCAAGCACAAGACCTGGAGCCTGAGTGCTTTCCACCCTCATGCCTGAGCCCTACCCTTGGAGCCCAGATGTTGCATGAGTTGAAGCTCCCCAAGGCCCAAACCACTCTTACGGGCCACTTCCTCCACCGACAATCCCTGGCGGAGCCACCTGAGGGCAACCTCGTACGAAGATTCGGGGATGGGATTTTCCTCTTGGGCCTTGTGAAGCTTCTCCAGGGTCTCGCAGGCCCTGATCTCGGCCCTGTCAAGCTCTTCTGCGGCCTCTTTGAGTCTCTGGATCCGGGAGTCCATTCCTTCCATGAGCCCCTTGGCAATGTCCTGGAACTCCGCGGTACGGGAGTCTATCTCCTTTAGGAGATCCTCATGCATCCTGGAGAAGTTCCTGGAGGAATTACTTGCTTTAAACACGCACAAAAGGATCAAACCCCCTGCAACCAGGTCAAAGGCCAACTGCAAAATTGTGATGAGCTTGAGATCCACCCTTTCCCCCTTCCTTTGCTGAGCCATTAGACCCTGATGTCTATGTTCTTTTGGGAAGCCTCTTCTTCTTCAGAAAGCTCCTGTTCCATCTCCTCGGGAATCTGGGACTCGCCATGGCCTTGGGGTCTGTGTGCTTTTGCTGCACGAGCCCTGCTGTTTCCTGTTCTGCCTTGTCCAAGCCTCTCCAGAGGCCCCAGGATGGCAGAAGGTCCGCCGTTTTCCATGATCACCTCCCCCCGGCCCCTCCCAGCTGGTTGCGGCCTTGGAAGCATCTCTGAATTGATGGCAAACTGCTTTTCCCCCTGTTGGCTCAAAGTATCAAGTATTGAAGAAACCTGATGCCTTCTTTCTTGACCCAGGGCCATCTCAAACTAAGTCTCTGTGCCATGGAAGCCCGAAGCCTGCTTATACCCTGATCTCCCAGGAGCTCCCCTGGATCCATTTCCCTTATGAGTTCCAAGAGTTCCCTTCTCACTTCCCAGCTCTGCAAGCCAGTTTCCTCCAGCTCCAAAGACAAGGACACCCAAAGACCCGCCCTGCCCTCCTTGAGAGGCACCACCAAGTCCAAGACCATTTCTTGGGGCCCTTGCTCTGGGGTAGGTACCTCTGGTTGAGGCTTGGATATGGTCCAAAGGAAAGAAACAAAGGCCAGGCATATCACCACACAAGCCGAAGCTGCCATGAAAAGGGATTTTTCCACAGGGCTCTTCTCTTCCAGGTACAGGCGCACCCCCGCCAAGCCAAGCCACCTCAGTTTGCCTGACTGGCGCCAGGAAGCCTCGCCTTTGGGAGAGGCCTCTGTTGGGGGCTCATGTGTCTGTTGCTGCTGGGACAAATTCTCCCCCGAAGGCTCGGAGCTCTCTGGAATCTCCTCCAGAACAGGGGTCTCGGAGTCTTCCTCCTCATGAAGCCCCATCTTGCGCTCCCACTCTTCCAGAGCCGCCTCATCCATCTGGTCTTCAAAAAGAAGGGCCTCCTCCACTTCCCTGCCCTTTCTCTTCAAGACCTTGGGTTTTTTGGGACTCTCTGCTGACAAGCCCCTGGCCTCCTTTTCAGATCTTCTTCTCCAGGCAAGCCCTAAGTTTCTTAAGGGCCGCAGAGTGGATCTGGCACACCCTGGACTCCGTCACATCCAGGATCATTCCGATTTCCTTCATGGTAAGCTCTTCATAGTAGTAAAGCTGGAGCACCAGCTGCTCTTTTTCATTGAGGTGTTTTAGACCATCCAGCACCTTGGATCTCAGCTGGCGGTTGCTCAATGACTCGTAAGGATCCGCTTCAGATGTAAGATTGAGTTTTTGCTCCCCGGGCTCCCCTTCCAAGAGATCCTCTATGGACATGAAGCCCGATCCCTTTGTCTCCATGAGCATTTGGTGATAGGCTCCCATCTCCAGGCCCAGGAAATCGGCCAGTTCCTCCTCGGTGGGAGAACGCTTGAGTTTTCCCTCCAGTTTGAATTGAGCTTCTTCGAGCCTCTTGATCTTCTCTCGGGTGGTCCTGGTGGCCCAATCCATGGAACGCAGCTCGTCCAAGATGGCTCCTCTGATGCGGAACTCCGCATAGGTCTTAAGCTGAGTGCCACGGCTCTCATCGAACTTCTCGAGGGCGTCCAGAAGTCCCAAGATGCCTGCGTGGGTCAGGTCCTGCACATCCACATAGTGGGGTATTCTTCCCACCAACCTGAGCACCTGATACTTGATGAAGGGAAGAAAGGCCTGGATCTGCTTTTCTCGCTCCGAGGGCTCTGCCCCGCTATTGGGCTGAGCAGTGGCCTCAGCACTTTCCTTTAAGAGGATCTGTCCTCTCATGGCTACCTCACGAATAGGGTCCGAACAGTACCATTTCCGAACATGAACTCTCCCGTCCCGCTATCTCTCTTAGCCTTGTGCCCACCTGGACAAGATTCATGGAGGCCCGGGCCTCGGGATACAGGTGCACAAAGGGCTTCTGGCTCCGCACAGATGAGGCCACTGCCGAATCCCAAGGGATCCACCCCAGATCTGTCAGGGAGAACCTGAGGAACCTCTCCACCACCCTGTTCAGCCCGCAGAAGGTCTCTTGAGCCTCGGCCTCGCTTCGGGCTGTGTTCACCAGGATCCAGAAGTCCCTTCTTCGATAGTGCATGAACATGAGTTTGATCATGGCATAGGCATCGGTTATGCTCGTGGGCTCCGGGGTAACAACCACCATGATTCTCTCTGCCATGGCATTGAAATGAAGTACATTGGGAGAAACCCCGGCTGCGGTATCTATGAGCACCAGGTCATGCTCGTAACGCAGATCGTTTATGCCAGAGTAAAGACTCAGCCTCTGCTCCCTGCTCAGGTGGGTAAGATCCAGCTGCCCCGAGCCTCCTGGCAATATGCCGATGCCCGAAGGACCCTTGAGAAGCACCTTGTCCAGGCTGCAACGCCCTGCCAGGAAATCCCTTATGGTCCTCTCGGGTGAAAGCCCAAAGAGCACATCCACATTGGCCAATCCCATGTCCCCGTCCAGAAGCAGCACCCTTGTGCCCATGTCGGAGAGGATACAAGCAAGGTTTGCCGCCAGGCTTGTCTTTCCGACTCCTCCTTTGCCGCTGGTGACGGCCAGGCTCCTCAAAGGGGAGTTCTTGAGGCCCTCTTGCATGCTGCTGCGAAAGCGCATCTGTCGAAGTGTGGTACCTTGGTCCCTAACCAAGATCATTTCCCATGGCCTCCATCAGATGAGATTCACCCTGCGGCCTGCAATGTCTCGGCCTCAGGGTAGAACAAAGGCAATCCCCAGAGGGTCCAGCTGGCCATGTCCTGCTTGGTGGCACTTCTGATGTCTTCTGGAACCCTCTGCCCCGTGGTGAAAAAGGCAAAAGGCAGCCTCATTTGAAGCGATACACTAAAGAGAGCCCCAAAATGGGGGGCCTCGTCCAGCTTGGTGCCTATCAGGCCCACTGGTCTCAAGGAGATGAACCTCCTCACCGCTCGTTCCAGGGCCGAGGACTCTGTGGTGGCACTCACCAGCAAGAGAGTCTTTACTCTGGTATCCGAACAGAGTATGTCCCTGAGCTCTCCCATATGAGACCCGTCCATGGGGCTTCTGCCCGCTGTGTCTATCAAGATGATGTCCTTGTCCGAATGGGAATCCAGAACCCTGGGGAGCTCACCGGGCTCGAGCACCACTTCCAATGGCACTCCCATTATCCTGGCATAGGTCCTGAGTTGCTCCACGGCCGCTATTCTGTAGGTATCGTTGGTGACCAGGGCCACCTTTTTGCCTCCATCCAAGGCGCAGCGGGCAGCGATCTTTGCCACGGTGGTGGTCTTTCCTACTCCTGTGGGGCCTATGAGAGCCAGCACAGCAGGGCCCTTGGAGGGGTCCCTGATGAGGGGATCCTGGGTCTTGGCCAGTCTGCTCAAGAGGCTCTCCACCGTGGGAGAGAAGTTCTCTTCCTCGAGGATTCTTTGGCCCAGTTCCTGTTCCACCCTCAGGACTATTTGAAGAGCATGGGATTCGCGCATGCCGTTTCGAACCAATTTTAGGAGCATGGCATTGCCCGGAGCAGTGGACACCTGTGAGTCTCTGATCCTGACATGTTGAACCATCTTGCTGGTCCACCACCTCAGCTCTTCCAGCTCAGATTCCAGCCTGGAGCTCAGCTCCAGGGCAGGTTGTCTGGCTGCCTCGAACACCTGCGCCATCTCCCTCTTGAGTTCCCCCAGTTCCTCTTTGAGAGACTCCAGAGCCTTGAGCCCAGCCTCCTGCCCCTTCACCCCTTCAGGGAGAGGCTCTCCACTGCCTGGGCTACCGGGCCCGTCCAAGGCGGCTGTGACCTCTACCATGGGCCTGCCCAGAAGCCCGAAGGCTCTTTTTCCGTCCACCACCTTTCTGGTGGAGAGGATGACCGCTTGGGGGCCCAGGTCCCTCTTGATGAGGCGAAGGGCTTCCTGCATGTCTATGGCCTTGTAGGTCTTAACTTTCATGGCTCAACCTCACGCTGTCCAATGCCTTGATGGCCACATCTGGATCCACCTCTTGATGGGACATTACCGTCAGGGTGGGAATGTAACGCTCAGTGAGCTGCTTGAGATGAGGCCTCAAGGCAGCGTCGCAGAGCAATACGGGTGGATGGGGACTGTGCAGGTGAGGCTCCAGGGCCCTTTGTATGGAAAGTATGACTCGTCGGGCTGTTTCAGGATCCAGGGCCAGGAAGGATTCCAGCTCGTTCCTCCTGATGGAGCTCAACAGCATCTCCTCCAGGGCCGGATCCAACAACAAGGCAGGAAGCCTCTGCTCTTCATCCAGATGTTTCCTGGTTATGGCCCTGCCCAGGGAGCAGCGCACGTGTTCTGCCAGGATTCTAGGATTGCGGGTATGAGGAGCCCAGTCTCCCAGGCTCTCCAGAATCTGCACCAGGTTCCTGATGGATATCCGCTCCCTCAGTAGATACTGGAGCACCCTGTGCACTTCTCCTATGCTGAGCAACTTGGGCACCAGCTCCTCCACCACCTTGGGATGCTCCTTGGCCACGTTGTCCAGGAGTCTCTGGACATCTTGACGGCTCAGGAGTTCGTGCAGATGTGAACGAACCACTTCTGATAGGTGGGTTACAAGCACGGTATCCGGGTCCACCACCGTATAGCCCAGGGCCTGGGCCCTGTCTCTCTCGCTTTGGGGGATCCAGAGGGCCGGAAGCCCGAATGTTGGCTCCTGGGTGGGAATGCCCTTGATGGGGGTCTTGACTGAGCCCGCGTCAAGGGCCAGACAGTGGCCCATCATCAGCTCGCCTGAGGCTACCTGGACCCCGTTGAGCTTTATGCTGTATTGATTGGGCTTCAGGTGAAGATTGTCCCTGATATGCATCAGAGGAATCACCACTCCCATGTCCAGGGCCACCTGCCGCCGGATCATCCTGATGCGCTCAAGCACAGTGCCTTTCTGTTCCGAGTCCACCAAAGGAATGAGTGCATAGCCTATCTCCAGCTCTAGGGGATCCATGGGAAGCAAAGCTTCCACCTCTTCTCTGGAGCTTACTCCCGGCTTTGCAGCAGCAGAGGCCTGGGCCTTTTGCTCTTGCTGTTTTTTCTTTTCTGTGCCGTGAATCTTCCAGGCCACCACTGCTGCCCCCAAGGCCAGGCCCATGAAAGGAAGAGCCGGAAGCCCTGGCAAGAGGCCCAGAATCAAGATGATGGCAGATGCCATGGCCACTGCCCTGAAGTTATGGATCACCTGTTTCAACAGGTCTGTACCCAGAAAAGAGTCTGAGGCTGCCCTGGTGACCACCAGGCCCGCTGATGTGGAGACCACCAGAGCTGGAATCTGGGAGACCAACCCGTCACCGATGGTGAGGATCGTGTATGTTCGAAGGCCTTCCAGAATGGGCATTCCCTTCTGCCCTACCCCGATTAGAAGGCCTCCCACAATATTTATGAACACTATGACTATGCCGGCTATGGCGTCTCCCCTGACGAATTTGCTGGCACCATCCATGGCCCCGTAGAAATCCGCTTCTCTTTCTATGAGCTTGCGGCGTTGTCTGGCGGTGCTGTCATCTATGAGCCCAGCGTTCAAATCTGCATCTATGCTCATCTGTTTGCCGGGCATGGCATCCAGGGTGAAGCGGGCAGCCACCTCTGCGATCCTACCCGAACCCTTTGTGATCACTATGAAGTTGATGACCACCAGTATCAGGAACACCACCATGCCCACCACGTAGTTGCCACCCACCACAAAGCTGCCAAAGGCCTTGATCACATGCCCGGCTGCATCCGGACCCTCATTGCCATGGAGCAATATCAACCTTGTGGAGGCCACGTTCAAAGAAAGCCTAAAGAGGGTGGCCACCAGCAACATGGTGGGAAAAACAGAGAACTCCAGGGGTTGCACTATGTAAAGGGCCACCATCATGATCAAGACCGACATGGTTATGTTGAAAGCCAGAAGAAGGTCCAGGAGGGGTTTGGGAAGAGGGAAAACCATCACCAGCAAGATTCCCATTACCCCTGCGGCCAAGAGCACCTCGCCGCTTTTGAGAAGACCTCCTGTGGAGGGAATTGCTAGTCTTTGAGTGCTCACCTGTTCTCTGCCCCTTTTATTTTTTTATTCGGCTGCAGCATCCAAGGCTCAGCCTTCAAACGCCTTTGACTAGAGCTGAGCAGATCTTTGTGGCTCTGCCATCCCCTGGCTTCTGGGGTTTCTTTTGCTGTATACGTGAGCCAACACCTCGGCCACGGCCCTGTATAGCTCGGCTGGAATCTGCGAGCCCACATCCACCATCTTGTACAGGGCTTGGGCCAGAGGCTTGTTTTCCACTATCTCCACACCATGCTCTCTTGCCATCTCCCTTATTTTGGTAGCCAGGTATCCTGCGCCCTTGGCCACAACCGTGGGAGCAGACATGGTGTTTTTCTGGTATTGAAGGGCCACTGCCAGGTGCTCGGGGTTGGTTATTACAACATCGGCTTTGGGGACAGCGGCCATCATCCTTCGCCTGGCCATCTCCCTCTGCCTCTGGCGTATCCTGGCCCTCACCTTGGGATCTCCCTCCCTCTGGCGGTATTCTTCCTTTACCTCATCCTTGGTCATGCGGAGACTCCGTTCGTGTTCCCATCTCTGATAGAGGAAATCCAGGATGGCCAGCCCGGCCAGGACCATCCCTGCTCTGAGACCTATGTTCAGGATCCCTTTGGCCAACTCTGATCCCATATCCCAGGCTGACACGCTCCCCATGGAGGCCAGGGTCTCCCATTCGGACATGACCGTCCGCCATATGACCCAGGCCACGATCCCCATCTTGAGAAGCCCCTTGATGAGTTCAGCCACTGACTGGAGGGAAAAGACCCTCTTGAATCCCTCCACAGGGTTTATCCTGGACCACTTGGGCGAGAGGGCTTCGGTGGCATTGAGAAAGCCAAACTGAGCCACATGGCTGGCAATCACAATGAGTACCAGCAGTCCCAATACTGGCCCTGCCAAAAGAGCCGTACTTGCCAGAAGATCCATGAAGATCTGATGAGTTGTCTGGGCAGTGATCTGAATCTCCCAGCTTCTGGAGATGAGCCCACCCAGTGTGTTCATGGCAAGACCGCTTAGAGCGCCACCCGCCAAGATCAGGAAGCCAGAGGCTGCCAGCAGTACTGCTGCGGAAGACACCTCCCTGCTCTTGGCCACCTGACCCCGTTTTCTGGCCTCCTCCCTGCGTCTTGGGGTCGGGGCTTCTGTTCTTTCCTGATCGCTTCTGGGGGGCATATCAGCTGCCTTTCAGCTCCAGAGTCTCTTGCCCAAAGGCCTCGTCACAATACCAGGACCCGGTATTCCCTTGCGGGTCTTCACACCCCTCAATGCCAAAACAGACTCCTGTATGCTCCTGCAAGCCAGTTCAAGCCCTTTTCGGACCAGGACCCCATGATGCCGAGACCCAGGCCCATACAGGCCAAACCCACTCCAATCTGAAAGGGTGCGGCCACGATGAAGATATTCATCTGGGGCATCATCCTGGCCAAAACACCAAGTCCTACCTGAACAAACAGCAGTAAGAGAAGTGCCGGCGCAGCCAGGGAAAGAGCCGAGCCAAAAAGGGCCCTTCCCAATTCCGTGACTGTCTCTGCCAACCCAAGGCTGCCTGTCAAAGGACTCTGCCCAGGGTTTTGAAAGAGCACCCATATGGCAAGATGATGTCCGTCCAAAGCCAGGAATAACCAAATGGCCAGCAACTGCATGAACTGGGCCACCACCGACATGTGTTGGTTTTCCACTGGATCCATGACATTGGCAATTCCAAGACCCATCTGGAATCCCACTATCTGGGCAGCAAGGGGTGCTGCAGACAGAACCAGTTGCGACAGCCAACCCACACAAAGCCCGAAGAGGGCCTCACGAATCACCACGGCCGCCCAGGAAGCCAGATCCCAAGGAACCTCCTTGAAAGGAACAGGTACTATGGGAAGCAGGGCCCAGGAAAGAGCCAGCACCAGCATTATCTTCACATGTGTGGGAACCGCCCTGGCCCCAAGCAGAGGAAAGCTGATGCTCAACCCGGCCATTCTGGCCAGGATGGGCCCCAACATGGGGATCCTCTCCCACATGAGATCTAGCGCATCCACAGCTCCACGTCCCCCATTACCCTGGTGGTGAATTCCATGAGCAGATTCAGCATCCAAGGCAAAAACAAAGCCAGGGCCGCCACGACTGCCAGGAGCTTGGGCACAAAGGTGAGGGTCATGTCCTGGATCTGGGTGACAGCCTGGATCAGGCTTACAGCCAAACCAGCCAGAAGGCCCAGCCCCAGCATGGGACCGCAAAGCAGCATGGTGATTTGCAATGCCTCTCTACCCAAGGCTATGACAGTAGATTGATCCAAGAGATCACCTCACCTTCTTGTTCACATGAAGCTCCTAACAAGGGAGCCCACAAGCAGGTTCCATCCATCCACCAACACAAAAAGCATCAGCTTCAGAGGAAGCGAGATCATCACCGGAGGCAGCATCAACATGCCCATGGAAAGTAGAAGGCTGGACACCACCAGATCCAGGATCAGAAAAGGCACATGCAACACAAAACCTATCTGAAAGGCTGTCTTGAGCTCGCTGATCATGAAGGCCGGGATGAGTGCCCTCATGGGAACCTCGGAGGGTTCTCGAGGCACCTCCATCTTACCCAGGTCCAGAAAAAGAAGGATGTCCTTTTGCCGCGTCTGTTTGAGCATGAACTCCCTTACAGGCACAATGGCCCGCTCTAGAGCCTCTTTCTGGGAGATCTGATTCTGTAGGTAAGGCTCCAGGGCTTCCTGGTGCACCCGGCTCCACACCGGGGTCATTACAAAGACAGTAAGGAACAGGGCCAGACCTATCAGGATCTGGCCAGGAGGAAGCTGTTGAGTGCCTATGGCCTGTCTTACCAAGGAAAGCACTACCACGATCCTGGTAAAGGACGTGAGCATCAAGACCAAGGCAGGGGCCAAAGACAGGACCGTAAGCAGCAAAAGGATCTGTAGAGCTGGAGCCACTTGGGCTCCTTCTCCCAGTTTTATGCTCAGTTCAGGCCCAGCCCAGGCCTCTGCTCCCATCACCAAGCCTGCTCCCAAAAGCTGAACCAGGCACAAAAGAGCTCTACTCAAGGCCGCTCCTCCTGCCCTTGACTGGAGAAGTTGTCTTGTTTACCGGGGAGTCTGGCCAGCATCTCCAGGCCATCTCTTCCAGAACAAAGAAGAAACTTCTCACCCTCTACCTCCACCACCAAAAGGGTCCGACCCTGACCCACTGGCTTGGCCCCTTTGATCTCAATGATGGAACCTTGCAGGCCAGTGCCTTGCGGCAGGCGATTCCCTATGCCCTTCAAGGCCCACGGCACAAGGAACGCCAGCCCTGTCACAAACAAGATGCCCCCCAGAGGTTCCAATGCTCTGGGGACCTCTTTGGGAAAGCCCAAGCCCATTGCCCACAACAGAGCTCCGATTAGAGCCACCAGAAGAATCCAGGTAAGGGGGCGTCTTTTCAGATACAGGCTTTGGTTCATGCCATTCTTTCCACCCTTTCCTGGGGGCTCAGGATTTCTGATATGCGTATACCAAACTTCTCGTTGACCACCACCACCTCGCCCCTGGCTATGAGTTTCTGATTCACGAATATTTCCAGATGCTCCCCCACCATTTTGGAGAGCTCTATCACAGAACCCTGGCTCAACTGGATGACATCCTTCACGGGCATTCTGGTTCGACCCAGCTCCACGCTCACCTGCATGGGGATGTCCAGGATCCTGTCCAGGGAACGAATCTTTTCCTCCAGGTTTTCTGCGCTCTCACCTGGAGCCTGCTGCACGCTGTTGACCTGAGATTGCTCTGACATTGGGAGAATCCCTCCGAACCTAGAGTTCAACGGCCTTCTGTTTACTCAGAGCCAGTCTCTGAGGATCTTTCCTGAGAGCAAATGAGCCTGCTTATCCCAGCCTGGCTGCTATCTTGACAGCCCTCTTTCCATTGGATTCCCCAGGCTGGGCCAGGAACTTGGGGACTCCTTCCACTCTCACAGGCAGAAGACCCCCTCGGCCTCCTTCCAGCCACAGTGTGTCTCCCTCTCGAAGCTCCAGGATCCTCCCCACAGTTGTCCAGGAGGTGCCCAGCTCCACGGAAAGTTCCACCATGGTCTCCTGGAGATGCGCCAGGATGGAGGCTGTGTGGCTTCGCTCCTTGCGCTGCCTGTCAGAGCCCCAACCGGGGAGCCTGTCCCTGTACGGTTCCACCATGCCAGGGGAAGGCACAGCACCAGAAACCCCCTGGCCATCTCCATCTCCATTTCCAGGTGAATGCAAAGCACCTGGTCTGAGGGAAGAAGTACGGCTGCAAACTGAGGATTCATTTCAGATCTTTCGTATTCCACCTTCACAGCCTGCAGGGAGTTCCAGGCCTTGTTCAAATCCCCCAGGGCCTCCCTCACAAGCCTTTGAATCAGACGCATCTCAATGTTTGTGAAATCCCGCCCTTCTATCTTGAGGCGCCCCTCCAGGGTGCCACCCATGATGAACTCGATGAGCAGGTACACCAGATTGGGCTCCAGCACCAGCATTCCAACCCCTGGCAAGGGCTCCACACGGAACAGATGAATGCTGGTGGGCATCACAAGCCCTTTGAGGAAGTCCCTGAATTTCTTGACCTCTGAAGAAACAGGCGTCACTTCCACCATCCTGCGCAGGGCCGATGTGAAGGTGCCCATGAGATGGTGGGCAAAGCGGTGTGTCATCACGTCCACAGCTGGTATTCTGCCCTGGACAATGCGGTCCTGATGGGACAGATCATAGGGCTTGACTGCCTTGGACTCCTCTGGGGTCTCCTTGGAGGTAGACACTTGCCCAGAGGAAATGCCTTGGAGCAGCGCATCTATCTCCTGCTGGCTGAGGATGTTCTCCACAGTTAGATTCTCCGCCTCACTGTATGATGAATTCCTTGAAAAAGACCCTGCTTGCTGTGGCGCTTTGCAATCTGCTATTTACCCTTGAAATGATCTCCTCTTTGAGCCGGTCCTTGCCCTCGATGCTGGCCAGATCCTCGTAGCGCTTGCTGCCCAATAGCACGATGATGGCATCCCTGAGCTCTGACATGCGGGTTTCCAGCTCCTTTACCTGGCTGCCGGAGCGAAGCTCCAGATCAAACTCCAGCTTGAGGTAACGCGGCGCATCAGCAGTGCCCATGAGGTTGACCACAAAGGGCTTAACAGAAACAACTGCAGGAGGAGCAGGAGGAGGGGCCTTTTCTGCAGAAGAGGATCCACCCTTCAAATGGCTCCAGCCAAAGAACCCCCCGGCTCCAAGAAGCACAACCACTCCCAGGATGATAAAGATCATCTTGCTTCCACCCTTTTTCCCGGAACCAGCTTCTTTGGATTGCTGATCCGCCCCTGACTGCTCTTTCTCGGCCATGACACCTCCCCTGGCTCGGAAACATGAGCCTGAGTTCCAGGCTTCGGGCCTGGAAAAAGCAAGGGATGTGCCAATAGGGCCAAGCTGCCTTGGTTGCTCTCTAACAAGGAAAACTCAGGCCTGGGTTTCTTTTGGACAAGCGGTGTTTGAGAGCATGGGGGCTTTCTTCCAGAAAATGGATGGAAGGCCTGGATGGTTTGGGAGGCCTTGTTTTGCACCAGATAATGTCACTAAGGCTAAACTGCTCTGTCACCGCTGTGACATCACCAAGGAGACAGCCCACAGGGGCAGGCAGAAGCGTACCCCTCCCCCAAAGAGATCAACTCCCAAGACCTGCTCTAGAGTGTTTTGGCAAGCGCCAGCGCGCGTTCAAAAGAGAGGGGCTGTTGGTAAGCTGGCTCAGAGTCTTACGGGCACGCGCAAGCGTGCCCGTGTCATGAAGTCCATCAGGAGATCTACCTCTTTAGATTCACTATTTCCTGGAGCATCTGGTCTGTGGTGGTTATGACCCTCGAGTTGGCCTGGAAGGCCTGCTGTGTCTTTATCATCTCCACAAATTCCGTGGCCAGATCCACGTTGGAGAGCTCCAGAGAATTGGAGTTAATCTGTCCCAGGCCAGAAGAGCCGGCCTCTCCCACAATGGGAGGGCCTGAATGTGTTGTCTCTGCGAAAAGATTACCTCCTATACTTGTAAGCCCCCATGGACTGGTAAAACGCGCCAGGGCCACCTGATACACTCTGCGGGACTGGCCGTTGCTGAAAACCCCACTTACCACTCCCTCATTGTCTATCTGAATGGAGATCAGGTTACCCTGGGTATAACCGTCCTGGCTCAGAAACTTGGTGGTAGAACCTCCGGCGAATTCCGTACTGCCGTCAAGGCCAGTGCCGCCCTCATCTATGCTGTTTCCAAAATCAAAATCAATGGACTGAGCACTGCTGGTCCCAAAGAACTGAACGCTGAAAGCCGTGCTCAAGGTCTCTGTCTGGAGCTTACCATCGGTAAAATCCAGAGTCCCTGCGGCCACCTCCTGGTTGCCCGGAGTTCCACCCTCCAGCTCTGCTCCATCCAGCAGAGCATGCCACTCCCAGGTGTCATTGTCCTGTTTTCTGAAGTAAACGTTGACCAAGTGGCCGTTTCCTGTGGCATCATATACTGTTATGGGAGTCATGTAACTGGAGGTATTTACAGGATCAGTCACATCAAAGGGGTTGGCGAGAATGGCCTCATTGACATCCAGGTTCACGTTGATCACCACCCTGCTGGTGGCCCTGGGAGCCGAGGAGATGTTGGATAGGTTTATGTCCTGAAGGGTGCTTGTTATGGAGCCTTGGTCATCCAACATCCATCCCTGGAGGGAGTAACCCCTGTGGTTCACCAGTATACCCTGTTCATCCAGATAAAACTGCCCTGCTCTGGTGTAGAGGGTTGTGCCATCTCTGGAAACTATGAAGAAGCCATCCCCGTCTATGGCCAGATCAGTGGCTGAGCTGGTTGTCTGGAAGGTGGACTGGGAAAAGAGCCTCTGAACAGAGCCCACCTGCACGCCTCGGCCGATCTGGAACTGGCCCGTTGCACCCACCAGGCTCTGACTCAGAATATCCTCGAAGGAAATCCTGCTGGCTTTAAATCCCACGGTGTTCACGTTGGCTATGTTGTTACCTATGACGGACATGGCCTGGCTGTATGCATCCAAACCGCTTATGCCTGTGTAAAGAGAAGATAGGGACATGCTCTCACCTCCTCAAAGAGAAATAATCTCAGTCTTCAAAAAGCAGACTGTCAAAATCCAACCTCCCGGCCCCAAGAACTATCCTCTTACCTCCAATATGCTCCCAAGGGGCACCACCACACCGTTGACCAGAAGGGAGGTTACCCCCTCTTTGAAGGTGGCCGCTTGTGCTCTTCCCCTGAGGTATTGCTCCACTTCCACCATTTGGCCTTTCACATCCCTGGCCACCACCTGGAAACTGTAAGTGCCGTAGCCCAAGGCTTTGCCCTGTTGGTCCAGACCATCCCAGGAGATGGAATGTTCCCCTGCAGCCCTCTTGCCCAGATCCAGAGTCCTGACCAGCCTTCCGGTGGAGTCGTAAACATAGGCCTGAGTTTGAGCGCTTTCCCCCAGCAGTCTGAAACAGAGCTGTCCCACGCCTGAGTCGCCTATGTTCAGCTTGTCTCCCTGGGCCAGGATCTCCTTTCCTATGAGATTCACAGCCCTGGCGTTGTTGGCCGAGGCCTCATAAAGGTTCAGGGTCTTGAGCTGCTCATTGGTCTCCAGGGCCTGTTCCACGATGCTGAACTGAGCCAGTTGAGAAGTGAACTGCATGGCATCCATGGGGTTCAAGGGATCCTGATGTTGGAGCTGGGCTACGAGCAACCTAAGAAACTGCTCTTTGGTGGCATTGGCCTGGCTGCTACTTGTGTTCCCCGAGGCCTTCTCAGGAGATTTGTTCAACGTGACACTGGTTATCACGACCCACCTCCCAGTCATACCCTTAGATGCAGGATTCCAGGTTCTTCTTGAGCAGGGGAAGAGCTTGTGTGCTCTTGCCTGGGCTCGGCCACAGGATCCGGATTTTGTCCCCAAAGTGGAGACCCCTGCATCCTGTTCTGGAAAGTCCAGTTTCCCCGCCCATCTCCCACATCTACGGCCAGATGCTGATTGATAAACCCCTGCTCTGCAAGGCTCTGTCTTAGCTGGGAAAGGCCCTGCTCCAAGGCAGCCTTCTGCTCTGGTCCCTGTGTAAGAAACAAAGCCTCCACACCATCTCTATGAACCTTGATGCGCACCCTCAAGAGCCCCAGCTCAGGCGGCTCCAGCTCCATGTGCACCACCTGCTGGTCACGGATATTGGCTTTATGGATCTGGGCCTCGATGGTATCTGATTGCCCCGCCCCCTGCACATTCTCCGAGAGCCTAGATCTGGAAGGCTCCATGAAACTCTCTTTAGCGCCCTCAGGGTATTGGGTTGAAGCTGAAGCCTGACCTAGGCTTGTTGCATCAAATGCTTTTACAGCCGAGGATTCTACCTTGGTTTGATGGAGAGGCTGGAAAGGTTCATTTCTTGACTCGGGCTGGCCACCCGAAAGAGCCTGTTCCAGCCCTTCCTGTGCCCTGTTGAAACCCGAGACCTTGCCATCCATGGCCTCCTCATGCTCGTAGGCAGTGCCAGCCATTTGCTCTTGAGTCTTGGGGCCGCCAGAGAGCAGCCAGGAGCCATGCTTGGTGTCTCCAAAGCTTTCTTTCCACCTCTGATCCTGTGCCTGGGTAAGCTCAGCAAGGCCTGCAAGCCCAGCTTTTTGGCCCTGGCTTGCACCCAAGCCCCTTGCCTGGGTCTCCAGAATCACCTTTTCCCCAGGTGCATCTGCCTCTTTTTCCCCTAGAGCCTCATGAATGGCCATGGAAACTTTTTGCCATGTGTCTTTTAAGCCTTGAACAACAAGAGGTTGGGACATGGAAATGGGTTCTGAGGGCCCCGGGGAGAGAACCTCTCTAAACAAAGCGGGCTGGGCCTGTACTGTGTCCCCTGCTGTCTTTGTTTTGACTTCCCCTT
>VSSL01000042.1_pt1 | contig 25245 bp, 24 predicted proteins | sample 4557531 | NCBI WGS metagenome assembly VSSL01 (sample SAMN10986726, study PRJNA523729) | hot springs metagenome | isolation source: hot springs | place: India:Timba, Gujarat | collected 2018-05-31 | reverse complement strand
TCGCGAATGAGCATCAACCCCTACTACGTTGGCTACCAGATTCTGCGCGACATCGAGCGGCGCTGGAATGGCGAGCCACCGGAGGAGGATGCAGAACCAGAGACCGACTGGCATAGAACGACCAAAGCCATCGCCCGACCGGCGAGGGCTGGCAGAAGCTGCTGGAAGTGCGCGAGATGGAGTGCGACGTCACCTTCCTGCGCAAATACCTCACCGAAGGGCTGGTGAAAAAGCTCGACCTGTACACTTACAAGCTGGAAGAGGTAGACGGCGAGCTGGTATGGCGCGTGCAGGAGACCGACTGGGAGAAGGTGCGCGATGCCCTGCTGGATTCCATGACCAACTTTGGCGTGCCGGTGGTGACGGTGGAGGACGGCGACTACGGGCGACGTGGCGAACTCTACCTGAAGCACCACTATGATGGTAAGCCCTTGGATATGGACTATACCCTGCGTGCCCTGAAGAACATCTACATCATATGGAACCGCCCGGTACACCTCGAAACGGTCATGGATCACGAAACCACCATCTTCACGTATGATGGGCAACAGGTCACACGGCACGGGAGCAGGTAAACATTTTCTTAACAAACCGCTGCATCTGCCCGACTTGACACATCGCCTCGCTCACGATACACTAACATACGGTTAAATTGCCAACACTCTGGAGGTTGCGGTATTGGGAACTGCCTATACTCCCGGTCTGGCGGTAAGCGCTCATGCCCTTATCCGAAAAACACGAAGACTGCCTCTGAAAGGGACGGTCACGGTGCGGGAGGGGCAGGAGGTTACGCCGGACACGGTTGTCGCCCGGGCGGAGATTCCGGGTATTATGCAAACGGTACGTGTGGCAGAGCAACTGGGTGTGCAACCCGATGAGCTGCCCAAGATGCTGAAAGTGAAAGTGGGCGATACCGTGCAGGTAGGCACGGTGCTGGCGGAGTCTCGCGGGCTGTTCGGCTTATTCCGCAGCGAGGTCAAATCGCCCATCGAAGGCACGGTGGAACTCATCTCCGAAGTCTCCGGGCACGTGGGCATCCGTGAGAAGCCAACCCCGCTGGAAGTCAAAGCGTACATCGCGGGCAAGGTAGTGGAGGTCATTCCACAAGAGGGCGTGGTAGTGGAAACGCATGGCTCGCTGGTGCAGGGTATCTTCGGCGTGGGCGGCGAGCGATTAGGTGAAATCAAGGTGCTGGTGGATAGCCCGGAGCAGCCCATCACGGACGACATGATAACCCCCGACCTCGCAGGCAAGGTGATTGTGGGAGGGAGCTTCATCCCTGGTTCCACTCTGCGCAAGGCAGGCGAGATGGGGGTGGTCGGCATTGTGGTGGGCGGCACGCTGGATACTGACCTGGTGGAGTTCCTGGGCTACGACATCGGCGTCGCCATCACCGGGCACGAGGACATCCCGCTGACGCTGATTCTCACTGAAGGCTTTGGCGAGATTCGCATGGCGCAACGCACCTTCAACCTGCTGCGCAGTCTGGAGGGCAGAACGGCGTCCATCAACGGCGCAACGCAGATTCGTGCGGGCGTCATCCGCCCGGAGGTGATTGTGCCACGCCCAGAATTGGCGAACGAGCCGCTTCCTCGCGCCGCGTTTGAAGCGCAGGTACTGGAGGTGGGTAGCCATGTGCGAATCATCCGCGAGCCGTACTTTGGCAGGCTGGCAACCGTCACCGCCCTGCCTCCGCAACTGGTGGAGATACCCACCGGCGCGATGGTGCGTGTACTGGAGGCGGAGCTGGAAGATGGCGAGCGGGTAGTTGTGCCCCGCGCCAACGTGGAAATTATCGCCGACTAGCGTGAAGCCCCTCTCCCTTCAGGAGAGGGGCTTTTTTGGAGTGTGGGACGATGAAAATCCTTGTCGTCGATGACGAGCAACCGCTCCTGGACGCCCTGCAGTACGCGTTAGAGCGTGAAGGGTTCGAAGTCATTACTGCGACCGATTCCGAAGACGCCTTGCGCCTCTTCAACGAGCACGCCCCGAACCTGGTGGTTCTGGACGTGATGCTTCCGACGCGCAGCGGGTTCGAAGTGTGCCAGGTGCTGCGTAAGCGCAGTAACGTACCTATTATCATGCTCACGGCCAAAGGAGCAGAGGTAGACCGCGTGGTAGGGCTGGAAATCGGAGCGGACGACTACGTAACCAAACCCTTCAGTATGCGCGAGCTGATAGCGCGTATCAAATCGGTGCTGCGGCGTGCCTCAGGGGCGGCTCCGGTGGCGGGTTCGGTGTTGAAATCGGGTGACCTGACTCTCGACGTCAGTCGCTATGAAGCCCGTATAGGAGATACACCGCTCTCTCTGTCTCCCAAAGAGTTTGAGCTGCTGCGTTTTCTGATGGAGCACCCCGGGCAGGTGTTCTCGCGCCAGACCCTGCTGGACCGCGTCTGGGGTGAGGAGAAGTATATCGAAGAGCGTACCGTAGACGTTCATATTCACTGGCTGAGGGAGAAAATCGAGCCCAACCCGCGCAAGCCGAAGTATCTATTAACGGTGCGTGGGGTAGGCTATAAGTTTCGGGGATGAGCGATGATAACATGGTTGCCATGGCTACTGGTGCTGGTACTGAGCATCGTGGCTATGGTGCTGTTCGCGAGATGGCGTCGAATTGAGGAGCAGATATCTCCTGTCCAGCAGCGGTGCGAGGAACTATCGGCGGAACTCCAGCACTACCGCTCACTACTTCAGTATACGATGGAGTCGTTGCAGGATGCGGTGGTGCTGGTGACGGCGGAAGGTGTGGTAACCTCTGCTAATCCTGCCGCTTCGCGTCTGCTGGGAGAAGGGCTCCTGGGACAGACCCTGTTACAACGTACCCTGTGCTACGACCTCAATCTGCTGCTCACCCGTTGTGTGCAGACCCAGCGTCCCCAGCATGCGGAGCTACGGTTCAGCCATCCCTATCCCCGCACGGTTTTCGTGCGTATCTTACCGTTGCCCACTGCGCCCCAAGCAGCAGAGGCGACCTACCTGGTGGTGTTGACAGACCTCAGCGAGCTGCGCCGTCTGGAACAAATCCGCAGTGATTTCGTTGCCAACGTCTCCCATGAACTGCGTACCCCACTGGCGGCTATCCGGGCGAATGCAGAAGCCTTGCTGGAGAACCCCACAGACAATCCTGCCATTCAACAACGGTTTCTGAGCACTATCGTGGAGCAAACCGATCGGCTGACCCGCATGACCGACGACCTCTTGGTGCTGGCGAAGGCGGAAGCGCGTCCCATACCTATCACTCAGGAGATCAAACTGCAGGGGGTACTACATTCTCTGGCAGAGCAGCTTCGGGCGCAGGCAGAAAGCGCTCAGGTAACGGTGCTCGTAGACGTGCCGGAAGACTTCATCGTCTGTGCCCAACGCGACCAGCTAGAGCAGGTTCTGTGGAACCTGATAGACAACGCCATCAAATACAACCGCCGGGGTGGACAGGTGCGCATTCGGGCGCAAAAGACGCCAGAGGGGAGCGAAATCGTCGTAGAAGATACGGGCATCGGCATCCCGCATGAGCATCTGGAGCGAATCTTCGAGCGGTTCTATCGGGTAGACAAGGCGCGCAGTCGCGCTAAAGGCGGTACTGGCTTAGGGCTTTCCATCGTGAAGCATCTGGTGGAATCACACGGAGGACGGGTGTGGGTGGAAAGCGAATGGGGCGTGGGAAGCCGGTTCGGCGTGGTGCTGCCCGATAGCCGGGTAGAACGCGAATGCGCCTGAAAAGCGGTCGGAGGGCAAGGCTCCTGCCGAGCCACCTTTTTTGTGTCATTGCGAGGCACAAAATAATGAAGCAATCCCTTTCGTGCGTTAGAGGAGATTGCTTTGCCGCTCCGCGGCACCCAATGACACAGGCAGCCATTGGAGGGACGCGCTCTGTCGCGTCCGCAAAGGTCACCACGGAGCGTGACCCTCCATTTGGGGAGGAACGGAGTACCGTGATGAAACAGAGTGAAAGCTATCCCGTCGCACTACTTCGGGTAGACGCGGCACTGGTCTGTGCTGGCGTTACCGCCGTGGTCACTGGTCTGTTTCGTCTGGTACAGCTCGCGTTTTCTGGCAAGGAGATATCAGTCTACCTGCTTGGTGACCCACGACATCCGATGCAGTGGTACGCATGGTATATTGGGCTTAGCATGAGCATCATAGTATGGTCTCCCTTCGGCTTGGCAGTGGGCTTAGCCGACGTACTTGTGTGGGTGCGCATGAATAGCAGCAGGCTGTTGTGGTTGGCTGAAATACTGCTCTGCGTCCTCTGCAGTGTATTGTTCAGTGCCAACTGGTGGAGCTGGATGCGGGAGGGCGAGAGGTTAACCCTTGTCTGGCAACGCACACCGGCATTGCTGGTTGGGGCAATAGTTGGTGTCATCAGCAGACGTATTTTTGCGCGAAAACGTTTGAGCACACAAGGTCAAGTCGCCTAAAGTAGAGGGGTTTTGCTGGGTTGGACATTGCAGCTGTTTCATTCATGTGTCTGGCGTCGCTTGGCGCGGGCTTTTTTGACGCCATCGTGGGAGGTGGAGGGCTGATACAGATTCCCGCCCTGCTATTACTGTTTCCCCAGTTTGCGCCGGCAACCGTGCTGGGAACCAATAAGCTTATCTCCATCAGCGGTACGACGGTGGCAGCGTGGCAGTATGCACGCGGCGGACACGTACAATGGCGTACCCTGCGGATACCTGTTCTGGCGGCGTTTATCGGCTCGGCGGCGGGGGCGCGGCTGGCGATACATCTCCCCGCGGAGGTCATGCGTCCGCTGGTGGTGATGCTGCTTCTGCTGGTATGGGTGTACACCTGGCGACGCAAGGAATTGGGATTGGTCCAGCGAAATCCTGCTACCCGCTATCGCCCGGAGATGGTTACCGCCCTTATCGCGCTGGTGGTGGGCATGTACGACGGCTTCTTCGGTCCGGGCACGGGCAGTTTCATGATGTTCGGTATGACCGCTCTGCTGGGGATGCAGTTTTTGCAGGCGACGGCGCACACCAAAGTATTGAACTGGACGACAAACCTCGCCGCCCTGATTACCTTCGGCTGGCAAGGACACGTGCAATGGTTGTTTGCCATACCGTTTGTGACGGCGAATGTGCTAGGGGGCTGGCTGGGCAGTCGTTTGGCGATGCGACGCGGTAGCCCGTTCATTCGCAGGTTCTTCCTCTGGGTGGTCGCGGCGATATTAGCGAGGCTGGCTTGGGATATGTGGAGGTAGGCTACAGCGGATTGACCGGCTCCCCGTTGCGTCTTACCTCAAAGTGCAGATGCGGTCCCGTTGCCAGCCCTGTTGCGCCCACGTAGCCGATAACCTGCCCCTGTTTCACTGTTGTGCCTTCACCCACCGCCAGTGCGGAGCAGTGACCGTACAGTGTGGCAACTCCTCCGCCGTGGTCGATGATGATAGTATTGCCGTAGCCGCGCCGGTACCCAGCAAAGATAACCTCGCCGTCCGCTGCCGCTTTGATGGGCGTACCGTAAGGTGCGGCGATATCCACACCGTTATGCATGCGGTTCACCTTCAGGATGGGATGAAAACGCATCCCGAAGCCGGAGACAATCGCGCCGTTGACGGGGCGGATGAACCCGCCGCGGAACGGTCGGGCAAGGCGAGCCTGCCCTCGCGGGGTCTGTTCCATCGCCCGTAGCATAGCGGCAATCTGGCGGGATTCCTCTTCCCATTCATCCAGCGCCTGCTCTTTCAGTGCCCGGTCGTGAGCGATGTCCTGCAGGATTTCTCGCTTGGCTTCCGTCTGCTGGTGAAGCTGGAGGGTTTGCTGTGCCAGTTCCGCCTCCAGCTGAGCTATCTCCTGCGCCTGCCTGTCCAGCTGCGCTTTTGCCTGAGCGACCTCTTCCTTATTCTGCTGAATAGCAAACACCAGCCGCGAGTCCGCCCGGGCGATGCGCCCTAACACGTACGAACGGCTGAGGAGGTCATGTACATCCCGCGAGCCGAGTAACACGCGCACGGTGCTGGCGTTGCCCTGCTGGTAAGCGGCACGTACTCGACGCGCAAGCAATTGCTGGCGTTGCTGCAGGCGTTGTTCCAGCTCTTTGAGCCGCGCGGCGGTTTTGCGCTGTAACGAGCGCACCGTGTCCAGACGCGCCCGTACGGTATGTAGTCGCTTGCGGGTGGCGTCCAGCTCCTGCTCGGTAGCCAGCAGGTCGGCGGTAACGGCGCGTTCGCGCCGGCGAATCTGGCGGATTTCAGCCCGCGCCTGACGAATCTGTTTCTGCACAGCTGCCAGCTTCTTCTGGAGCTCGGTCTTGCTGGCGGAGGCGGGCTTGGAGGGTTTCGAAGACGATTGCTGCGGTGGCTTTGCCACTGCTACAGAGATAACCAGAACGATGATTGCCAGACTAACCAGCCATCCCCGTTGTAACCCCATGGTACACCCCCGTTTCGCATCACACTGCCTGCAGGTATTTTCGGACGGAGAGCGTGCTCACCGTACCCCCTATCGCCGCACCCAGCAGGGTCAGCGCCAGAAACACCAACCACACGGGCATCGGCGAGCCACCCAAACTGTCGATAAACACCAGCTTGCGCATCACGAAATGTGACACCAGTTTGGATACGCCGAAAATCAGTCCGCAGGCAATCCATGCGCCTAGCACACCCTGAACCACGCCTTCCAGCACAAACGGCGTGCGAATCGTACCCGACGTGGCTCCAATCAACTGCATGATGCGTATCTCGCGGCGGCGCGCGAACACCGTCAAACGGATAGCGTTATAAATAATGATGCTGGTCGCAATCAGTAGAAGAACCGTTCCACCGATGCTATCCAGCGCACCACCGCCGCCACCGACAGGATGATGTCCACCTCTTCTTTGGCGTCGCGCACCGCGTCCACTTCGGGCAGACTCTTCAGCCATGTGCTGACCGCCCCCGTGCGCGATGGGTCTTTGACCTGAATGATAAAGCTGTCGGGCAATGGGTTATACGGCAGAGCGGCAGTAATCTCCTGCTGAAGCTCCTTTTGAAACTCGGGCCATGCCTGCTCTTTGGGTTTGAAGGTGACCTGTGCAATGTCGGGGTGTTTCTCAAACTGCTTTTGCAGTTGCTGCGCCCGCTGGCGCGAGACGTTATCTTTCAGAAAAACATCGATAGCGAACTTCGGTGGGAGGCTATTTGCCAGCCTTTCCAGCCGCCACAGGATCAGACCGAACCCTCCGAATACCGCCAACGCCAGCGCCACCGTACCGATGGCTGCCAGCGTCATCAAGCCGTTGCGCCGCAGGTTCACCAGAGCCTCTTCGACCAGAAACTCCACATGGCTAAGGTTCATGCGCGTACACCCCGCACGGAACATCGCTGACAATAGTGCCTCTGTCTAACATCACCACGCGCTTGCGCATCCGATCTATCACGTACTTATCGTGGCTGGCGACGAGCACCGTCGTGCCCCGGATGTTGATGTGGCTGAGCAGCTGCATGATATCCCAAGAGGTATCCGGGTCCAGGTTGCCTGTGGGCTCGTCTGCCAGCAGCAGGGGCGGGTCATTGGCGATGGCGCGTGCGATGGCAACCCGTTGCGCCTCACCGCCGGATAGCTGGGCGGGAAAGCTATCGCACCGGCGCAGAAGTCCAACCAGCTCGATCGCGTTAGCGGTGCGCTTGCGAATCTCCTTGCGCGGGAGACCCAGCACCCGCAGGGCAAACGCCACATTTTCCCATACCGTCTTGTTGGGCAGAAGCCCGAAATCCTGAAACACCACGCCCATCATGCGGCGGTAGTAGGGCACTTCATGGGGGGGAATCTCGGCAACGTTGCGCCCGGCGACGATTACCTTGCCGTGAGTGGGCAGTACTTCGCGGGTGATGAGCTTGAGCAGGGTAGACTTGCCCGCTCCGGTTGCCCCCACCAGAAACACGAACTCCCCCTTCTCCACACGCAAGTTGATGTTTCGGAGCGCGTGTACCCCGTTCGGATATGTCACCGATGCTTCCTGTATCTCGATCATGACGCCACCACTGCTACGGTATGGTTCGCAACGGAGGTGGCAAAACCCTTCGGCAGGAACAACAACCGTGTACGGCGAAAGCGTATGCAGAAGTTCGCAGAAAAGGGTGAGCGGTGTGTCCAGAAGTGTTGCTGTTGCGCTGGTGAACTCGCTGATATGCATGGCTCTTGCGACGCTCGCATGGGCGCAGGGGTTGATGGTAGGGCAGGGCGTTTTCGTAGACCGCGAGGGAGCGACCCATCGCTGGCAGATTACGCCTGCACACAGCCTCCAGTGGAACGGGGAAATCTACATGCCGGTGGGGGTGTGGTTTACCCCGCAGTCGCTGCGAGCCGATTCCACCGAAGCAGACTTTCAGCGCGACGAGCAACTGCTGGACACACTGGTGCGAGCTGGCATCAACGATATATGTGTCGTGCCTCGCGATGCGGCGATAACCATTCCTGCGGAACGCTGGCAGCGGCTGGTGGATGCGCTGGAGTCGCGTGGCATGCGCTATGGACTTTCTCTGGGTGAAGCGGGACTGCCCGTCGCGCAAGGATACGTGGTGGCGCCTGCCTCCAACCGTATCGCCAATATCACACAAAGCGGCGTCGTCGTCTTTCGCGCTCCTTATGCCGACCACGCGCTAACCTTCGTGGTAGATACCCATGACGGCAGTATCCTCAGCCACACGCGCGTTGCGGTAGAGCAAGGTGTCGGGCGTTTGCCGATGCAGCTGCAGGAAGGCGTGCAGGCGATTATGGTCGCCTATCCCCATCGTCCTCTGGCGGATACCGGTGGCTTCGTCCCCGATGTGTGGGAAGGCTATGATGCCTGGCGGGATGGGGTATTGCAGACCCTGGGCAAGGTGCGGTTTGGCAAGGGGCTCCGGTTCTTTGTGGACCCACTTGGGCGATGGACCCCACCTTCGGAAGATGACGGTATTGTGCCCTCTTCGCCGATATTCCGTCTGGGCTTCGAGGCGTTTCTGGCACGCAAGTACCAGACTCTGGAAAACCTGATGAGCGCGTGGGCGCTCTCGGAACGCAATATGGAATCGTTCGCCGATGCGGCTCGCCAGCTTCCTCTCTGGCGTGGGCAAAAGGGTATTCCCCAGCTGTATGACCTCCAGACTGGCAATTTGCGTCGGGTAGAGGCGACCCGCTGTGCCTACTGGAAGGACATCAACCAGTATCGGCGAGAGGCGTTGCAGGAGGCGACGGACAGAGTAGCCGCGGTGCTGCGAAGACATCTGGCGGATGTGCCCGTGCTGCTGAGCTGGCAGAGGTTTCACCCGGTATACGTTTTCACGCAGAACCAGCCGGGCGTCGAGGGTTTGCTGGTGGTCACGGCGGAGCACGGTTTCAACCTCGCCATCAAGTCTATGGCTCCAGCGATGGGGCAGGCGACGGAGACTACGCGCCCCACCTGGCTGCTGGCTGCGGTGACGCACGACATGAAGCGAGACTATGTGGACAGCCAGACCCTGCACAGCGAAGCGGAATCTCTGGCACAGGCAGGCAGTCGGGGGTGGTTCTTCCGGGTAGCAGAAGCGTTAACCGATACCGCTCCGTTGCAGTGGTTGCGCTCTTTCCAGCAAACGGTGCTGACGCGGGCAGAGTGGCAACAACCTCCTAAGGTGCTCTTCTTTCCGCAAACCGCGTCGGGTATCTGTGAGGTGAAAAAACTGCCGGGCGATGTGTGGTGGCTCCCTTCGGTACGTCCGGGGAGTATCGTCAACGTTGGGCGGAGCTACCGGGCTTATCAAATCAGCACGCTTACTGGCGAGCAATACGTCATGTGGGCAGTAGATAAGGAGCGTCCGGCGAATTTTCGCCTGATTGAACCTCGCGTGTTTACGGCGTACCTGCCTGACGGCACCCCGGTGAAAATCAGTGGCAAGGGGCGCAACTTCTCGATGAACATCCCGACAGTGCCGGTGGTGTTTACCGGCAGCGGAACGCTGTTCCCAGTGGAAGCTGCGGAGGAGGCTATCAACGAATTGGCGAGGCTCATCAAACTGGGAGAGTCGCGGCGGATAGACGTGGGAGCTGGTCGTTTCCGATGGCAACAGGCGCGGGATAACCTCCGAGCCGGTCAGGTGTATACCGCCTATCTGCTCGCCAGTGAAGCACTGGACGAACTGATTCAACGGCTTTCGCAGTACCTGTGGATGGAGGCGGAGACCGCTGATGAGAGCAACTTCGATGAAGTGGTCGAGCAACCTTGGGCGAGCGGGGGCAAGCTGGTGCGCCTGCAAAACGTCAATGACCCTCCAGCGCGCGGCTACTTCCTGCGCTATCGGTTTGCTGTGAAGGAGGAAGGAAACTATACCCTCTGGGTGGCATGTCGTACAGAGGGCAGTTCGCCGTTGCTGTGGAGTGTGGACGATAACGCCCCTCAACCGCCGGAAAGCAACGTTTCCGTCGGCGGGTACGGCGAGGGCTTTGGATGGATACGCATGGGCACGGTAAGACTGTCGCCGGGGTTCCATACCCTGGATCTACGGGTGGTGCAGCGCGCCGGAGAGGGGCTCAAACCTTATGTGCAGTGGTGCGATGTGGTGTTGTTGACCGCCGAGAACATCATCCCACAGGGTACTGTTAAGCCGCCCGTCAGGTAGAAGCTTATGGAAAAGCCCTCTTCTCCCACCATCACCTTCTTCCGGGCGTTGCGCAACGCGGCGGGCGACGCCTACGACCGCTTGGGGTTGACTCTGGCGAGCAGTCTGCTGTGGTCGGTAGGGCTACTCCTGGTTGCTATGGCGATGGGTACAGCTGTTCGAACGCAGTCTACCCCCATCGTTCTGGCGGTGTTTTTCGCCGGTTCGGTGTTGCTGGGCGAAGCATGGGCGGGATGTGTGTATTTAGCGTACCGCATCACCACACGGGATGACCCCTCGTTGCTGTGCTTTGTGGAAGCGTGGCAGAAGCTGGGGTGGAAAACATTGTGGCTGGCAATTGTGCAGACCTTCGTCACGCTGGTCATCACGGCAAACATCGCGCTGTATCTGCAAAGCAACCTGATTTTCATGCGGGTGTTTGGAGTGGTTATCCTGTATCTGCTGCTGCTGTGGATAACCGCCATGCTATATCAATATCCGTTGCTGGTAGAGCACGTGTTCGGCGCATATACGACGGAGCAGACGAAAACCAGCTGGCTGCGGCGGGTGCTGCGGCGGTCGCTCCTGTTGACAATAGGCAACCTGCCTTTCAGCGCGGGGATGTTCGCGATTATCGCGGCGTGGACGATGTTCTGTTTTATCAGCATGGTTGGGCTGGCGTTGATGTTCACCGGCTTTGCCGCATTGGCGACGGTGCACTGGACGCGCGCGTTGTTGATAAACTACGGGGTGATCCAGCTGCCGCCGGAGCCGGAGATTATTCCCGACGAGCAGTTTCGTTTGCCGGAAGAATGAGACGAATGCGCTGGGGAGGGCGAGGCTTCTGCCGAGCCGTACGAAATACCCCCTCCTGACCTCCCCGTGGACGGGGAGGAATCATTCCCTCCCTGCTCGCGGGGAGGGCTGGGGTGGGGGACAATCGGCTCACCAGGAGGTTCGCCCTCCTCGAGAAAGACGCTTGTCGGACTGCTGGTACTCTATAAAGTTGTGCGTTTGGGATTGTGCTGGGGGATTACCCTACTGTCACCCTGGGCGAAGCGAAGGGTCTCATCTTCCTGTCATGATAGAGATATTGCGCTGACGCTCAGCGTGACAAAAGGGGCTGGCGATGCGTGTTGCTCAGCGGGGACGACGTGAGGTCTTACCTTAACAGAGGACTAGTTGGTGGAGGGCGAACCTCCTGGTGAGCCGGAAGATGGGTTTTATCGGCTCGGCGGGAGCCTCGCCCTCCAGAAGAACAGGATTCGACAGACTACTACTAACCTCGAAATGGAGGGTGCAGAATGATTGAAGTAACCTGTCTGGGTATTCTGGTTGCCGATGTGGTCGGCAAACCGATAGACACCTACCCAGAACGCGGTAGGCTACAGCTGGTAGACCGTATGGAGCTGCACAGCGGCGGCTGTGCGGCGAATACGGGCGTGTCGCTGGCAAAGATTGGCGTCAAGACCGCCGTCATCGGCAAGGTGGGCAACGACGGCTTCGGCGACTTCCTGGTGCAGGTTCTGCAGAAGCACAGTATCGACACGCGCGGGGTTAAGCGCGACGAGAAGGAAGCCACCAGCGCGACGATGGTGATGGTGCATAGCGACGGCGAACGCTCGTTCCTGCACTATATCGGCGCGAACGCCGCCCTGCGTCTGGAAGACGTGGACATGGACATCGTGCGCGAGAGCAGGGTGCTGCACATCGCGGGCGCGCTGGTGATGCCCGGCATCGACGGAGAGCCGACGGCGGAACTGTTGCGTCGGGCGAAAGAGATGGGAATCATTACCAGCTTCGATACCGTATGGAACACCAGCAGCGGCTGGATGAACACCGTGAGACCCTGCCTGCCCTATGTGGACTACATGATACCCAGCATCGAAGAGGCGAAGATGCTCACCGGCAGGGAGGACCCGGAGGACATCGCGCAGGTGTTTCTGGATCATGGTGTGAAAGTAGTCGGACTGAAGATGGGCGAGCGAGGATGCTACATCCGCACGACGGATGTGAAGCTCGCCATCCCGCGCTATCAGGTTCAGGCAGTGGATGCACTGGGCGCAGGCGACGCCTTCGCAGCAGGCTTCCTGACCGGCGTGGTCAAAGGCTGGGACCTCGAACAGACGGGGCGTTTCGCCAACGCGGTGGGCGCACTGTGCGTAACCGCCCTCGGCGCGACGACGGGCGTGCGCTCGCTGGAAGAAACCCTCGAGTTCATGCAGAAGACGCCCATGGCGTCGGCGTGAGAAAACGAAGCGTTCTTCCATAGAGGAGGGCGAGGCTCCCGCCGAGCCGTGTTTTTGTCTTCACGGCTAAAGCCGTTCTCTTGCGGAAGAAGCCCTGCCTCGACAGTGCTCATTAGCCAGCGAAGGCTGGCTTCGTTTGGAAGGGAACGGCTTCAGCCGTCAACGGGAAGATAGGGAATACCGACAATGGCTAGCCTAAACCCGTTTCTCGAAATCGCCCGGCAGGGCAGAAACGAGTGGTGGCGGTACGTCGTCGGCGTAGCGGTCATTTTCGTCTTCTGGACGGTGGGGCAGGTTGTCATCGCTTTGCCGCTCGTGTTGCAGCAACCGGACCCCACGCGCGCCGACCTGGTTCTGCTCGCGCTGCTACTGCTCAGTTTCGTGCCGGGGCTGGTTGCGGTGGCGGTTGTGGTGCGCTTCTTGCACGGCAGACCGTTTCGCACGCTCATCACGCCGTACCAGCAGGTGGAATGGAGACGTATCGCGCTGGGCTTCGCCGTGTGGTTCGCGATAGCGGCGGTCATCGGCGTCGTCGAAGCGGTGCTCTATCCGGGCAGGTATCAGCCGAACCCGCAACCGCTCAGCGTGTTACCTTTCCTGCTGGTGGCGGCATTGCTGATACCTGTTCAGGCGGGGGCGGAAGAGCTGTTTTATCGCGGCTACCTGCTGCAGGGGTTGGGGCTACTCTTCCGACAACCTCTGCTGCTGGCAGTGGTGAATGGGGTGCTTTTCGCCCTGCCTCATGCGAGCAACCCGGAGGTCTCAGGCGATTTCGCAAAAGTGCTGCTCATCTACTTGCTCGCGGGATTCTTCTGGTCGCTGATTACCCTGCGCTCGGGTACGCTGGAGCTGGCGATAGGAGCGCACACCGCGAATAACCTGTTTACTGCCGTAGTAGCGAACTACCAGACAAGCGTCCTGCCCAGCCGCTCTTTCTTTGTGATCGATCTGATAGACGCCAATTACCAGCTGGTCACGTTGGTGGTGGGGATGGGAATATTCTACCTGTTTCTGGCGCGCAGGAAGCCTTCCCAGTGAATCTGGCTCACCTCGCGCATCTCCTCGATCCACACCCACCACGCCGATTTGCCGTTCATATGCCCGGAGGTTTGCACCCGGGTTTTTGCTCCAGAGGGCAGGGTGGCTGCCTGAAGCCACCTTCTGGCATCTTCCTCGCTGGCGAAGGGTCCTAACCTCACCGACAGCAGGGGTATCGGCTTGTCGCTGGACATGGTAAAACTCTCACCCTTTCGCCACGAGTAACGCAGGCGAGCAACCTGCAAGCCGTTGACCGCAGGTACCAGCACAGGGAAGTTGTCTACCTCAATGCCTTTCAAAGGTTCCGGCGCGCGGGGCAGAAGGCGTACATGCTGGGGATTGGTATCGTCCACCCCCGCACAGGCTTCCAGAGCGTGCATGGCGGGTCCCTGATTCGCGCCGTTGCTCAGGTCACCGATGCGGTACCACATACCGCTGGGCAGGATACAGGTGCCTTCGGGGATAATCCACAGCCACCTGCGCCAGTCGATACCGCGCTGTGGGTCGGCGTAGTCCATGTTCTTGTCGTAAGAGTATTTCGCCAGGTTCCAGAGCAGCTTGCCGGCTTCGTCCATTTCGTCCAGCATCAGCGCGGCGTGGGTAAGCCAACCCTGTCCGTATCCCATCGCCAGCACGGGGGCGTGTCCGTATCGCTGGCTCAGCTGCCGGCGCAGGGTATTGCGTGTGATAGCGGTCATCGTGGCATCCCAGCGAGCGGGGTCGTAGCCGTCCAGATAGATGGAGAACCACGCCTGCACCAGCGAGTCCTGCAGGCTCGGCAGCACGGAGTAGGGGCTGGCCCGCCAGCAGAAGTTGTTGTGGTCGCCGACCTTCAGCAAGCGAATCATTCCCGCCTGAAGCCGGTCGGCGTAGACGCGCCACCGGGACGCCAGTTCCGCTTCGCCCAGCGCATCAGCGATTTGTGCAGAGCAGCGCAACGCCACCATGCAGGTGTAAGTGGCATAGGGTTCATACATGTCGGCATTGGCGTAGTTGCGCCGAATCTTCTCGGCGTCGGTCTCGCGGCTCATGTCCGACGGACACAACGGCAGATGCGGTCCACCTCCCCAGCCCGTCACCTCTCCCTCGCTGAATATCACGTCGCGCCCAGTATAGTCCATAAACCAGCAGATGAACTCGGCAGCGTCGCGTGTGGAATCCCATCGGCTTTTGCCGTACACCTGCGAGCGGGGGGCGGTCAACCACTCTCCTGCTGGCGCGCCCAGCATCCGCCATGCCACCCATCTGCCCACCATGGTAGCGGCGTGCCCTTCCATCTCCTCGTTGCCTTCTATCTCGTTGATCGCCCAGGGCAGGGAGTAGGGACCGTTCACCACAAACGCCCAGTGCGGTGGAGCCTCTTTGGGGTAACGGGTGATGTCCAGCGGTTCATTGGGCGGTCCCTGAGCGGGGTCACGGTTGGCGCGGTAGAAGTAGAGCCACTTGTCACAGAAGTCCACGTAATTCGTGCGTCGGGCATCGTCGTAAACACAGCGTAGTACAAGAGTGGCGTAATGGTCAGAACTGCGTCCGTAAGCCCCTTCAGCGTACACCCCGATGGGTGCCCAGGTTCCGATTCCGCTGTAGCCGCCGTACCATGGGCAATCCTTGCCGGTCTCGCGGAAAAAGCCCGTATCGCTTTCAAACTTCCCCATCATCTGCAGCATATTGGCTGTCCAGATGTTGGTCAACATATCCGCCTCGCGTCCACCCAGAAAGCGGATACGAGCCACATCCACCTCTTTCGGGAAGGGTACCAAAGCTACCCGCAAGGGCAGGTCGTTGTCGGAGGTGTACAGGGCGCGCGCCAGCTCGTCCAGGTCCGCAATCCAGTTAGGCACGCGGTACGAGGCGAAGGCGGGTTTGAGGTCGTCAGCATCCGCTCTCCAGTGCCCAAACGGCTTCAGGTTCGCCTCCGGCTGCGGGGATGCGAGCGTAACGGCGGAAATCAGCGGTCGTCCGCGCACGTCGGGGTTGTCTATCAACGTGATGGTCTCTATCCGTTTGGGACGGGGACGAATCGCCAGATAGTAATGGGCGTGCCGGGTGTCGTTATTGGCAGGCTCCTCGTTTTCACGCAGACGCAGGGCGCGGCGCAAAACGCGCATATATTCCGGGCGCGAGGCAAATGGCTCGCGAATGGGCACGCTCACGGAATGCGTCGGTCCGTGCGCCCACTGCGCCACAAACCACGCGGTCGCGCCGATGACAAGAGGGACGCGGTCGCTTGTGCCGTCTTCGTAACGGACATGCAGCTCCCCGATCGGTGTGCCGATGTACACCAGGTCATCCCGCTTCTCGCGCAGTTCGGGATGCTCGCCCCAGTGCGCTACACCGTAATCCCAGCCTTCGTTGACCATGCCCAGCAGATAAAGCGTTTCCGCCTGAGCGTAAACAGGAATGGTCTCCGTGTTGCCTTCTATCTGCCGACGTGACCTGCCACGCCGTTCGGGCGGCGCCGCCAGAAACGGAAGCGACCGACACAACACCATCTCCGCTCCTTCGTCGATAGGCAGAGCATACAGGTCACCCCGTTCTACCGGCTTGGCGACGGGTGGTTCTTCCTGCCGGTAATCTGCGAAGGCAATCCAGGCGAAGCCTCCGGGGCGAATCACGGGGTTGGCATCCACCACCTCCAGATAAACGTGTCTGCCGATGAGGTCCGCAGTCACCCATTTTACTGGTGTCAGCGTGTTGCCTCCGGGGGTGTGTGCCCGTCGCAAAACGGCACCGTCTGGATGAGAGCGCAACAGCACCCAGTTGCGGTCGCCGTCGTTCTGCCCGTTCAAAGTGCCGTCCCAACCGGCAATAAGGAACCGCTGGATTGGGGCGCGGATAGTGAAGACCGGCGAACGCAAAACGCCTGTATTGCTTTCACCCGCTTCCAGCGAGTTGACCACATATCCCGGCTGCACCCCCGGCGGCGAAAAGAAGGTTGGGTTCAGACTGATGCGCCACGTTTCTTTTCCCTCTACCGTCCAGCCCTCCAGCGAGCCAGAGGCGAAGCGTAGTGTCGCATCCACATCCTGCTGCCCACCAGAGACTACAACCGCACTGCACAGACACGCGCATAGAACGGTAACCGCGAAGAATCGTCCCATCTAACCCGTCTTCCCCTCCCGGTACGGATAAAAACTCTTACCGATGCGATGCAACGACGTAGATACAGACGGTTTTTCTTGCTGTTCCCTGGGGTTTCCTCTGCACGGAGTGATTGCAAAGGTTACGGCGGGATATGGTATCATACGGTAGAAATCCATACGTGAGGAGGAAAGATGGCTCGACCACTGGTCGGTATTCTGATGGGCAGCGACTCCGACCTGCCCGTAATGAAGCAAGCGGCGGAAGTGCTGGAGCAGTTCGGTGTGCCGTACGAAATCAAAGTGTTGTCAGCACACCGCACCCCGCTGGACACGATGGAGTACGCCCGTACTGCTTACGAGCGCGGCTTGCGGGTGATTATCGCAGGAGCAGGGGGAGCAGCACACCTGCCGGGCGTGGTAGCGGGCATCACCACCTTGCCAGTTATCGGCGTGCCGATAGAGAGCAAATTGCAGGGACTGGACTCGTTGCTGTCCATCGTGCAGATGCCCTCAGGCGTGCCGGTCGCGACCGTAGCGATTGGCGGCGCACGCAACGCAGGCATTCTGGCGGTGCAGATACTGGCAACCAGTGATGAGGTACTTCAACGCAAACTGGTGGAATACAAACAGCAGCTCGCCGAGCAGTCTCGCTCGAAGAACGCGAAGTTACAGGAAGGTTCATGAAGGACAAACGCCTCCGGTTAACGCAACTGGTGCGCTGCGCGGGTTGAGCGAGCAAACTGGGACCCACCCAGCTGGCGCAGGTGCTGCGTCAGTTCCCCGATACTGCTCACCCTGACCTTCTGGTGGGGATAAGCACCCGCGACGATGCAGGAGTGTTCCGCGTCCGCGAGGATATGGCGCTCGTGCAAACGGTGGATTTCTTCACCCCCATTGTTGATGACCCCTACTGGTACGGTGCCATCGCCGCCGCGAACTCCTTCAGTGATGTGTATGCGATGGGAGGCATGCCGCTGACCGCGCTCAACCTGGTGTGCTTCCCTATCGACGACGCTCCTGCTGAAATGTTAGCGGACATCCTGCGCGGTGGTTATGAGAAGGCTCAGGAGGCGGGAGTGGTGATTCTGGGTGGGCACAGCGTGGACGACCCCGAGCCCAAATACGGTATGGCGGTCACCGGCGTAGTGCATCCCGGAAAAGTGGTTACCAACGCGGGGGCTATGCTGGGCGACCTGCTGGTACTCACCAAGCCACTGGGAACAGGCATCATCACCACCGCGGCGAAGTTCGACGAGTGCCCGCCCGACGTACTGGAAGAGGCGATACGGGTGATGGCGACGCTCAACCGCGGCGCAGCGGAGGCGATGCAGGAAGTAGGCGTGCACGCCGCGACCGACGTGACCGGCTTCGGTCTTATCGGGCATCTGCACCAGATGGCGCGTGCGAGCGGAGTAGCTTTCCGTCTCTTTTCGCACGAGGTTCCCCTGCTGCCGGAGGCAGAGCGTCTGGCGATGCAGGGCAACACCACACGCGGCGGTAGCCTGAACCGTGAGTACGCGGGCGACCTGTTGCAGTTTGCAGATGGGATACCGCTGGCGAAACAGCATGTACTACTGGACCCGCAGACTTCAGGGGGGCTGGTCATAGCGGTTGCCCGTGAGCGAGTAGATGCCATGCTAGAAGCCCTGCGTGCTCGTCAAACCCCTAGCGCCGCGGTGATAGGAGAGGTTGTTGAAGGCGCGTCAGGGTTGATTGTGGTGGAATAACCTCCGCCCAGCCACTCGCCGACTTGCGTTAGCAAATCCGCAGGGTGCTGGTCAATCCACGTAACCGCCAGAGGTTCAACCATTCTTCCATCACAGTAAACCAGATCCGTCCACAACCACTGTATCCAGCACGCCGCGCACTTGGGCGGCTTCCTGAGCTCCTGCGGTAATGCCCTTGCCCGCCACGACCGGTAGCGTATTCGGTTCCCATCGACGCAGGATTTCTGCCCGTTGTGCTGCGCGCTCCACGTCCGAACTGTCCACCACCCAGGAGACCTCCCACGCCATGAGGTACTCCTTGCCTGATTGGCGATGTACACCCCTGACCAGCAGGTCGGTGGAAACCAGCTGCCGCCAGTCGCTATCGCTCAGTTGCTGGTGCTCCTGCACCTGTTGTAGATACTCGCCTTTGTCTACTATCTTCAAGCGTTGGAAATGTCTGCCAAGGATGGACGTGGCGTTATCACGATAAAACAGCTCCAGTGTAATCCCTTTGACGCTGCCCATGTCGGTTTCCCAACGGTCTATACGTTGGACCAGGAGGCGCATCGTTTCAGAAAGCGTGTGTAAACCGTCGAGCACGTCGCGGAATCTCTCCTCGTTCCGTTGAGCCCACTCTTGCAAGCGCCGGTCTGTCTTGGCGCTCTCTTCTGCCAGTCGTGCCAGAGCCTCCTCCAGCCGGTCCGTGCGCGAGGGTAGCTGCTGATACTGGTCAGTCAACAGGGCGTTGAGCAACCGCTCACGCCATTCAGGATGCTCCTGCAAAGCCCGGATGATGTCTTCTACGGTTTCTAAAGTCATCGCATTAACCCCTGACGGCAAGCGAAGTGCCGTTGATAACAGTGGTCTCCAGCACAACAAGTGTCCCGCTTTGCTGTGCCATCCGCCTCGCCCCCTCGGTAATGTCCTTTCCTGCCACGACTGGCAGTGTGTTCGGTTCCCAACGGCGCAGTAGTTCCGCTCGCTGTATCGCCCTCTGCACATCCGAACGGTCTATCTTCCACGAAATCTCCCATGCCATCAAATACTCCGCGCCGGAGGGCTGGTGTCTTCCCCGAAGGAACAGGTCAGCGGATACCAGCTGTTTCCACTCTTCGTCATCTATCGGAGACTGCTCGTGCAGCTTTTGCAGGTACTCTCCCTTATCAACGACCTTCAGCGAACGAAAATACCTTCCCAGGATTGCCGCGGCGTGATTGCGGTAATAGTCCTCCAGATGGTAGCCTTTCAACTCGGCGGTGTCCCGCTGCATGTGCTGGATTATCCTGTCGGTCTCCTCTTTCATGCGCTGACTGTACGCGCGCAATTCCTGAAAAACTCGGTCATTCTCCTCCCTGCTGCGCTGTAGAGACTCACGCAGTTCCTGAAAGGCTCGGTCGTTCTCTTCCCTGCTAAGTCGGAGAGACTCTGCCAGCTCCCGGAGTTTTTGGTCTGTCTTGGCGCTCTCTTCTGCCAATCGTACCAGAGCCTCCTCCAGCCGGTCCGTGCGCGAGGGCAGCTGCCGATACTGGTCGGTCAGCAGGGCGTTGAGAAGAGGCTCACGCCATTCAGGATGCTCTTGCAAAGCGCGGATGATGTCTGCTACGGTTTCTAAAGCCATCTACCGTCACCTCAATCGAGCATATTATACCAGTCTCCGCGCCGCGTTTCATCGCTCACATCGCGGTTCGTCTTCATCTGGAGGGCGAGGCTCCTGCCGAGCCGTTAGCCCCCCTGTAGTCCCTCCGCAGGCAGGGGGACATTTCCTCTCTCCGCGTGCCAGGAGGCAAGGTGATGCGAGGCTGTAGTCATCGTCGCTATGGGGATGAGGCAGGCGATTTGGCAGTGGGGCGGAAGGCAGGGTACCCCCGGCTCTCCATCATCTCGCCGATGCGGCGTATCAACTCGTGGCTGAAGGCTTCGCGCGCCTGTCGGTCGCTCTCGTACTGCTCTGCAAATTGCTGGTAATACATGGGTTCACCGAAAACTACCTGTAAGCGATGCCACCGGGGAAGTCGTGGGTCCGCGGGCAGGATTTCGCGCGTGCCGATGATGGCAGTCGGAACCGCGGGCGCGCCGCTCATTTTCGCCAGCAACGCCACGCCCGTCTGCGGCTCTAAGAGGTAACCGTCGCCGCTGCGTGTGCCTTCGGGGAACATGATGAGTAGTTCCCCCAATCGCAGCACTTCCAGAGCAGTGCGCAACGCCTGGCGGTCGGCGGTGTTCTGGTGCACCGGAAAGCACCCAACCCGGCGGATGTACCAGCCCAGAACAGGTATCTGAAACAGCGGTGCTTTACCCATGAAACAGCACCGGCGAGGCCACGCAGCGCATCCGACGACGGGTGGATCCATGTAGCTGGTATGGTTCGGAGCCAGAATAGCCGCGCCTTCCGGGATGTTCTCGCGCCCTTCTACTTTCATCCAGAAGAGCAGGCGCAGGGTAGGGCATACCACCCAGCGCGAAATCAGGTAGAGGGTGGAGCTTCGCTCGTGAACCGGGCACGGCATACGCTCAGCACCTCCTCCACCACCTCATCCAGGCTCTTGTTCTCGGTGTTGATAATCACCGCGTCGGGCGCAGGGCGCAGGGGAGCGATGTGGCGGGTGCTGTCGCGCTGGTCGCGAGCCTCCATATCCAGTTTCACCTGCTCAAACGAGATGCTGATGCCCCGCTCCAGCAACTCCTGATGACGACGGCGAGCGCGCTCATCCAGCGAGGCGGTCAAGAATATCTTCACCTCGGCGTTGGGAAAGACCACCGTGCCGGTATCGCGCCCCTCGGCGACCGTCCCGCCCTGCTTGCCGAACTCACGCTGCCAGTCCAGCAGAATCTCACGCACTTCGGGGATGGCGGAAATCGGCGAAGCGAGATTGCCGACCTCCGGCGTGCGAATGGCGTCGGTCACGTCCTGCCCATCCACCAGCACGCGCTGCTCGCCGTTCTGCTGCAACAGCTCCACCTTCGTTTCCCGTGTCATCTCTATGATATATCGGGTATCCTGTGGGCGCAAGCCCCTCTGCAACGCCTTCCACGCCAGCGCACGGTACAGCGCGCCGGTGTCCAGATAGCGATAGCCCAACGCTTCAGCCACGCGCTTCGCCACGCTGCTTTTGCCCGCGCCGGCGGGACCGTCGATAGCGATAACCATCTGCTTCACTTCCTGCCTCCCTCCAGCTCCTGCAGCTTCTCGAAGAAGTTCGGAAAGGTCTTCTGCACGCACTCCGGGTCGGCGATAGCAATGCCCGGCACGCGCAACCCAATAAGCGCGAACGCCATGGCGATACGATGGTCGTTGTAGGTCTGCACCGTGCCTCCTCGCGGCGTACCCGGATAGATTGTCAACCCGTCGATATGTTCTTCCACATCTATACCCAGCCTGCGCAGTTCGGTAGCCACCGCGCTCACGCGGTTGCTCTCCTGATAGCGAGCGTGTTCCACCCCGCGAATGCGCGTGGGACTGTCGGCAAAGGGGGCGACTACCGCCAGTGTAATGAAGGTGTCCGAGATGTCCAACATATTCACATCCACACCGTGCAGTTCGCCAGTTGCAGCCACTTCCACCGCATCCGGCAGCCAGCGCACCGAACAGCCCATCTGCTCCAGAATATCTACAAAGCGAATGTCACCCTGCAACGAATCCCGCGTTAGTCCGCGCACGCGCACGCGCCCGCCCGTTATCGCTGCGGCAGCGAAGAAGTAGGAAGCGGCGGTAGCATCGGGTTCCACATGGTACACTGCTTCCCCTGCCAGCCCGTACCGCTGTGGCGCAAGAATAACGATGCGTACTGTTTCCTCTTCCCACACTGCATCTACTCCGAACTGTTGCATCATCCTCAGCGTCATCTTGACGAAGGGAGCGGACACGAGTTCGCCCTCTATATGTATCGTCACGGAACTCTCGGCACACGGAGCCACCATCATCAGCGCGGAGAGGAACTGACTGCTGATGTCGCCCCGCACCGATACCTCGCCTCCGCGCAGTCCACACGCCCGAACAATGACCGGCGGGCAACCGGTGCCCCGCTCGGAAACCACTTCAGCCCCCAAACGGTTCAGCGCATCCAGCAGGGGCTGGATAGGACGTTGCTGCATACGAGGTGTACCGTCCAGCCGGTAGGTTCCCTCGCCCAGCGCGACCAGTGCGGTCAGGAAGCGCGCTGCCGTGCCTGCGTTCGCCACCCAGAGTTCGGCTTCCTTTGCGGGGATTCTGCCTCCTTCTCCTTGAACCACGATAGTATCGCTTTGCGGTTGGTCTACGGAGAACCCCAGCCGGCGCAGGCTCTCGCGCATCACCTGCGTATCTTCCGAATCAAGGGCGTGCGTCACGGTCACCCGCTGTTCGCATAGCGCGGCGAGCAACAGGGCGCGATTGGTGATGCTCTTGGAACCCGGTAGCTCCACGCGAGCGTCGGGCCGAGAAGATAGGGGAAAGATTTCACGCAGGGTGCTCATAATCCAAATGCCTGTCGGAGAAACCGCGCTTCAGTAAACAACCGCTGTATCGTTTCGGTGTCTTCTGCATCAATGGCGGAACGCACTTCCTGCAGTTTGCCGATGAACTCGTCGATAGCCCACAGCACATGTTCGCGGTTGTGCAGGAAGATGTCGCGCCACAGCTCCGGCGAGCTGGCAGCGACGCGCGTGCCGTCGCGGAAACTTCCGCCAATCAGCTGCGGATAGGAGGTGTTCTCGGCAACGTGCACCAGAGCCAGTGCGAGCGCATGGGGCAGGTGACTGGTGAGAGCCACTGCACGGTCGTGCTCGTCAGGGTCGGCGGTGATGACCTGCGCACCCACTCCCTGCGCCAGCGCGGCGACCTTCTGCAGGGCATCTTGCGAGGTCTTTTCGGTGGGCGTCAACGCCCATGTGGTGCCTTCAAACAGATTCGCACGGGCGTTCTGCACGCCTGTCTGCTCGGAACCAGCCATCGGGTGTCCGCCGACAAACCGTTCGCCCAGCAGTTCGGTCGCTTGCTGCACAATGGCACTTTTCACGGAGCCGACATCGGTCACCACGCATTCTGGGGAAAGCCATTGCAGGCACAGCTTGATGGTGGGCACGATCAGTCCTACCGGCGTGCAGATTGCCACCATATCCGCGCCGGTGACGCCTTCCTGCATCGAAGTGGTGGCTTCGTCAATTGCCCCCGTTTGAAGCGCAACCTGCAGACGCTCTGTACTACGTCCCACGCCGACCACGCGCTTCGCCAGCCCCCGCTGGCGTACCGCCATGCCGATAGAGCCGCCGATCAACCCTACGCCGATAATGCATAGCCTGTCGCAAATCGCTTCTGCCATGCTGTTCCTCCTAAATACTGCGTCCGACTGCCGGAGCGAGGGCGCGCAACCTTTCCATCATCTGCGCGAACGCTTCGAAACGCAACGATTGCGGACCGTCTTTCAGGGCGCGTTCGGGGTGCGGGTGCACTTCCACGATCACGCCGTCCGCCCTGCCGCAATCGCCGCCGCCGCCACTGCCGGCACGAGGCTCGCCTTGCCCGTGCCGTGTGAAGGGTCGGCGATCACGGGCAGGTGCGACAGCTCCTTCGCGACCGGAATGGCGTTGATGTCAAAGGTGTTGCGCGTGTAGGTTTCGAAGGTGCGGATGCCGCGCTCGCACAGGATGATGTTGTAGTTGCCGCGCGAGGCGATGTACTCCGCCGCCTGCATCCACTCTTCAATCAAAGACGCCCAGCCGCGCTTGAGCAGCACAGGCACATTCGTGTTGCCGATTTCCTTCAACAGGGCGAAGTTGGTCATATTCCGCGTGCCCACCTGAAAGATATCGGTGTAGCGGGCGACCATCTCCACATCGCGGGTGTCCATCACCTCGGTGATGATGGGCAGCCCCGTCTCCTCGCGCGCGGCGGCGAGCAGTTTCAGCCCCTCCTCACCCATGCCCTGAAATGAGTAGGGCGACGTACTGGGTTTGTATGCCCCTCCGCGCAGAATATGCGCACCCATCTGCTTCACAAAGCGAGCAGTTTCCATCAGCTGCTCTTCCGATTCGATGGTACAGGGTCCTGCCATCACCGTCAGGCGGTTGCCGCCGATTTCCACTCCTCGCACGTTGATAACAGTGCCCTCCGGGCGGAAGGCGCGTCCCACCAGCTTGTACGGTTTGGAGATGATGATAACCTGCTCCACGTATGGCAGCGCGCGAAACTGTTCGGAGAGGGCAGCTTTCTCTGCATCCATCACACCGATGCAGCCGACAACCGTGCGCTCGACGCCGCGTGAGACATGAGCCCCGAACCCGCGCGAGCGAATGTTCTCGGTGAGCTCTTCGATGTCTCGTTCCGTTGCCTGAGGCGTGAGTACGATAATCAAGGCGACGACGTTCCTCCTTTGGCTTCATTGCGATAGGGGTTGGTGAAGGAATTATACAGGAACGGAAGGGGAATCGTCAACCGCATCGGTGGCGGCTCAGGGTTGTAGCCGCAGGCTTCAGCTTGCGCTAACTTGGGAGATGCGACGGAGCGCATCCCCTATGTTGCGGTCACGACGGAGCGTGACCCTCCAGAGGGTTTCACAGCCAGCGCAGGCTGGCTTCGTTTGCGAGGGAGCGGCTTTAGCCGTGAATGTTCTGTAGGGGCGCACAGCCGTGCGCCCCTACAACGTGGTAACACCG
>VSSL01000041.1_pt1 | contig 25425 bp, 23 predicted proteins | sample 4557531 | NCBI WGS metagenome assembly VSSL01 (sample SAMN10986726, study PRJNA523729) | hot springs metagenome | isolation source: hot springs | place: India:Timba, Gujarat | collected 2018-05-31 | reverse complement strand
GGGGGGGATGACTTCGTAGAGCAAGCGGCCGTGACGATCTTCAATGCGCACACTGGGGAGGTACCGCGGAATAGAGGCGTCCTCCAAGGAGGGCAAATCCCGCAGCAGCCAAAAGGCAGTAATCCCCGCGATCAGCACCCCCAGGCCGAAGGCTACTCCTGCAACAAGCCGTATCCTATTCATTCGTCACCGTATTTTAGTGGACGCTGCTGGCTCTTGTAAGGTTCCCCCTCTTCGCCTCTTCGCTGTCGGTTTGATCTGTGTTCATCCCATACGGCGGCCGAGACTCAGGCGCTGCGCTTCCTTCAGGGCTTGGTGCGCCCGCTGCAAGAGCTCGTTGGCGTGCTGTGGCTTTTCGGCGTTGGTTGCGGCGCCCAAGGCGAGCCTCAGACGAAAGGTGCGCCCCTGTACCTCTAGGGGTTGGGAGAGCAACTCCCGCAGGCGGCGCACGATGACTTCGATATCCGCCGGCTGGCTCAGCTCCTCGTGCAGCGAGGCGAAGAGGTTGCCCTCCATGTAGGCCAGGGTATCTGTGGGGCGGAAGGAACCGCGCAGCCGCTCGGCCACGGCGCGATAGATCTGCTTCAAAGTAACCGCCGGGAGGGTCTGCTCGGCGACGCTCTCTACTTCGAGCGCTATCAGCACCACTCCGTAGTAGAAATCGGGACGGCGTTTGCTGCGTTCAAAAGCGTGCTCCAGGCGGGTCTGGAAGAACTCCTGATTGAAGAGGTCGGTGTTTGGGTCGCGATAGAAGTACGCCCGCGGGCGGATCTCCAGCCCCATCAGGCGGTTAGCAAGCATTTTCAATTGCTCAATATCCACAGGTTTGATCAGCACCAGGTCGGCCAGATCGCTGATGGCGCGCGCCATAATCGGGTAGGCGGTGACCACCACCACACGGGTACGCTCAAAGCGGTCATCCAGGCGCACTTTATGGAGAATCTGTTCACCGCTGCTGGTGCCCCCTAGGTAGAGATCGAGTAAGATTAAATCGGGGATTGTGCTTTCTAGGCTGGCGAAAGCTGCCTTCAAAGTGTAGGCTTTCATGCAGCGAAATCCCAACAGGGTGAACACCAGTTCAAAGAAATTCGCCGCGTCTTTATCGTCTTCGATGATGAGGACCTGGTACGGCTCCATCGCCCACTCCCGCTGTTGCGTTCTCGCCTTTTTCCGCCAAAAATACCCCTGTACGTCCTCGGAGGCCTCCCAGCGCTCCAGGGGACAATCTTACCACACCTCCCTTGTCGGCGCGAGGGCAAATCGTGAGAGCATATTGGATGTAGCCGGTGGTGAAAGCAAACCTCCTCCTTCATCCCGGTAAGATCGGGACGGAGATGTCTAAATCTGGGGTATTTGAGTTCAACTCCGGGAACCTGTGTTTCTCTTTCCTTAACTAACTCCCCGAAGAGTCCTACCCTGTGGCCCTCGAAGGGCTGGAAGATTGGGCTCTTCCATCGAGAATCCACGGTCGGTGATCTCTTGCCCATAAATCGGAATATTGTGGTAAAGTTAGTTTTGTATGTTGTTCATCTCGGTATGAGGAGAGTGCACATTGAACAAGCAGCGTCTTTCATTAGGGGGAATTGCGCTTGCTTTGGGGCTGGCCATCCTGGCTTGTCAGTTTCAATTCAGCACCGCTCAGGTGAAAAACCTGCGCCTTGCCCGTGACAAGGAGGGCAATCAGCCCACCACCCAATTTGAGCCTCAAGATACTTTCTACCTCGTCGGCGATTTGGCCAACGCGCCGAACGATACGCAACTGAAGGCGGTGTGGACTGCCGTCGAGGTCGAGGAAATCGCCCCCAACAGCGAGATTCGCACCTCTGAGGTCAGCGGGGGCAGCGGAGGCTTCTGGTTTCAATTGGCCAATGAGCCTGGTGTCCTATGGCCGAACGGCAAGTATAAGGTGGACCTCTATCTCAATGACGAACTCAACCAGTCGTTAGAATTTGAGGTCAAAGGGACTGTCCTTATCCAGACGCCTACCGAAGAGTCTCCCGCGGTACCTCCGCCAGGTGCGTTGAACCAGGTTTACACCAGTCGTGACGAGGGGGGTGCCCAAGCGACGACCACCTTTGCCCAAGCGGACATCTTCTACACCCATTTTCTGGTTGCAGCGCCCAGTGGCTCGGCTCAGGTGAGGGGTGTTCTCACTGCCGTTTCTGCGGAAGGGGTTACGCCGGAGAGCATAGTCACCGAAGTGAACGAAGCGCTCCCCAATGGAGCGCAATGGATTCGTTTTTCGAACAGCCTTCCTTGGCCTAAGGGAATTTATCGCATTGACCTCTATGCCGACGGCACCTTGGTTCAGTCCATGGATATTCAGGTGGCGAGCAGCAACCACGGCAGCGCGCAGCTTAGCGCCATCTTCACCTCCCTCGACCAGGCAGGGCAGCAACAAGTCGAGACTTTCCCGAACACTGCCAAGATCTATGTGCAATTCACGCTGGAGGCGCCGGCCGGGCCGGTTGAGGTGAAAGGCATTATGGTGGCGCGGGAGGTGCAGGGAATAGAGCGGAATACCTATGTTACCGAGGCGGCCGGCGTGCTATCGAGTGGTTCGTATTGGTTGGAATACTCCAACAATGGCCCCTGGCCCGCCGGAAAGTACTTGGTCTACCTCTACCTCGATGGCGAATTCATCTCCACTGTAGAAATCCAGGTTCTCTAAGAGACGCAAAGGTCGCCAGGGCGGGTACAATAACCCTGTGGACTTGGCGACCTTTCGCGCCCTACTCACGCCACTCGGGCAGCGCGCCCTGGCGGAGGCCTCTTCCTTTCAACCCCGGGAGGAGGATTTCTTGCGCCTTTACAATTATCTTTCCCGGCGCTATCCTACCGATCTGGCGCGCGCCGCCCTGGAGACGGCTATCCTGCGCCGCCGCGCGGGGGTAAAGTTCCCTCATGCTGAGCGGCTTTACTTCACCCGGCCGGCGCTGGAACAGGCCACCCCCCATGAGGTGGCCTCCTACCGGGCAAAGCGCTTGGCTTCTTTCGAGCGCCTCGCAGACCTGGGTTGCTCTGTTGGTGGGGATACGCTTGCCTTGGCTGCTGTGGCTCCTACCGTTGGAATAGACCAAGACCCTTTGCGCCTAGCCATGGCGGCCCAGAACCTGCGGGCACTCGATCTCTCTGAACGCGCAGTCTTGATTCGCGCCGATCTGCATCATGGCCTGCCATTGCAACCCCACCCCAGTTTGGCCCTCTTCTTCGATCCGGATCGTCGCGATCAGGAGGGCCGCCGGCTATCGGTGAACGACTACCGGCCGTCGCTCAATGCCATCAACGAATGGCTGAAATCCTATGCCGCCCTCGCGGTGAAGGTCTCTCCTGCCGTGGATTTAGAGGAGGTGCGTTCCTTTGAGGCGGAGATCGAGTTTATCTCTCTTCGCGGGGCGCTTAAAGAGGCTACTCTCTGGTTTGGTCCATTGAAAAGCGCCCTGCGTCGGGCGACCGTATTGCCCGGGGATCATACTATGGCCGTTGACGACCAGCGCCAATTGAATTCTCTCCCTCAGCCACGACTGAGTGAACCTCAGGCTTACCTCTACGAGCCCGACCCTGCCGTGATACGCGCCGGCCTGGTAGCGGAACTCGCTGCTCGCCTCAATGCTTGCCAGTTGGATTCCGATATCGCCTACCTGACCGGTGAGCGCTGGGTGGAGACGCCCTTCGCCCGTTGCTGGGTGGTAGAGACATGGATGCCCTTTAATCTGAAGCAACTGCGCGCCTGGCTGCGCCGACACAATATTGGTCGGCTGGTGGTGAAGAAACGGGGCTCTCCGCTCACTCCCGAAGGGCTTCTTCGGCAACTAGGTTTTGTCAAGGAAGCCCCCAACTCGGAACAAAGGATGCTCTTCCTCACCCACTTGCGCGGCCGGCCGGTGGTCATCATCTGCTTCCCTAGCCAAGATGCACCTCACTCCCCGCTCTTATGAGCGACTCTTGCCAATAGAGCCGCGCCCAGTGCCAGGCCTTCTCCTGCCCCTCCGGGGATGCTTACTGATCCTTTTCGTGTTGGGCGGCCTCTTGGGAGCCTGTCAAGGCGATCTGGGGGGTGCCCCGCCTTCGGAGAGCCCTGCCGAAGAGGGGTGGTACCGCGTCTACTTCACCGATCCGCAGAAGACCTCCGGCAAAGGGCTGAGGGGCGGGCCGGATCAGGCTTTGGCGCAGGCTATCCGCGCGGCGCGTGTCAGTGTGGATGTGGCGGTGCTCAACCTCAACTTGTGGAGCGTTCGTGATGCGCTGCTCGACGCTCAGCAACGCGGGGTGAAGGTGCGTCTGGTGGTGGATAGCGACTACCGTGAGGGAGAGGAGATCCAAGCTCTGCTCGCCGCCGGCATTCCTGTGCTAGGCGATCGGCGCGAGGGTTTCATGCATAACAAATTCGTCATTATTGACCGCGCCGAGGTGTGGACTGGCTCGATGAACTTCACCGTCTCGGATGCTTATTACAACAACAACCATCTGGTGCGCTTACGTTCAACAGACCTGGCCCAGAATTACTTGGTTGAATTTGAAGAGATGTTTACGGACGACCAATTCGGGCCGGCTTCGCCCGCGAATACCCCTTCCCCCCGCCTTCTGATTGAAGGGACGGAGGTGCATTTGTGCTTTGCACCGGAGGATGGCTGCCAAGACCTGCTTTTGAAGGTTATTCGTCAGGCGCAGTACACCATCCACTTTATGGCCTACTCCTTCACCTCCGATCCTCTCGCTGAAGCTTTACTTGAGCGTGCCCGCCACGGTGTGACCGTCTTGGGACTTATGGAGGCCTCGCAGGTGCGCTCTAATGTGGGCACGGAATACTATCGTTTCAAAGAGGCTGGCCTGGAGGTGCGCTTGGACGGCAACCCCCGCCAGATGCACCATAAGGTGATGGTCTTTGACGCAGAAACGGTCGCTTTCGGTTCGTATAATTACACCTACTTCGCCGAGAACCGCAACGACGAAAATCTACTTATTATTCGCGATGCGTCTCTGGCAAAAGCCTTCCTGGAGGAATTTCAACGTCTTTACGATCAAGGCGACAGTGGAGGCCATTTCCCGCACTCCCCCCTCGCAATAGGGGCGAGGTCTTGTATCTCGTCCCTACCCTGGCTAGCGGTGGACTTCCCCTGCTCACCGGCGCGTTGTTATGAAAGTCCAAATTCCCCAACCTGGGATACGACGAGGTTCGAATGAAGACGCTTATTCTCTTGCGCCATGCCAAATCGAGTTGGAAAGACGAGACTCTCCCTGACCACGAACGACCGCTGAACAAGCGCGGCAAGCGCACCGCTCCTCTGGCGGGTGAGGAACTGCGTCGCCGCGGCGCCCTTCCCGATCTCATCCTATGCTCCACAGCCAGAAGGGCGCGTCAGACCGCCGAATTGGTGATCAAAGCCAGCGGATACGGCGGAGAGGTGCGCTACCTAGAAACACTTTACGCTACTCCGCCGGCTGCGCACCTCGAAGCACTGCGTACCCTAGAGGACGTCCACTCGCGGGTGATGGTTATCGGGCATAACCCAGCACTGGAAGAGCTGCTGCACTTGCTCACCGACGAGGTTCACCCCTTGCCGACCGCGGCCATTGCCATGGTGGAACTTCCTCTCGAGCATTGGGAAGAACTCGACCCCTCTGCTCCGCCTCAGGGGCGCTTGACCTTCTGGTGGCGTCCTGAAAAAGAAGAGTGATCCTGCTTGGGCAGGGGGCGATGGGTGGAAGAAAAACAAGGCATGAGAAATGCCTCTCACCATGAGCGACCCAGAAAAGCCGGGTTATCAATGGCAAATGTCATCGCCAGGAGTCCTAAAGCGTGTTTGGTATAATCCATGTCTGTGCCTAAGGAATACACCCCACAAGACCTCACCGCGGAAGAGTTGCGCTGGCTTTTGGTGGAAAAGCGGCGCGCCTCACGCGCTGCCCGCTTGGAGCACTACCGCCGCACCGGGCGAATAGTGCGCCTCATCCCCGACTTAGACCAACCCACCCTGCACCATTGGCGCAGCGATGTCCGTGGTGAGACGCCGCGCCCCGAACGCAGCCGCAGTCGCCGTGTGCTGGATGGCTTCCTCTTACTTATCGAGATCAGCGCCGTGGCGGGTTTCCTCTACATTCTCTTCAACGGGCTAAGCGTGATTCGTGAATTGAACCGAGAGGTGGCCGCAGCCATCGAGCAACCGACGCTGACACCTACCCCGCTCATCGGCGCGGTGGTCTTGCCCTCCGGTCACCTGCCGCCCGACACACCAGGGGGAACACGCTTCAACGAGGAGGAAATCCCGGAGCACCTGCGCCCTTTGGTGCAGACGCTGTTCAATGCTCCTGTGCCCACCGCGGGGCCGCAGCAAGCCATCCGCATCCAAATTCCTGCCATCGGGGTGGATGCCCCTATCGTTCAAGGGGATGGCTGGGAACAGTTGAAGAAAGGGGTTGGGCAACACATTGGTTCAGCCAACCCTGGCGAGGTGGGCAACGTTGTCCTTTCGGCACACAACGATATTTTCGGTGAAATCTTCCGCGATCTGGACCGCCTCGTTCCGGGCGATTTGATCATCCTCTTCACCGCTCAGCGCTCCTACACGTACATAGTGGTAGATACCCGCATAGTACCTCCCACGGCGGTGGAAGTGATGGCTCCGACACCCAAACCCACGGTAACCCTTATTTCGTGTTATCCTTACCTGAAAGATACCATGCGCATTGTGGTCATCGCCCGCCTACAGGGGGGAGGCTGATCCCTCTTGCTCAGATACTATTTTTGAGATGACTTCTAGTGTAAAAATTTTCTAAGAAGGAGTTGTTATGTCGAAGAAATCCCGCAAACAAACCCGCAAACGCGCGGCCACCACCTCGGCGGTGAGCACGGCCGCAACGCAAGTCAAACCAGTGGCTGAGACGGTTGCTGTACCAAGCAGCGCTGGCCGCGTCTACTCCAGCGAGTTCAATCCCGATTACAGCCAGACCATTAAAGACCTCAAACGCATTGGCATGCTAGCCGGCACGTTCTTCGCCATTCTCGTGGTACTCTCGTTCTTCCTACACTAGCGAAGGTGGCCGGTAAAAGAGGCCTAAGGCGGGAAAAGTCTGTTCCACAATCCAGGGCCAACCTGTGAAATCCCCGTAGGACTGGGATGAGCGAGCTTACACCCCCTCCCAGTGGGTCGCCACGCTGGAGCAGCAACACCAAGCTCATCGTTGGGCTGAGCGTGGTGGCCGTTGTGGGGGCGATGTTGGTTTATTTTCGCAATATCCTCGCCCCCCTGCTCCTCGCCTTTGTCCTCGCTTACTTGATTCGCCCGCTTGCTGCCTGGACCAGCCGCACCCTTCATCTGCCCTGGCGGATGGCGGTCAACTTGGTATTCTTGTTGTTCATCATCGCCGGCATCAGCCTGATTGCCATGGCCGGTTTGGCGCTCGTTCAGCAGGCGCAGAGCCTCATCGCCTTCATTGATCGTTTCCTGAGCGATTTACCAGCCACCGTTGAGCGCCTCTCCCAACAACAGGTGGAGGTCGGACCGTTGGTGTTTGACCTCTCTCACCTCGATTTGCAGGTGGTGGTGCAGCAGATTCTTGGGGTGGTGCAGCCCTTGCTTGGGCGGGCGGGCAGTCTGGTGGGGAAGTTCGCCGCCGGCGCAGCCAGCACCGTGGGTTGGGGCCTGTTCTCCCTGCTGGTGGCTTACTTCCTGCTCGCTGAGTCGGGCAACTTGCAGGATGAATTCGTCCACATCGAAATTCCTGGCTACGATGCTGATAGTGTGCGCCTGGTGCGTGAACTCACCCGCATTTGGGATGCCTTCCTGCGCGGGCAGTTGATCATTGCCCTGCTGATTATCGTCTCCTATGCGGTGCTGCTCACCCTGCTGGGAACGCGCCTTTCTTTGGCCATTGCCCTGGTGGCCGGCATCGGCGGTTTTATCCCTTATTTGGGCTCGGCTATCACCTGGATCACGGTGGTGATCATCGCTTACTTTCAACCTAGCAACTATTTCGGGTTAAACCCCTTGGCCTATACCGCCCTGGTGCTGGGGTGTTGTCTGGTGCTTAACCAGATTTTCGATAGTTTCATCACCCCTCGCTTCTTAGGCCGCACCCTGGGGGTGCACCCGGCGGCCGTGCTTATCGCCGCTATCATCGCCGCCAACCTGATTGGCATCATCGGTGTGATGCTGGCTGCTCCGGTGTTGGCTACGGTGAGCTTGCTAGGTCGCTATATCACCCGCAAGATGCTCGACCTCGATCCCTGGCCGGCCGAGGAAAGCCCTCCCCCGGAAGTGCCCCCTCTCAGCCGGCGGGCGATGCGTCGTGCTCAAAGGCTGTGGCAGCGTTGGCAGAAGCGCCTCGCCACACGCCAAGATAAAGAGAACGCCCCCTGAGGGGGTCTTCTAAGGGGGCGTCCGTTATGGCTTTCGTTTAGAGCAGACGTCTGCTCTCCTTCATCGGGCCATAGAGCCGCTCCTGAACCTCCACCAAAAGGCGTCGCAAGCGCTCGTCCTTTTGCACCATCTCGGCCACCTTCTCACAGCCATAGAGCACAGTAGTGTGATCGCGTCCCCCTAAGACCTCCCCAATTTGGGGCAGGGAGAGACTCGTTTCCTCGCGCAGCAGGTACATGGCCACCTGGCGTGGCAAGGCGACCTGGCGGGAACGATCTCGCCCCAGTAACTGCGCCAGGGTCACTCCGAACACTTCAGCCACGTGGCGTAAGATCTCCTCCGGCCCGGCTGAGCGCGGGCGGGGAAGAACATCGGCCAGGGCGTTATCCACCAACTGGGGGGAGAGCGGCAGTCCGCTCAGATCGGAGAAGGCAATGACCCGTGTTAGGGCTCCTTCTAATTCGCGGATGTTGGATTGCACCCGGCGGGCGATGAGGTTGAGTATATCGTCTGGGAGTCGCCGCCCTAAGCGATCGGCCTTCGAGCGCAGGATCGCCAAGCGCGTCTCAAGATCGGGGGGCTGGAGATCGGCGGTAAGACCCCATTCGAAGCGCGAACACAGGCGTGCTTCGAGGGTGACCAATGCTTTGGGTGGACGGTCGGAAGAGATCACGATCTGCTTATCTTGCCCATGCAGGGTGTTGAAAGTGTGAAAGAACTCCTCCTGGGTCGACTCCTTGCCGGCGATAAACTGGATGTCGTCTACCAGCAGTACGTCCGTATTGCGATACTTCTCTCGAAAGGCCTGGGTTGTATGGGTGCGGATGGCGTTGATGAGATCGTTGGTGAACACCTCCGAGGAAACATAAAGCACTCTCAAGCCGCGCTGATGGCAGAGATTGCCGATGGCTTGGAGGAGGTGGGTCTTCCCTAAGCCGACCCCGCCATAGAGAAAGAGCGGATTATAGGCTTGTGCCGGCTTTTCGGCTACTGCCAAGGAGGCCGCGTGGGCCAGGCGGTTGCTAGGGCCAACCACAAAGTTCTCAAAAGAATAGCGGGGGTTTAAAGTGGCATTGGCTGCCACCTCAAAGACCGATCTTTCGTCGCCACCGATGCTCTCGCTTTCCAGCAGCGCCGACCGTGGTTCCGTGGGTGAATTGCCGTTCTGCCACACCACAAAGCGCACCTCTACCGTGCGGTTCATCATCCCAGTGAGCAGGCGGGTGACCGTGCTGCTGAGCCGGCTTTGAAGCCAATCGCAGGCATAGGCGTTTGGCACGCCGATGATGAATTGACCATCCTCGTAAGAGAGAAACTCGGCGTTGCGCACCCAGGTGTCGAAGGCTGCTTTGGGCATATCCATTTGAAGTTGACCACGAGCGGCCTGCCAAGCCTGTTCCGCTCTCATCGAAACTCCTCCTTGCAAGGATGATGGTGTGCGCAGACAAACGATGGCCACGCAAACCTGCTGCTCATCCAAGCAGCAGGGCAATTTTGCCTCTCCAGACCTTCGCTTGTATATCGCCTTTCTTTACATCACTAGAAGCGGAGTTCTCCCCTAACCATGCAAGACCTACCAGTCCAGCGCTTTCGATTCTAGCAGGGGAGCCTCCCTTTTGACAATACGCTTACCCTACGACATCCTAAAAACCGCCCATCTTTTAAGGTTAACAAATGTTAAAAGATTAAGATTGCTAAAGAGGAAACGAAGAGAGTAAGAGACGGAAAGCAAGCACTACTAATGGTGGAGAAAGAAAATCACCCCCCATACCTGGCGTTTATTCGTGGAAGGGGGGTTTCATGGGAAGTTTGGTACAAATTTTTTAAAAATTCTCAGGCGGTAGTTGGCAGCAAACTTGGTGGGCAAATGCCCAGAGGCGTGCAATTCTAAACATGTTAACAGCGGGACCTCGCCACCCTCTTTGGTTGAGGGAATCCTCTATCGCTTCTCGTTGTCTTAGCGACTTTACGTTTTCACAGTGGGGACCCTCTTTGCAGCAATCCCTTGATTGGCGGAAAAAGAGGGTCATTGTTGATAATTTTTCTACGCCTTGTTAACGTTTATCTTGCAATTGCTCGGTATCCTTTAGCCCAGGAAAATAGCAGGTTGCCCTTTCCCAAATGGGGTGACCTGAGAAAGTTACGAAACGAACCCTAACGATACCGGAGGATGAAATCATTATGGCTAAGATCGTCGGGATTGACTTGGGTACCACCAACAGCGTAGTCGCCGTTATGGAAGGCGGCGACCCGGTTGTCATCCCTACCTCGGAAGGGCCGCGCTTGCTGCCCTCGGTGGTGGGCTTCAATAAGAACGGGGAGCGCCTGGTGGGATTACCGGCCAAACGTCAGGCGGTGATCAACCCGGAGAACACCGTCTTCTCCATCAAACGCTTCATGGGGCGGCGCTACGATGAAGTGGCCGTGGAGCGCGAGATGGTGCCTTACCAGGTGGTGCGCGGGCCGGCGGGCGATGTGCGCGTGCGTTTGCCCATCCCCAACCGCGAGTATACGCCGCAGGAGATCTCCGCCATGATCCTGGCGAAACTCAAGGCGGACGCCGAGGCCTACCTGGGCGAGCCGGTGACTAAGGCGGTGATCACCGTGCCGGCCTACTTCAACGATAGTCAGCGCCAGGCGACAAAGGATGCCGGGCGGATCGCCGGCTTGGAAGTGTTGCGCATCATCAACGAACCTACTGCAGCAGCCCTCGCCTACGGCTTGGACAAGAAAGAGAACGAAACCATTCTGGTCTTTGACTTGGGAGGCGGTACGTTTGATGTCAGCATCTTGGAAGTCGGTGAGGGTGTGATCGAGGTCAAAGCCACCAATGGCGATACGCACTTGGGTGGCGATGACTGGGACCAGGCTATCGTCAATTGGGTGGCCGACGAGTTCCAACGCGAACACGGCATTGACCTGCGCAACGATCGCCAGGCGCTGCAGCGCCTGCGCGAGGCCGCCGAGCGGGCCAAGATCGAGCTCTCCACGGTGATGGAAACCGAAATCAACCTGCCTTACATCACTGCTGATGCCAGCGGCCCCAAGCACCTGCAGATGCGCCTCACCCGCGCCAAGTTTGAGCAGCTCACCGAACACCTGGTTAAGCGCCTGCGAGGGCCCTTCGACGCCGCATTGAAAGACGCCGGCTTGACCCCTAAAGACATTGACGAGGTGGTGTTGGTGGGTGGTGCCACCCGAATGCCCATGGTACAGGACCTGGTGCGCTCCTTGACCGGCAAAGAGCCGCACAAGGGAGTAAACCCGGATGAGGTGGTAGCCGTTGGCGCTGCCATTCAGGCGGGGGTGCTCGCCGGCGAGGTTAAGGACGTGCTTCTGCTGGATGTTACCCCGCTCTCGCTTGGCGTGGAGACGCTGGGTGGGGTGATGACGGTGCTCATCGAGCGCAACACCACCATACCGGTGAAGAAGACCGAGGTCTTCTCTACCGCTGAGGATAACCAAACTGCCGTGGACATCCACGTGCTGCAGGGTGAGCGCCCGCTGGCAAAGGACAATATGAGCTTGGGTCGCTTCCGCTTAGAGGGTATCCCGCCGGCGCCGCGCGGCGTGCCACAAATCGAGGTCACCTTCGATATTGACGCCAACGGTATTCTCAACGTCACTGCACGCGACAAGGCCACCGGGCGCGAGCAAAAGGTGACTATCCAGGCATCCACGAACCTAACTAAGGAGGACATCGAGCGCATGGTGCAGGAGGCCCGCCAGCACGAGGCCGCCGACCGCCGCATGCGCGAACTCATTGAAGCCCGCAACACGGCGGATAACCTGATCTACCAAACCGAGAAGATGCTGCGCGAGTTGGGTGATAAAGTGCCTGCCCACGAGCGCCAAACCATTCAGAGCAAGATCGAGGGTCTGCGCGAGGCCATGAAGGGCGACGACATGGAGCGCATCCGCCGCCAGAGCGAAGACCTACAGAACGCACTTCACGCCTTGAGCCAACAACTCTACGCCCAACAGGCGGCTGGCGCAGCGCAGCCCGGCGGCAACGGTCACGGCGCCAAAGGCACGGAAGAAGGCGAGGTAATCGAAGGCGAGTTTACCGAGCGCTGAGTTACGCTTCTGGGTTTCGCTTCTAAAGACGGACCTCCGCTTACCGGCGGAGGTCCGTTTGCTAAAAACGGTAGTATAATGAGCGCCAATTCAGCGCCTGGGAGCGCTTACCCACCGGGGAGAGAGCCATGCGCGTATTGGTCATCTCGGATATCCACGCCAATCTCACTGCCCTCGAAGCGGTGCTGGCTGCAGCCGAAGATGTTGAAGCGGTGTGGTGCTTAGGGGATCTCGTTGGCTATGGGCCCGATCCCAACGAGTGTGTGGAGCGTGTACGCCAATTGCCCAACTTGCAGTGTGTCATTGGCAACCACGATGCCGCCGCGCTGGGTCGCTTGGACGAGGCAGCTTTCAACCCCGATGCGCGCGCCTCGCTGCTTTGGACTCAGCAGCAGCTCTCGCCTGGGAACCGTGCTTTTTTGGACGGTTTGCCCGAAAAAATCCAACTGGAGCGGGTGACTTTAGCCCATGGCAGTCCACGCCACCCGGTGTGGGAATACTTGCTCGATACGCGCACGGCTACTTACAACTTTGCCTACCTCGAAACGCCCATCGGCATGGTTGGCCATACCCATTTGCCGGTGATGTATGTCCTGAAGCCCGGCAACCACCTTGCCCGCTTGGAACTGCTGCAGCCCGATCAAGCCTTTATTTTGCCAGAGCAGGTGATCATCAACCCTGGTTCGGTCGGCCAACCGCGCGACCGTGACCCACGTGCCGCCTTTGCCATCTACGATACAGAGAGCAACTTGTGGGACTACCGCCGCGTGCCTTACGATATTGAGGCGGTGCAGGAGCGGATGCGCCAAGCGGGTTTGCCATTCCGCCATATCCAACGCTTGGCCGGCGGTTGGTGATCGGCCGCAGCAGACTTTTTACATCCTAGGAACGAAGACGGGCTAGGAACGGAAACGGGGGTAGAAACGTCTTGGTGGTGTGGTCTGAAAAAGTCTCTCAAGTAAGGGAGAGGAGGTCTCCATGAACGCCCCCATATTTTATGCGCCAGGCAAACGCTTGCTAGCTTGCATCTTTTTACTGTTCCCATTGGTGTTGGGTGCTTGCGCCATAGCCAAAGCGCCCCCGCCGGAAAGCCGCGCCGCTATGGTTGGCGTGCCCCAGAAGGGGGCAGCCGCCGATGCGTACTCCCGCGAGGTGGCCGCCAGCGATGTTGCTCAGGCGCAAGCGATCGAGCGCTTGGTGATCAAGAATGCCTCGCTCACTTTGGTCGTCCCCGACCCGGCCAAATCTATGGATACCATTGCTACCCTGGCCGAACAACTGGGTGGTTACGTAGTGACTGCCAATCTCTATAAGGAGACCACTTCCAGTGGTTTGGAAGTGCCGCGCGCTTCGGTCACCCTACGTGTGCCGGCCGACCGCCTGGAAGAGGCCCTGAGGCGCATCCGGGCCGAAAGCAGCCAGCCTCCTCTCAACGAAAGCCTGAACAGCCAGGATGTCACCAGCGAGTACACCGATCTGCAATCTCGTTTGCGCAACCTTGAGGCAGCCGAAGCCGAACTCACCCGAATAATGAAGGAGGCCCAGCGCACGGAGGACGTGCTCGCTGTGTACAACCAATTGGTGCAGATCCGCGAGCAGATCGAGGTGATTAAAGGGCAGATGCTCTATTATGAACGCTCGGCGGCGCTCTCGGCCATTAGCGTGGAACTTATCGCCGATGCAGCCGTACAACCTCTGGCGATTGGGCGCTGGCAGCCTCAAGGCACCCTAAAGAAGGCCATCGAGGCGCTGCTGCGCTCTTTGCAATTCCTTGTGGATGCCTTCATCTGGGTGTTGGTCTACCTGCTGCCTGTTTTGGCGGTCTTCACCCTATTCTTCATCCTGCCACCTGTGGTGCTCATCCGCGCCCTGATCCGCCGTAGACGGCGCTCGACCTCACCCACTTCCGAGGGCCAGGGCTAAGGGATTCGGAGTAGATTTCGCAGGAGGGGTATCGCTGCCTGAAGGGCACGCCCGCGGTGGCTGAGCGTGTTTTTCTGCTCGAGAGGAAGTTCGGCCATCGTCTTCCCCAGATGGGGGAGCAGGAAGATTGGATCGTAACCAAAGCCGTGCTCACCGCGCTCTTCGGGGATGATCTCTCCCCAACATTCCCCTTCGGTGAAGTGCACCTGCTCGCCGTCAGGCTCGGCGATGGCCACCACACAGCGGAAGCGCGCTGTCCAGGGGCGGGGAATTTCTTGCAAGCGTTGGAGCAGAAGGCGCCGCCGATCGCTGTCTTGGGCGGTGGGCCAAGGGGCATAGCGGGCGGAGTGCACACCTGGCTGCCCACCTAGGGCGAGCACTTCTAGGCCAGAGTCATCGGCTAGAGTGAGTAAACTGCTCGCTTGGGCGAAAGCGCGCGCTTTGAGCGCTGCGTTTTGGGCGTAGGTTTCGCCGCTTTCGTTTACCTTCAACCTCAGTCCTAAGTGATGGGGCGTGACTAAAGTGATCTGCAGCGGTTTCAGAATAGCCTCAATTTCCACCAGTTTGCCGCGATTGTTCGTGGCAATGAGTAGGGTTTTCGCGCCGGGCTGTGCTGCTGCCTCGTTGCGGGGATGTCTAGGATGCTCCATGGTTTCTCTCCTCTGTTATAATGACCCTATGTACTACTACTCCGCTGATCTACTCCGCCTTAACGTTGGCTTTATCGTTCACGAGAGTGTTGGCTATAGCCGCGAATTCCCTTTTGAAATCCCTGCTATTCATCTACCGCCCGACCTAGACTTAAACGGATTGCTCGGTTTTGTGCGCGTCACCCGCACCGCTCAGGGGCTGCTCGTCCAGGTGAAGATGCAAGCCGAGGTACAGGCAGAGTGCGTGCGTTGCCTGAGCACCTTTCAACAACACCTCGAGGTGGATTTTACCGATCTCTATGCGTTTACACCAGATTCGGTGACCGATCTGGGCTTACTCTTGCCTGAGACGGGAAAGATAGATCTCGCTCCCAGCGTGCGCGATGAGATGCTCCTGGCTGTACCAATCACCCCTCTCTGCCGGCCGGATTGCAAAGGGCTTTGCCCGGTGTGTGGCGAAAATTTGAACGAGGGCGATTGTCATCACCGCCCTGAGGAAATTGACCCCCGCTTGGCGAAATTGAGCGATTGGTTCAACCTCGATTAGCCTGCTGCAGCTGGGGGAGACCACAGAGGCGATAAGACCATAAAGGGTTTTGCCTGATGCAGCAGCAACGACAAACAGAATGGGAAGCCATGACCGTACAACTACTCACTTCTGAAACGATCTTCCAGGGCCGCGTCTTTGCAGTACGCCGCGACCGTCTCTTGCTCCCCAATGGCCATGAAGCCACCTTAGAAGTGGTGGCGCACAATGATGCGGTGACCATCCTGCCTTTGGATGCCGAGGGGTACATCTGGTTCATTCGTCAATATCGCCATGCGGCCGGGCGCGAGTTGTTGGAATTGCCGGCCGGCGTGGCGGAGACAGGGGAGGAGGCAGCCACGGCAGCATTGCGCGAACTGCGTGAGGAGATCGGGATGGCTGCCGACAAGATTGAACGCTTGGGGGGGTTCTACCTGGCGCCGGGCTATTCCACGGAATACATGCATGTCTTTTTGGCCTGTGATCTCTATCCCTCTCCCCTGAAGGCGGACCTAGACGAGATTTTGCGGGTGGAGAAGATCGCCGTTCGCCAGGCGTTGCATCTGGCGGAGACGGGAGAATTGCAAGACGCCAAATCGTTGGTGGCGCTTTGCTGGGCACTCCCCCGCTTGAGGCGCCTCGGTTGGGTGGATTGACAGGATGGGCGAAATTATGTGGAGGCTTGGTTGGGGCGTGAGGCACCCGGCCGGCGACGGTAGAGCGAGCGGCGCCGCCCAATTTCGTGGTTGAGTATGGTGTTCAAGCGGGTGATGGCGCGCGAATCGTACTCGCGGCGGCCACAAACATCGCACACCCAGGCGGGAAAATCCGGCACGGTGATCAATTCTTCGCCTAGCCAGGTGAAATAGGTCACCCCCCTGCGGCGCATAACGCCGGCTTGGCATTCGGGACACAAGCCCGAGTGAGAAGGAGAAGGATAATTACCTCTTTCGCTCATTACCACGGCTATCTCAATTATACCCTTATTTATCGCTCATTATCATGGGGCGGCGTTGGCAGTCTCCGGTGCTTGGAGGAATGCCCACGCTTTGGGCGGCCAGTATACCAGTATCGCCTTTCCGATGATGTGGTCAAGGGGCACGGCTCCCCAGGTGTGGGAGTCGGAGGAGTTGTTGCGGTTATCGCCTAACACGAAGACGGAATTCTCCGGAACTACCCACTCGTTTTGATAGCGAGGCGCCGAGGCTACATAGGGTTCTTCGATCGGTTGGTCGTTGATATACACCATGCCATTATCCACGCGAACGCGGTCGCCGGGCAGGCCAATCACGCGTTTGATGTAATCCTGTTTGGGGTCACGCGGGTAACGGAAGACGATAATATCCCCTCGCTGAGGCGAGCCGAAGCGGTAGGCCAGCTTGTTCACTAAGATAAACTCGCCATCGTGCAGGGTGGGCTCCATGCTGTAACCATCTACCTGAATGCGCCCAGAGACCAGATTGATGATCAAGAAGAGAATCCCCGCCAGCACCAAAGTTTCGAGCATATCTAATAGAAGACGGGTCACTTGGTCAGCGCGTCTCTGGCCGGCTGAGGTGGGAAGGTTATCCCCTCCAAGGGGGAGCAGATCGGGTTGGAATTCTTCTCTCATCGAGAGGGATTATAAAACCCCCTGCAGGCATAGGCAAGGCTTGGGTAGATAAGAATGTGCTTATATCGGTGAATTCTAACGTCGCGGGCGCAACACCAGACGTATGGGTGTGCCCAAAAAGGGATGTGCTTGGCGCAGGCGGTTTTCCAAGTAGCGCAGGTACGAGAAATGCGCGAGTTCGGGGTCGTTTACGTAGAGTAAAAAGGTAGGCGGATCGCTGCGCACCTGGGTGGCGTAGTAAATCTTGAAGGGGCGGCCCCCCCGGCTAGGAGGCGGGTGTTCCTCCTGTGCCTTTTGGAATACCTGGTTCAGTTGGGAGGTTGGCAAGCGCACCAAACGCTCTTCCTGCACCTGCAGCGCAGTGGGCAAAACCCGCTCGACGCGCTGGCCGGTACGGGCGGAGATGAAAAGCAGCGGTGCGTAATCCATGAAGTTGAGTTCATAGCGCAAGCGCTGGGTGTATAAGTCCATGGTGTGAGCGTCTTTTTCTACCAAATCCCACTTGTTGACCAAGATCACAGCGCTCTTCCAGGCATCTAAGATGAAACCGGCGATGTGGGTATCTTGAGCGGTAATGCCGCTGGTGGCGTCTATGACGAGGAGCACGACATCGGCGCGGCGGATGGCGTTCAGGGCGCGCAACACGCTGTATTTCTCCACGCCCGGCTCGATGCGCCCGCGACGGCGAATGCCGGCGGTATCAATTAACGTGATAGGGATGCCCTGATAGGTCAAGTGAGTATCCACCGCGTCGCGGGTGGTGCCGGGCAGCGGGCTTACAATAGCCCGTTCCTCGCCCAACAGGCGGTTGAGCAGGCTCGATTTGCCGGCATTGGGTTTGCCCACAATAGCGATCTTCACCCGTTCCGCATCTTCCGTGCTCTCTGCCGCGGTCGGCGCAGGCAGGTGCGCCACGAGCACATCCAGCAGATCGCCGGTGCCGCTGCCGTGCAATGCCGAGATGGGATGCGGCTCTCCCATGCCCAGCTCGTAGAACTGCACCGCCTGGGCGCGCCGCTCGGCGCTATCGGCCTTGTTGACCACCAAGATCACCGGAGGATGTCGTTTCCCGTCCCGCTCCACTTGGTTTTGGCGTAGAATCTGGGCGACTTCCTGGTCAGCAGGGGTAACCCCGCTTTCCACATCCACCATAAAGAGCACGACATCGGCTTCGCGAATGGCGATCTCAGCTTGTGAGCGTATCTGGGCAATATAGTCCGCTGAGCCTAGTGATAGGGGTTGTTGTCCACGGGTTGCTTGGGTCGGATCAATGCCACCGGTATCTACGATGAGAAAGGGAATGCCGTTCCACTCTGCTTCGGCCACGAGACGGTCGCGGGTGGTGCCCGGTATATCGTCCACCACCGCCAAACGGGCTTCCGCCAAGCGGTTGAAAAGGGTGCTCTTACCCACGTTGGGGCGGCCGACGATGACCACCATTGGCTTAGCCATGGTCACAGCCCTCATTGAGGAGTGGGGGAAGGGGTAGGGGTGGTGAGCGGTGAAGGCATGGGCGTAGTCGTGGGGGTAGCGAGGACGATCTCCACCTCCACGCTCTCCGGCAGGGTGGTCTGAACGCGCACCCCCTTTGGTGCCAGATCTACCGTTACTTCCCGTTGATAGATGCCGGGCGGCAAACCGTTCAGGTCAATCACTACGCGGAACTGTTCGGGGGTGAGGTTCTCCAGGAGGTTAATCGGTCCAGATACGATGATATCCACAGTTTTTGGGGAAATATCCACTTGCAGATCGGGCGTCAGGCCGACAAATTCTACCGGCACACTCAAGGTGAGCGTGCCTTCGATGGCTGCTACACTTACTTGGACGACCACGTTCGGCTCCCGCACCAGGGTCACCCCCGGTGGCAGGTTGAGGTCCACAGCAATCTCCAGGTCATCGGTCAGGTTGGTCAGATCTACCGGCAGGGTTTCGACATAACCAGGGATTTGCTCGATCCGCTGGGGATCCTCGGAGAAGAGGGTCACGGTGGGTGGAGAGACAGCGATGTTCGTCAGGCGGTAGCCGTTAGCCACTTGTCCTTTGGTGACCACCTGAACCGCGGCGTTCTTAAAGCCACCCAATAGGGCTACGTTCATACGCACCGCAACCTGGCGCGGCGAAAGGGTGACTCCTACCACCGGCAAACCCTCGCTGTCCACCGCTTCCAGAGGGAGAGTGCGCTCGACGTCCTGAGTCACCCCAGATATGTCGAACACAGCCTGCACCCGCGCTACGCGGTTTACCGCGGATTCTGAGCCGTTCACGGTGACCTCTTGTGGGGTGATTTCAGGTTCGCCGCGCTGATAACCCAACGGAAGAGCGCCCACCAAGGCTAGCTCCACGGGGAAGGTTTGACGCACGAGCGGCTCAAGAGTCACTGTGATCGTTGGGGGGTCAATGCGCACAATGCGCACCGGGCTGGCATCCACACGCGCCTTGACCTCCACCTCGTGTTTCCCGGCACCTAAGCCGGAGAGGTCCACCCAAGCATAGATCAGAGCTGGGTTGTTGTTCAGCCGTTCCCAGATGGATTGAGGGGCTTGCAAGGTGAGCACAACCTGACGTCGAGTTGGGTTGACCTGCAATAGGGCCGGGTCTTGGCCAATGATTTCGATCTCAATGGGAGGGGTGTTTTGCTGGCGGTTGGGGTCCGCAGCGGTCACCGCCGAGATCCAGACAATGAGCGCTAAGGTCAACGAGAGCACCAGCGAACCGAGGTTTCGCCCCAGAAACCGCAAAATTACCCGCATCACAGTTCTTCCTCTGCTTGGGATTCGAGATTGCCTAAGACCCGAGCGAGCATTTGACGCAGGTTGCGACGAGGTGGAGGTTGGAAGAACGCGCGCAGGATATTCTCTAGGCGCGTCTGATCCAGGCGGCGAATTATACGTCCACCGTGCACCACCGATATAGAGCCCGTCTCCTCAGAAACAACGATGGCCACTGCGTCGCTCACCTCAGAGATGCCTAAAGCCGCGCGATGTCTCAATCCCATCTGGCGGTCGGGGGTGTGGGTGAGAACCCCACTGGCCGAAAGCGGCAGCACGCACGCCGCAGCCGCCAAACGCCCCCCAGAGATGATCACGGCGCCATCGTGCAAAGGGGTGTTGGGGTGGAAGATTTGCAGAAGCAATTCTGCCGAGACGCGCGCCTCCAAGGGAACGCCACTTTCGATATACTCCTGTAGGCTATCGCGGCGGGCTAAGACGATGAGCGCCCCGTGTTGCCGTTCGGCAAGGCGCACTGTGGCCGCTACCACTTTGCCGATCGTATCTTGCATTTGGGCGGCAGTGCGGGCATCCGGTTGGTTGACCCCGGCCCGTCCCAAACGCTCTAGGGCGTGGCGGATCTCCGGCGCAAAGATGACAGGGATGGAAAACAACAAAGCCGGCAGAGTGGTGCGTACCAGCCAGGTAAGCGCCGGCAGCACCTCCATGGTGGTCAGCACCCCCACCAGAACGATTAACAGCAGCACTCCGCGCAGCAGCACCACGGCCTGAGAACCACGAATAAATTGAAGAATGGTAAAAAAGACTGCGGCCACCAAAAGGATGTCTATCAGGCTCAGCCAGTTTAGGCGTTCCATAACAAAAATGAAGTTGGCCAGGAGATTGCTCAGAAAATCCACCACGACAGCACTACCCTCGCTTATAACGGCTGAAGCACTCGGTCACGGCGCAGCTGTTTGAAGAACAACACGGTATCCGGCGTCATAGACTCGGCGGCGGCCTCCTCCCAATCGCGCACCCCCAAACTGCCCGGTGTGCGCTTTTCATATCCCAGGGTGCGCAGCAAGGCCTGGCGCTCGGCGTACATACCCGGAAGAAAGAGCAGAGACACTTCGCACTGCAATTCCCGCGAGGCACGTTCCACCTCTTGTAAGATGGCTCCCAAGCCAGCAACTAAGTCGAGCTCAGGGTCGAGGTATACGTCATCGGTGCGAGCAACTAGGTTCTCCACCTTCCAGCCGGCCACGCCCCGCCCTCGCCCATCGAGGCGTAGTATGAGAAAGGCTTTTTCACCGAAAGCGGCCATCACCTCCTCGCGCCCCAAACGCCGTTGACCCTGGCTCAGGTGGGTGATCAGAGCGGCGATTTCCTCGGCATCCTTTGGCCGTGCCCGTTGAACTTGCATCTTGCCCCTCGGCACAGCAGGCGTGATAGCCGCTTCGGTCTCTGGCGCGGGGAAGAGGCGGTTCCAGTGGTGGAGCACTTGCGCCCAGGTCTGCTCGAAGCTCCCTTCGTTACGGATGACCACATCGGCGGCACGCAGCTTCTCGTCCTGAGAGGTTTGGGCTTCCAGGCGCTGCATTGCGGAGGCGCGATCCATATGGCGTTTCTCCAACAGGCGGGCGATTTGCACCTCTGAAGGGGCATGGGTAACCCAGATAGAATCGCAGCGTTCGGCAAGCCCTGACTCGAGCAGCTTGATGGCTTCGATGACAATCACGCGTTGAGGCGCGCGGCGCACCAGAAGGTCAATCGCCGAGAGCACCAGGGGGTGGACAATCGCCTCAAGGCGGCGCAGAGCCTCCGGCTCCGCGAAAACCAGACGACCCAATCGGGCGCGGTCAATTTGGCCATCCTCGTCCAGAATCCAACGCCCAAAGGTCTCGATCACCGGCTCGTAACCGGGGGCGCCTTTGGCAATGGCACGACGCGCCAGCGCATCGGCGTCTATGCCGTAGGCGCCGAGATGTTCCAGCATCCTGCGCACCACGCTCTTGCCGGTGGCGATGTTACCGGTTAGCCCAATGATGAATTTTCCTGGCCATCCACCCATTTGGCCTCGCGCGTTTGCCGAATTGGGTATCCTCACAAGGTGATTGTAGTCTGCCCTGCCCAGAATGTCAAAGGTTAAAGCGGGAAGAAGGCAGATTTGTCTCCGGGCGGAAATTTTGAGGCAGTCATCCTCTCGGCAGGGCTACGCCCCATTCCCCAGAATGAGCTCCTCCAAGGCGCTCAGACGGGCGGGAATGCTCAAAGGCGGTGGCAAAGACTGGGTGATCACTTGGGGATCCTTGAGCCCATGACCCGTGCACACGGCTACCACTCGCTTACCCCTCAGATTCAAACGCCCGGCGGCGATCTCGGCGGCCAGGCCGGCCAGCCCGGCTGCGGAAGCCGGCTCCACCCACAATCCTTGGTGAGCCAAGGCGCGCTGCATAGCCAGGATTTGGGCATCTTCCACCGCCACAATGCGTCCGCCCGATTCAGCGGCTGCTTGGATTGCCTGCTCACCCCGCGCTGGCCGCCCAATGCGAATTGCTGTGGCGATGGTCTCTGGTCGCTCGACCACATGACCGAGCACCAGTGGAGCAGCCCCGGCGGCCTGTACCCCTAACAGGCGCGGCAGGCCACTACCCCTTAGCTGGTGATATTGGCGAAAGCCCATCCAGTAGGCAGTGATGTTGCCGGCGTTGCCCACCGGAAGGCAGAGCCAGTCTGGCGCTGTACCAAGGTCATCGCAGATTTCGAAAGCGGCGGTCTTCTGGCCCTCCAAACGGTAGGGGTTGAGCGAATTAACCAGTGCCAAAGGGTGCTTTTCGGTAATCTGCACCACCAGAGCTAGGGCCTCGTCAAACGAACCCTCCACCTGGACCACCTGGGCGCCGTAGGCCAGGGCGCCGGCCAGTTTTCCCGCGGCCACTTTCCCCTGGGGGATGAGCACGATGGCGCGCAAGCCGGCCCGCGCCGCGTAGGCTGCTGCGGAAGCCGCGGTGTTCCCAGTAGAGGCACAGATCACCGCCTTCGCTCCCCGACCCACTGCTTCCCCAATGGCGACGGTCATGCCGCGATCTTTGAAGGAACCGCTGGGGTTCGCTCCTTCAAACTTCACCCATAACTCAAAGCCACCCCCCATCTCTTTGGCCAGACGCGGCATGGGGATCAGGGGGGTGTTGCCTTCGCAGAGGGTGACTTCCTGGGTGTGAGCAGGCACGTCGAGAAAGGGGCGATAGCGAGAGAAGACACCTTGAGGCGGCATAACGGGTTCCCTCGGATGGTTGGACATTATACCCCGTGACATTTGGTAAAGCACCTTGTTAAAGTGTTTGGTGAGTTTTGGGATCATCCAAGCAGACCTTTTCTCACAAGGTGGAAAAAGGTCTGCTTTTCATGTCTCCGGGCGAGGGGGAAGTGACTAAAAGGATTCGAGTGGCGTCTATCGGCTGGGTTTATGGGCTATAATACATGCCAGAATATGGCCTCTATTCCTGCGCGTAGCGAACCACGAACGAACGGAGACCGTGTATGCGTTCGAGTTTACGGGTAGTGTTGCTTGCTCTTATATTATTTGTTGGGGGAGGTGTTCCCCTTTCGGGCGGCGCTGCTCAGCCGGCCAGTCCAATGGTCGTCGCTCAGCCCTTGTGTTTGCCGGGTGTCTATGCCTCCCCCCCTAAGGATTGCTTGCCTGCCGGGCCGGCCGCTTATCTGAGCCAGATGGCACAACTGGGCATTCACTTGCCCTTGCCGCCGTTAGCCTATAAACCTATTGACCCTGCTCTTGGCCAGGTGAATGTGCGCTATGGAGAGGTGCGCAACCTTCCGGCGCCGGTCTACCCTTCGGTAGAGGATGCGGCTAAGGGCAATAAAAAAGCCGCTTCGCAGCGCATTAACGGCGCCTTCGTTTTCATATCCTACACCAACGAGCAAGTGGTGAACGGTAAACGGTTTTACGAGATTGCGCCTGGCGCATGGATGACAGCCAACGATGTCTCCCGCTTAGGAGTGCTACCCCGCCCTCAGGGGATTACTTTCTCTCGTCCCCCACTCAGCGCTTTTGGTTGGGTGTTGACCTACTTCACCCCCGGTGCTCAAATTGAAACCAAGCGCACTCCAGGCAACAGCGTGGCCGATTTCAGCGGGCGGGTCTTGAAACTTTACGATGTCGTGCCCGTCTTTGCGGAGCAAGAAGTGGATGGGGAACGTTGGTACTTGGTGGGGCCGGAGGAGTGGGTTCCGGCGAAGTATATCGCCCGGGTCGTCCCGAACCCTACCCCGCCTCCTGGCGTGAACGCCGATCGTTGGATTGAGGTGAATCTCTTCGAGCAGACTCTGGCGGTATATGATAAGCGACAGCTCATCTTCGCCACCATCATCGCCAGCGGCGCCGAGCCGTTCTGGACGCGCCCCGGCGTCTTTCAAATCTACGAAAAGCACGAAACCACCCCCATGAGCGGCGCCTTTGAGGCCGATCGCTCGGATGCCTATTACCTGGAAGATGTGCCCTGGACGATGTACTACGATAAAGCGCGCGCCCTGCACGGGGCCTATTGGCGTGCCAAGATGGGCTATCCCCAGTCGCACGGTTGCGTCAATCTCACCGTGGGTGATGCTCACTGGCTGTTCAACTGGGCGCAGGTGGGCGATTACGTCTACGTTTGGGATCCTTCAGGACGCACCCCCACCGATGAGAGCCTTTACGGCGCTGGCGGCTACTGAGCAACTCTCGCTAGGCTAAATGAGCGTGACCCTGTTCGCTGCACAGTGACGCGGCGGGGTATAATCACCCCAGCAACCTTAAAAACATTTTTAACCGCAGTGCTCACCGAGGTGATCCTCACGTCATCCCCTGGGAGAAAAAAACATGCTTACACCCATCGAAAAAATCATCTTCACCTTGGCGATCTTCGCCTCGCTGTATGCTGTTTGGCGCGTGGTCGAGCGCATACGCCGCATCATCGGGCGTGGCCACGGCAAGCCCGATTGGGGGCTTGCCCGCCAGCGGCTGTTTTCCGTACTGCTTAAAGTCGCCGCTCTCCAACCCACCTTTAAAATCCGCTTCTGGCCAAGTTTGTGGCATGCTTTCATCGCCTGGGGGTTTCTTTACTACGTGCTCATCAATGTAGGCGATCTGCTCGAAGGCTACCTCCCCGGCTTCGTCTTCCTTGGGGAAGGGCCTGTGGGGCAAGTTTACCGCCTGTTGGGCGACTTGCTCTCGGTGGCGGTGCTCTTCGGCATGGCAGCCATGTTGGTGCGGCGATTCGTGCTACGTTCGCCAGCGCTCACCACCCGCCAAGATGTTCTCCTCCATCCTCAAGCCCGCTGGGGAATCCTGCGCGACTCGGCTATCGTGGGGACCTTTATCCTTACCCACGTAGGGGCCCGCTTTGTGGGGCAATCCTTCAAGGTGGCCGCGCATGGCGCTGACCCTGGCAACCGTTTGCCTCGGCGGTGGCCGGCCTGTGGCAGGGATGGAGCGCCTCCGGTCTGGTTTTGGCGGAACACGCCGCCTTTTGGTTGGCTCTGGGCAGTATCCTGGCCTTTATGCCGTATT
>VSSL01000039.1_pt1 | contig 25520 bp, 16 predicted proteins | sample 4557531 | NCBI WGS metagenome assembly VSSL01 (sample SAMN10986726, study PRJNA523729) | hot springs metagenome | isolation source: hot springs | place: India:Timba, Gujarat | collected 2018-05-31 | reverse complement strand
CCCCCCTGTAGTCCCCCCCGCAGGCAGGGGGGACAACTATACCTCCCCCGCGTGCGGGGAGGTCAGGTAGGGATGGGCTGCGGCTCAGCGGGCGGTTCGCCCTCCAGGTATGATAAGGCTCACCTCTCTCCGACATTGCCACGCAATGCGCGCCTTCTCCAGCAGGCTGGTATGCGCTCTTTGACGAAAAACGTCGTATCCGTTGGCTTCGATACGCTCCAGGATGCGCCCGTAAAGGCGACTGCCCAACAGCACGGGATAGCGATATTCACAGGGCAACAGGGGTATACCTAACTCCGCCTCCCGGTAAAGGGCTCGCGTACGTTCTATCTCGAACCGGAGCAGCTCAACCACCGACTCGGACAACCTGCCGTCCGCAATGTCCCTCTCGGTCACGCCGAAGCGTTCCATGTCCTCCTGTGGGAGGTAAATCCTGCCCCTTCGCCAGTCTTCGCCCACGTCGCGTAAAAAGTTCGTCATCTGCATGGCTTCGCCCATGCGCGTCGCGGGCGGCAACAGCGTCTGGTGATGGCAACGAAACAGACACAGCATCATTGCTCCCACTACTGCGGCACTGCCCCACATGTACTGCTGAAGCTCGGAATAGGTGCGGTAACGAGTGCGATAGAGGTCCTGTCGCATGGAGTTCAGGAAGTCGTGCATGTAGCTTTCGGGAATCTGGAACAGTCTGGCGGTGTGCGCAAAAGCACGCAGTACCGGTTCGTCCACCCAGTCGCCAGCCAGCGCGCGTTGCAGGGTTCGTTCATATTCGTCGATGTAACGGGCTATCTCTCGCGGGTTGTTTCGTGCGGGTTCGTCCACCCACTGGTCGGGCAGGCGCACGAAGGCGTATAAGGCGTGCACATGAGGACGCAACTCCGGCGGAAAGAATCGGGTAGCGAAGTAGTAGCTCTTGCCGAAGCGTCGTTGCACCGCCTGACAGGTGCGGTAGTCCGCCGCAAGGTGTGAATCCTTCATGGCATCATCCTCGCCCACCATCGTTCGTTGACCGATGCCTTGCCTTTGACCAGCAAGCGAAAGCCCGCCTGCTGAGCTTTCTCCGCCGTGTCCAGAGATTCCACTTCCTGGCGCAGGGCTTCCAGCATCTCTGCCAACCTCCGCTGTGCTTCCGCCAGCCACTCTTCGGGGGAATCGCTATGTGACCGGAACTGTATATCGAGGTGCAGGAAGGCGCGGGGGTACTGGTACAGGGTCGGGCTGATAACGATAGCCAGCGGCAGTATCTGCGCTGCGGGGACGTGCTGAGCTAGCCATAACAGAGATCGTTTGAAGGGGAGCAGGTGGTAGCCTGTGTGGAGTGCGCCTTCGGGAAAAAGGAACAGTACACGCGGTGGATGCTGAAGCAGTCGCAGGGTGTGACGCACCGTGCGCGCCCTTGCCATCGTATCGCCCGGTGGATAAGGAAGCGCGCCCAGCGCCCAGAAGGGCGGAAACCAGCGCCACTCTTCCATCCACAGGCTCATGGGCTGTGCCCACTGTTTGCCAAGCAGGTAACACAGGTAGCCGTCCCACCAGTAGTGGTGGTTGGCGAAGATGATGACAGGGCGATCGCGCGCAGGCGGTTCGGCAACCCGTGCGTACACCGCGTGAAAGTGCGAAGCCACGCTGGTGCGAATAAGCGCATTCGCCACCAGTTTGCCTGTCGCCGTTAGCGCACCGGGTAAGCGCGTCCTTTCCACCGTACCTCCCCTCGGCTATACCAGAGGATAGACCGCCATAGCACCAACTCACCGACCAGTATGCTGAACGGGTACAGAAGCCCATACCACAGGGGTAGACCTGCCATCCACCCGGATATCGAGAACAGCGCCACACTGAGCAGATAGTCTATCCCGTGCCATGCGCTGACGCCGACCAGCAAGCCTTCCGCAATCGGCAGGAAGTACACCGCCAGCAGGGCTAACGCAATAGCCACAGTACCTGGAATAGAGCCGCAGATAGCGACGCTGTTTTTGGAGAAGCCGTCCACCGCCTCCCGAAGAGTATCGTACATGCTCACGCGGAACAGGTTTCGTCCGTCGAGAATGCGCACTCTGTCTCCTCGCGCTTTCAGCGTTCGCGCCAGCCGTACGTCCTCCAATACGGCGTCGCGCACCAGCCGATGGGGTTGCATCTGCCGGTAGTATTCGCGCGGGAAAGCCATTACCTGACCGTTCGCGAAACCAAAGGAGGAATGCGGGTGTGTTTCGGCAAACGCCAGCGGCAACAGGGTGAACACCGAGAAGGGAACCATCGCCTTCAGCAAACCGATAGGCAGGCTACGCGCCTGCAGGCTGGGAAAGGCGGTGACCAGTTGGGCGTCGCCACAGCCCGCCAGAACCCGAGCCAGCGAGGCTATACTGTTTTCACCCATCGTCAGGTCTGCGTCCAGAAACAGCAACCAGTCGCCTTGTGCACGCTGTGCCAGCTGGTAACATGCCCAGTTCTTACCGACCCAATCTGGTGGTTTCGGTGGTGCGGGAAACCAGCCCCACGGTTTATCGGGGTGGACAGGCAGGTTTTCGCGTAGCCACTCGGTACTGCCGTCGTCGGAGCCGTCGTCGCACAGGATGATTTCAAACGGGGCGGGCTTCTGCCACTGGAGCATCTGCACCAGCTGAGGCAACCGCTGTCGCTCGTTGCGCACGGGTATCAGCACACTCACCCTCGGCAGGTCGTCTGGTAAGCCAGTAGCAAGCGACACCCCGCGCCGTGTCCAGTGCCGCAAGTTCGCCAGTAGCACGGCTGTCTGTATCAGCAGGACAGGCAGTATCCATTGCGCTATCATCTATCCCTTGCCTCGCGGAGCGTATGCCTCCTGCTGTATCCTTTGCTGCAGTAGTTCTGCTGAGATGAGCACCATGGGGATGCCGTTGCCGGGCACGGTGCTCGCGCCCACAAAGTACACGCTCTCGAACGGGGCGCGGTTGGATGGACGGAAACAGGTGGACTGGAAAAAGTCATGGCTCAACCCAAAAGCGGCTCCCTGCCAGAGTCCCATTGCTTCCCAATCCGCTGGGGAGAGGCTCTCCACGAAGCGAATACCCTGGCGACGCAGTCCAGCCTCTCGTTGCAGCCGGGTCAGCACCTTTTCTATCACCTCCTCTTTGCGGACAGAGGCATCTTCTCCCGAACGGTTGGGCACGGGAACCAGCACATACAGGTTTTCGCATCCCTCCGGGGCGTCGGAAGGCTCGGTGCGCACCGACAGGCAGGTGTAGAACGAAGGCTCTTCGGGAATCACCTTCTGCACGAAAATCTCGCGCAGGTTGCGCTCGAAGTCCGCGCTGAAGTGCACGTTGTGGTGCAGCAGCGTGGGGAGACTTCCCTCATAACCAATGCAGAACACCAGCGCGCTGCACGAGTTGCGCCACCTGCGCTGAGCCTGTCTGGTCGGCGGCAAGAGGCTTGTATATGCGGTAGGCACATCGGCGTTCAGCACCACCATATCTCCATTCAACTTTTCGCCGGAAGCGAGGCGCACTCCCGCCGCACGTCCCCCTTCGATAAGCACCTCTTCCACACGCTCGCCAGTGCGAATCTGCACACCCTCCTCACGCGCTATCGTCTCCAGCGCGTGCACCAGCTGGTACATCCCTCCGCGTGGAAACCAGACGCCTTCCCCCGATTCCATGTAGGTCAGGATGGCATACACCCAGGGCGCCTCCATCGGCGATAGCCCCAGATACATCGTCTGGAAAGTGAACAACATCCGCAGGCGCGGGTCACGAGCGTAATGACGAACCCGACGGTACAGACTGGCGAGCAGGCGGTGCTTCACCAGGAGGCTGATTTGCCGTGTTTCCAGCAGGTCGGCGGCGGAGCGGTAATTGCGACGAACGAAAGCAGGCACGACATCGTGAAGCATGGCGGACAGGTCCGCCATCAGACGCAGGTAGCCGGGCACTTCATCGGGCGATATCTTCTGAGCGATTTCACGTACCATGCTGGCGATGCAGGGCGAGGAGTCAAAGCGCACGCCATCGGGATAGAATACGCGATATGACGGGTTCAACAACACCAGCTGCAGGTAATCCTCCATGCGCCGTTGCAGGTCGCGGAACAGCTTCTCCAGAGGGTCTAACATCATCAGCAGGGTGGGACCGGTATCAAAGCGGAAGCCGTCACGCTGAAGCTGCCCGACCCTTCCTCCCAGCTGGTTTCGTTGCTCCAGCAGGGTCACCCGGTAGCCGGCGTGCGCCAGACGAGCCGCCCCAGCCAGACCGCCAATGCCTCCACCTACCACGATGACGTGTGCCATACCTGAGCCTCCTGGGGTGATAACGCCTGCTTACGTCGCCTTCTCCACACCAGCCACATCAACACCCCCACCGATACCAGCCACCATAACGACGCCAGCGGGCGCATATACAGCCATGCCAGCCCCGCCATAAACGCTCCCTGTATCAGGTACAGAGCGAGGGCAAAAGGTTCCCAGTGACCCTTCCATCCCCTGTGGAGCTTCCAGAAAGCCGCTGCCACCAGCGTACCCGTGAGCCACCACCCGAACCAGTTGACGTAGGGCATCCCGTAGAAGCCTCCTTCGGTGTGCCACTGCCAGTAGGCAAAACCGGTGGTCATCGCCGGGTCCATGGCGAAATCCCATATCGTGAGAATAAGCCCCGCTACCACCGGACGAAGCCAGCCCTGCGGTAGCAATGGCTCAGTCAACATCATCGCGGGGTAGAGCATCATCATCCATGAAGGGGGGATCAGGTAGGGAACGTGCCCCAGAAACTTTGGACCGAGCAGGTCGGTATAGGTGTAACTTCCGAAGGGGAAACCCGTTGTCGTACCCAGAAGCTCCATACCGCCCGCCAGTATAGTGCACAGAGCCAGCAGAGTCAGCGCGGGCTTCCAGCCCTCCCGGTAAGCCATCAGCAGAAGAGCGGTGAGCACACCGGTTACCACGTTCGCGATGCCCAGCCAGAAGGTGACCGCTGTATAATCCCAGTCCGGTATCTGTGACAGGTGATACAGCGCCCAGGTGCCGGTCAGGCTAAAGACGGCAGCCAGGGCGTGCAGCAATAAGAAGAGGATGCCCAATTTCCGGTAGAGCATGGATATTGTCCGTATGTGCTTCCACTCCGTTTGCCCGATTATACCTCAAAACAGGCTATCGCTTGCGTTGCAGGCGAATCACGTGCAGGCGTCGTCTGTCTGGAGGCAGGTCGGTGTAGTAGACTTCCCCGACCGAGAGGAACCGGAAGTAGGGGGTGAACACCTCGAAGAACTCTTCTAGCCTCAGGCGATAAGGACCGCCCTCCGGGGGTTGGGGTTGGTCCGCGTGGAACTCGCGCATAAACAGGATTCCGCCAGGTTTCAACACTCGCGCCACCGAACGGGCATACAGGGGGCGTATCTCCGGCGCGAAGGAGTGGAAACAGCCGGAGTCACAAATCAGGTCGATGCTGGCGTCGCGGAAGGGAAGAAAGCGGGCGTCCGCCTGAACCAGCGGCAGTTCCAGTCCTGCCTGCCGCATTCGTTCCCGGGCAAAGCGGAGCGGTTCGATAGCGATGTCCACGCCGATGGCGCGATAGCCCTGCTGGGCGAGGTATACCAGGTCTGTACCCGTGCCGCAGCCCAGGTCTATCGTCACACCCTTCGGCAGGAGCCCGCGGCGCACCGCTTCCACCAGTGACTCCGCCGGCTGTTCGCGATGCCAGGGCATCTGATGGGGTGGAGATTCGCGGTAGCGCTGTTGCCAGCGTTGCGTATGCTCGTCCCTCATCGTACAATCAACACGGGCTTGTCGTGAACGGCATGGAGCACCTTGTGCGAAACGCTACCCAGCAGTAACGCCGAAGCCGCTGTCAACCCGCGAGAGCCCATCACAATCAGGTCGGCACCCTCTTCGTTGGCGACTTTCACAATCGTCTCCGCGGCGAGACCGTACTCGATACGCGCGGTGTAGTCCACCTGTGCATCCTCCAGCAGAGGCGTAGTCACTGTGATGACGCCTTCCGCTGCCTGTTCCATCAGCCGGGTTACGACCGCCACATCGGTGGCTCCGCCGGGTAACACCGTAGAGCCTGCCAGCGCGGCGGGGATGTGCACTACATGAAGCACGGTCACCTTCGCGCCGTAGGTCTTTGCCAGCTCCGCCGCCCAGCGGGTAGCCTTCAGCGCGGTTTCCGAACCGTCGGTTGCCAACAGGATACGTTGTATCATGGTCATTCCCCCTTACTCATCGATACGCGCAGCGTGGAGCCTTTTCCTTGCAAGAGAGATAGTAGTCCACCAAAGTCTTTTTCGGAGGAGGGCGAACTGCCTGGTGAGCCGGTTGAGCCCCCAACCCAGCCCTCCCTGTGGGCGGGGGGTGAGACGTTCCTCCCCCTCCTCCCCCGTCCGCGCAGGAGGAACGGTGGGGGACTTCGTACCGCTTGGAATAGAGAGCCTTAAGTGTTCGCAGCACATTACGCACCATCTGGCGTGAGCAGGGTAGAATCATCAGGGTGAGAATAATGATTAACGACCCTGCGTACTGGCGAAGTTGGGAAGACGCTCTTTGTCGCAGTCAGCCGGTGGACTACGAGCGGAACCTGCGTCTGGTGGAGGCGCTCTGGGAAGAGGCTGTTGAACTCGGAGCTTTGTCTCCCTCAGAGGCATTCGACAATATCCCCGCGAAAACGAGACGGGAGAGAATATTCATGTTTCGTGACCTGCTGGTGAAAATGGCTGGTGAGTTCGATCGCCGCGCCATCCCGTACATGCTGATCGGTGGACAGGCGGTGTTGCTCTACGGAGAACCGCGCCTGACCGCCGATGTGGATGTAACTGTCGGTGTGCCGCCAGAGGAATTGCCCTCTGTGCTGGAGGTGGTTCAGACTTTAGGCTGGCAGGTGCTGGTGCAGAACCCCGGTCATTTCGTACGACGTACTCTCGTTTTGCCCTGTCGTGAGGAAGCCACAGGGATACGCATTGATATTATCTTCGCCCAGAGCGCGTATGAACAACAGGCTCTGCATCGAGTACGCCGTGTGCCGATGGGCGAGGCACAGGTCTGTTTCGCTTCCGTAGAGGACGTGGTGATACAGAAGGTGGTGGCTGGTCGCCCGCGCGATATTGAGGACGCACGCCGAATCTGGTTGAAGAACCCAAACATAGACGAGGAGTATATTCGGCACTGGCTTCATCAGTTCGAAGAAGCGTTAGGCGAGCCATATCTGGCTCGCCTCGAGGAGATACAGCGCGGTTAGCCTTCACTACTCAAGTTTGTCCAGTCGCAGGGCGATGTCCTCGGCGTACAGGGGCGTTCTCAGGGTGAGGTAACCGCCCTGGTGTTCTACTTTCTCGTCCCGAATCAGGTGGCAGTTCGCAGGTGAGAGCCACTGCTGGTGGTAGGTTCCGGCAGGAATACCCAGCAGAACCGTGGTTTGCGGGGCGCCTTCGGCGATATGCAGCACGTAGCGATTGCCCGGCGAACCCATCACCCGGATGCGAACATCCCCTGCATACCACGCTAATATCTCGTTGCATGGCTGAAGGTTCCACACCTCTACCTCTTCCAGAAACCGCTTGAGAAAGGCGATTTGACGGTGCAGGTCTTCTCCTCCATAGCCGGGCGTCTCGGCGCGGATGGGCGCGGTGCCGTCGGGGTGCTCTACCGTGTACGAGTAGTCCAGATGGCTGAACACTCCGCCGCCAGAGAGCATAAACTGCCACGCTTCGATGCGGTAGGGCGAGGCGCATTGCCCTGCGAAGCCCGTCTCGTCATCGGAGATAACCCGCTGAAGATGGTAGTTCCATGCTACCGCTTCGGGCAGGGCGTAGTGGAAATTGAAGATGGAAACCTCCTCCGGCGGGTTAACGACGCGCAGGGTGCGGTTTTGCACGTTCATCGCAACCAGATGCCGATTCGGCAGGGAGGCTTCGGTTTCCCGAATCACTCTGGCGATGTGCCGCTGCCACGCCTCGTAGGCAGTGTGGTCGTGGCGAGAATACGGCTCGTTGATGATTTCGTAATAGACGTTGTCGAAGGCGTTCAGCTCCTGCACCACCCGGCGTACGAACGCTTCCATATACGGGAGCAAGGGGTTACCCTCTATGGTATATACCTGCTCCTTGTCTTCCGGTCCGACACCTTCTACGTTATTGCGCGGATGCATGGGGCAGATTTCCCACAGAGCCTGTTCATACCAGAAGCAGAAGAGCACAAACTCCACCACGATGCCGCGCTCGGAAGCTTTCTGCACGAAATCGCGCAGACGGGCGAAGTACGCCTCGTTGAACTCGCGAAGAGTGTACTTGCCGTTCACCTGCTTCCAGGGTGACACGTATACCTCCGGCGCAGGCGCGAGCACGTTGTCCACAATACCGAACGAGCCGGGTATCTCCCGGTATACGCCGGAGAAGGTGCGCGTGAGGTTGAAGCCCCATCGCTGGAGTGCGTCCAGATAGCGCACGTAGTCCATCGCGCCGTTCAACACCGAGCCGTAGTGCTCTCCGCAGGTCATCAGCACCACCGGCTTACCGCGGAACTGCAGGTAATGCGGGTTCTGGGCATAGAGTTGTAGCATGTTTCTTTTCCTCCACTATCTGTAGCAAATGCAGCTGACGGGCGACTCCTGCCGAGCTGCTTTCCTCATGCCTGAGAAGGGGATTGCTTCGCTGCTTCGCAGCTCGCAATGACACGTAAGCAAACCCTCCCCGCCAAACCATTGCTCACAATAACCCAATACGCCAGATAAAGGAGGCTTCCTTTGCTACGGAGAAAACGTACACGGCATAAGACGGCGCGCCACTTCGTGAAGAGAGGAGGATTAGAGATGCAACTCTGGTTGCGCTGTGTTTTGCTGATTACCCTGGGCATGATACCCGCGCTCGCCCTATGCGCCTCACCGCTTGAGGAGGAATCGCGCTTGCAATCGCCCATCGCCCTTCGCGCGAAGATGCTGCCCATACCTCAGATTCTCCGCGAGATTGGCAAGCAGACGGAAGTGCCTCTGGAATGTACGAAGAGCATTTCCGAAGACAAGATGACCGTGCTGGTGCGCGACTGCCCGGCATGGAAAGTGCTGCAGAAGATGGCGGAAGTCATGGGCTACTCGTGGGAAAAGACGAAGACGGGCTATCGGCTAACCCGATCGGCGCGAAGCGCGCAGGAGGAAGCGCAGGCATTGCTGGAGGAGCAATCCGCCCTGCGTGAGGAGGTGCAGCAGTTCATCCGCGACGCGATGCTCATGGCTCAGCGGGATTACCCGGAGATTGTGAAGGAATACGTGCAGTTAGATAAAGAGACAAGTTCTCTCTGGAAACGCTCACAGGAGGTATCCGAAGAGTTAACCCAGCGCAGGAACCTGCTACATAATGTCGCGCAGCCGCAGCGGTACCTGTTTGCCAGACTGTGCCAGCGTCTTTCCCCTCAAGACTGGCAGAGATTCTGGAACGGCGAGGTGCTTCTCGCCAGCACGATGCGGGGTGAGCAGTGGCTGCCCATCACCGAAAACATCCCATCATGGCGTGAAGCCCGCGAGGAATTGGGTAACTACACTCTTTCCCAACTCTTTTACTCGGATGGAACGCCTGTGTTACCTGAAGGAGAGCGTTATACCCTTCCCGAGGTCAGCCCGTCCACACAGTATCTCTTTGCCTTCTACCTGGACTGGGAGATGGGGCGCATACGAACGAACCTGCTGTACAGCGAGGATGGCAGCCGTTATGCCGGTGACCCGATGGACGTGTTCTGGTCGGAACTGGAGCGGGAGAAAGTGCGCTCCGGAGCGCTCTGGCGACGCTGGGAGGGGTGGCAAACGCCGACGGAGGCTCGGAAGATTACCCCGCTCTGTCAAAAGCCTATCCAGAGACGGGAAGGCAAAGAGGAGGGCAGCACCAAACCCTTGCCCTTCGTGGACAGCCGAAAGACGATGGCGGACTATCTGCAGTGGCTTTTTGAGCATGCGCAGGTCAACATTGTGGCGGACGCATTTCGATATCCGGTTGGCGGGGGGCAGATGCCCGTTGCTGGCGAGGAGAAAACGGTTGGCGAGTGGATAAGCCGTCTGGCAAAAGACGCCTATAGCGCGTATCTGTTCGGCTGGTGGCGCGTGGAGGACGACTTTCTGCTGTTCCGTCACCATCGCTACTGGTGGCTGCGCCAGAGCGAGCCTTCTGAGAGCCTGTTGAAGACGCTGGAGGAGCGATACGCGAAGCGGAGCATTACTCTGGACGATTACGCCCGGCTGGCGAAGAGCCTGACCCCGACGCAGGAAGGGCGGCTAAAACGGGGCTTGCTGGTTGCCCAGTTCGACGCCACGCCGTTCGGCGAGATCCCGGAAAGCAACCTGCCAGCCCTCCGCTTTTGGGGAAGTTTGTCGCCGGTACAGCAACGTAATGTGCTGTCGGGTAAGCCCTTGCGTGTGGACACGCTACCGCCCGCGGTACAACAGCTCTTCTGGCAGGCGGTGGGCTACGGGTTGGTGAATGCATCGCAGATTTTGGCTCTGGCGGAACCCGCTTCCCCCTTCCCGCTGGTGAACGCCTCGTTCACTCAGGGGAGTAAATATCGCTTCACTGGCAAAGGGTGGAGCAGCGAGGCGGATAGCATCGAGCAGTTCTGGAACGAACATGCTCCCCTGACGACGGCGATGACGGGGAGTTTCAGCCCGCCGACTTCTATCACGAAGTTCCTCAGCATGAGCTATGATCTGGACTTCGTGTTCTCACCAACGAGCATGGTGCGCTACCACGTTCGCGTGCGTATCCATGAGGAGAAGAAGGATGAAGCGCGGTAGGATAATACTCTTCCTGCTGTTTCTTTGCTTCCCCGCCAGTGCCCAGCCCCGTTTCGAGCGGATGGCTGCGCTGCACGAGACGGTGGTCTCCATTCACGAAGCGTCGGGCATTGCGGGCATGTTCACCTACGACCACGACCCGCAGTTCTGGCTGGAGTATTTGGCTCTTGGCAAACTGCTGGTGGGTGTGCGGGATGATGGTAACATCCACTGGCTGCACGAAGCGAGAGACCTGCAGGTGCGCAATATTCCCACCGGCGAAGGCGTGGAGGCTTTGGGCACGGTAGCGGGCAAGCGGATACGTGTACAGGTGTTGCCCACGGCGCGAGGCAGAGATACGCAATGCTGGGAAGGCTCCGCGCTGTTTATCGTCACCTGTCAGCCCAGGGCGCGAATGGCGTTGCGGTACGGCGGGCTCGGACGGGTGCGCATTCACGGTTTCCGTCCTCAACTGCCCCAGCGCATCGACTACCTGACGCGAGCAGACTTCCTGCCTACCTCTGCGGAAGAGCAACAGATAGACCTGCAAACATGGGGAGCGGTGCTGCGGACACCTGCACTGCCTCTCGCGGTGGCGGTTTTCGTGGAAAGAGATGGGTCAGCCAGGCTGCTTCAGATGGTGCTTTCGTCGGCGTAGAGTATGATGCCCCCATCAGCCGAACCGCCCTCATCGCTGGCTTCGCAGGGGACGAGGAACGGGCGATAGCGCTGGCTCGCATGCACCCAGATACTGTGGAGGCGGAATGTCGCCAGCGATTTCGTAGCCTGCGCGCCTCCGCGTGGATACAGACGCCCTCTCGTGAACTCAATGATGCCTTCCGCTGGGCGCTCATTAACATGGAATACGCCTGGGTGCGTCCGTATGGATGGATTGAGGGACTGCGTCACTGGGGCACCTTCTACTCCCAGCAGCATAACATGGCGGCGGACTGGGTAGGGCAGGCTTCCCGCTCACGCGAAATGTTACTGGCGCACGCCGCGCATCTTCTGCCCAGCGGACAGGTTCCGCAACTGCATCCGAACGGGCAAACTCGCCTGGATTTCGGCGGATGGAACCAGTTTTACGTGTGGGGCGTGGAGCATTACTGGCAACACACGGGCGACCGCGACTTCCTGCAACGCATCCTGCCCTCGCTACAACGGGTGGTGAGGCAAACCTTTGAAGAACATGACCCCGACGGCAACGGCTTGCTGGGTTTCGGACAGCAGATTGGTAATCAGGAGGACTACATCTCCACTCCTGAAGACGGCACATCTCCCACCATTGCGGGCATGGAGATGCAGCGCATTCTGGGCAGGATGCTGGAGGCAGTGGGGCGCAAGGAAGAAGCGCAAGCGTGTTACCAGAAGAGAATACGCATGTGGCGCGCCCTGCGCGAAAACCTGTGGATGCCCGAATTGGGCAGGTTCGCCTTCTATCGCGATAGTCTCGGCGTGCTGCATCTGGAAGGGCAGTACCATACGCTGGTCTGGCCCGTGCTGTACTGTCCGCTCCCGGTTACCGAGCAATACACATCGATGCGCCATCTGGCGGATACGCTCACGGGTAGCGAGGGGCAGATTTACTGCAGCAACAACTTCCCGCGTCACGTGATGGCGACGGTGGGCAGTCAGGCGGGCGGACAGCAACAACCGTGGGCGACGCTGGCATGGGCGAAGCTGGGCGACGGCGAGCGAGCGGTGCGTCCGCTGGAGTGGATAGCGCGTCGAGTGGTGCAGCCGCCTAATTCGGGAAGCTGGCCCGAGGTGGCGGAAGAGTTGCCTGCCTACTTTACCCCGCCCGCGGGGGTGTTTGTGTGGGGCGTGATAGAAGGGCTGTTCGGTCTGAAACGCGATGTACCCGGCGGCTGGCTGCAGGTCGCCCCCTGCCTGCCCAGAGGGTGGAAGTACGCCGAACTTCACCTGCCCGACATCCACATCGTGGTCAAACAGGACGGGACGAGCATCCGTATCCTGTTGAGGCAGCAAAAGCCTCTTACTCCGCAGTTCCGTATTCACATTCCGCCCAGCCTGAGGGTGTGGGTGACAGCGGCAGGAGTTAGAAAAGAGGCGGCTATCCGTGGGCACACGCTGACTTTCACCAGTGTGAAAGCAAAGAGCACCGAGGTGACTGTTCGCTGGGAGCCTCAGCCGGTCGATATCAACACGTGCAAACACATGCAGACAGGCGAAGGGTTTAACACCATTCTTTATGACCCTGTGGAGAAAGTTTCATATCATGGCGGTTCGGATGTGGCGATGACTGCATGGATTTACGACCCACTGCATGTATTGAAAGGCGAGGCGTGGGAGTCTGAAGATGAAGGGTTCTACAGCGGAATACGTGAAATCCTTTCGCCCCGTCCCGATGACTACGGCGAGGTGGGCAGACGTTTGTTTAGCCACCGCACCGTTTTTGTCAGGTGTTTCTTCGAAAAAGGAGAAATGATGGAGTTTTTGATGCCTGCGGACTTTGAAGTCAGGGACACTGGGGCACCCGCATCGGCGGAGATGTTTAGAGAGGGCTCGACATGGAAATTGCGCGCTCGTTCGCAGCGGGAAACAACTTATTCGTTCACACAGGCGGACCTTGCCGGTTTAACACCAGGCATAAACCTCCTGAATCTCCCCCCAGCACCGTATGAGGACAGGCAACGCGCATTACGCTTCGACGCCCGACCTCTCTACGAAAACGAAGACTGGCGTGCTCTGGCGAAGGCGTGCGTGCGCCATGTTCCCTTGCCCGAAGATTGGCTATTGCCCGATACGGAATGGCGCACATGGCGCGTGTGGTTTGCCTACGGGCATCCCCCATGGAACGGTTTGCGACCACCCCTGCAGGGGCTGGAAGGGGCAACGCCTCTGGAACCGCCCTGCGTGCCGGGAGTCTCCTTCCGCAACCCGGGACGGAAGGCGCTGGTGGTATCGCGCCACCTCGGTCGCCCGTCGGTCACGCTTCCGCTGAGCGGCAAAGGGCGCAAGGTGTACCTGCTGGTGATTCCGCTACTGGACAACCACGATGTGTTTGCGCCGGTGGCGCGGGTGAGCGTGCAGTGTGCGGATGGTACGCTGTTCAGCCGAACCCTGCACTTCCCGGGCGACCTCGACTGGTGGGCGCCCCGAAGCGTCGTGGGCGATTTCGCCACCTTCGGCAGCGACTGGCAGGCTCCGCTCAGCTGGGAGACGCCCTCCTCGGTGATGAACGTGGTAGACATCGACCTGGGTGCGGAGCGAGGACTGCTGTCGGTGACGGCGGAGACGATAGGTCGCTACCCTGCGCTGGCAGTGGTGGGTGTGAGCGTGTGGGGTAGCCCTAAGCTGACTGCGATAGAGGGTTTGCCCGAGAGCATGAAGCAGGTGCTTGCTCTGCAGCCTCGCACCCTGTTCGAGTTCAACGTCCCTTCGCTGGAGGGTTGGGAGGTAAAAGGGACCGCCTGGGGCATTGCGGATACTGTCGGCGACCGCTGGGGCAGGCGTGGGACCAGCCGATACTTCGCCAACTCGATGGCTGGGGGCGAGCAGGCAGTCGGAGAGATACTGTCCCCACCGTTCCGCATCGCCGGTTCACGGCTTACCTTCCTGAGTAACGGGCATGGTGCACGCAACTACTTCGCGCTGGTGGACGCGCAAACGGGCGAGGAGCTCCGCCGTGCGCCTGCGCCCAACAGGACGGGGCTGTTTGTAAAGAACGAGTGGGATGTTGCCGATTTAAAAGGGAGAGAGGTGCGCTTCAAAGCAGTAGATGCCGAGGATGGCAGCGCGTATGCATGGATCGGTTTCGATGACATTGCGGAGCTGCCATAGAATCGCGAGAAAAAATCTTGCCGTATGCCCTTCCACCACGTGAAAACTGTGGTATAATACTGTGTGGCAAGCGCGGGGGAACGGAAAGCCTCCGCGGGGGGAAAAAATTTCCCCAAAAATCTTGCCGGAACCGTTGACAAATCGCGGAGGTGTGGTGTATATTATTATCCGCGATTGAGAGAACGGTAGCTCCTTGAAAACTAGGCAGAGGGAAAAAGCCTTGAGGTCGAACGCCAGGCGAAGACTTTACGCCATCGCAAATCCCTACCCTGTGGGGTAGTGGTATAGATTTTCGATGGAGAGTTTGATCCTGGCTCAGGGCGAACGCTAGCGGCGTGCCTGCGACATGCAAGTCGAGCGGGGGGGAGGAGCTTCGGCTCCGAACCTAGCGGCGAACGGTCGAGTAACACGTAAGCAACCTGCCCCGAAGACCGGGATAACAGCTCGAAAGGGCTGCTAATACCGGATGTGCCCATGGAGAGGCATCTCTCCATGAGTAAAACCCGCAAGGGGCTTCGGGAGGGGCTTGCGGCCCATCAGCTAGTTGGTAGGGTAACGGCCTACCAAGGCGGCGACGGGTAGCTGGTCTGAGAGGACGGCCAGCCGGACTGGGACTGAGACACGGCCCAGACTCCTACGGGAGGCAGCAGTCGGGAGTCTTGCACAATGGGGGAAACCCTGATGCAGCGACGCCGCGTGCGGGATGAAGTCCTTCGGGACGTAAACCGCTTTTGTCCGGGAAGAAGTTCTGACGGTACCGGACGAATAAGCCCCGGCTAACTACGTGCCAGCAGCCGCGGTAAAACGTAGGGGGCGAGCGTTGCCCGGATTTACTGGGCGTAAAGCGCGCGTAGGCGGCTGCGTAAGTGGGGAGTTAAAGCCCTCGGCTCAACCGAGGAAATGCTCCTCAAACTGCGCGGCTTGAGTGTAGGAGAGGGGAGTGGAATTCCCGGTGTAGCGGTGAAATGCGTTGATATCGGGAGGAACACCGGTGGCGAAGGCGGCTCCCTGGCCTACTACTGACGCTGAGGCGCGAAAGCGTGGGGAGCGAACGGGATTAGATACCCCGGTAGTCCACGCCGTAAACGATGAGCGCTAGGTGTTGGCGGTCTCGACCCCGCCAGTGCCGTAGCTAACGCATTAAGCGCTCCGCCTGGGGAGTACGGCCGCAAGGTTGAAACTCAAAGGAATTGACGGGGGCCCGCACAAGCGGTGGAGCATGTGGATTAATTCGATACTAACCGAAGAACCTTACCCAGGCTTGACATGCACACGCAAGCTCTGGAAACAGAGCCCTCCAGGGTAACCTGGACGTGTGCACAGCTGTTGCATGGCTGTCGTCAGCTCGTGCCGTGAGGTGTTGGGTTAAGTCCCGCAACGAGCGCAACCCGCGCCCCATGTTGCCATCGGGTCATGCCGGGCACTCTTGGGGGACTGCCCGGGTAACCGGGAGGAAGGAGCGGATGACGTCAAGTCGGCATGGCGCTTACGCCTGGGGCCTCACACATGCTACAATGGGCGCAACAAAGGGTTCCGATGCCGCGAGGCGGAGGCAATCCCAAAAATACGCCCTCAGTTCAGATCGCAGGCTGCAACTCGCCTGCGTGAAGCCGGAATCGCTAGTAACCGCAGATCAGCTATGCTGCGGTGAATACGTTCCCGGGCCTTGTACACACCGCCCGTCAAGTCACCTGAGTCGTCTGCACCTGAAGTCCGTGGCCCAACCCGCAAGGGAGGGAGCGGCCGAGGGTGCGGGGGGCAAGGGGGACTAAGTCGTAACAAGGTAGCCGTACCGGAAGGTGCGGCTGGATCACCTCCTTTCTAAGGAGACCCGCCCGCCTCTTCGGAGGCGCGGTCTCTAGGTCGAGCGTCTGGCTGACCACAGGGCTCTCTCTGCCTAGTTTTGAAGGAGTTGCCTATCCGCCTGTATGAGACAGATTCGAAAACATAGCGTTCGTGGCGGCTGAAGCTCCTTGACAAAGAGTGTGGCGTCAAGGGGAGGCGTCAGCCTCCCCTTTGTGTCGCGAAGCGGGCCTATAGCTCAGGTGGCTAGAGCGCACCCCTGATAAGGGTGAGGTCGATGGTTCGAGTCCATCTAGGCCCACCATCGCGCGGGGGCTTAGCTCAGCTGGGAGAGCGTCTGCTTTGCACGCAGAAGGTCAGCGGTTCGAATCCGCTAGCCTCCACCACACCGAGCACGTTGACAGGCAACACCTGTTGTGGTATAATAGAAGCCTGCAGGCGGGGGACAGCGTGAACCCGCCCAAGATGTGAGCACCTTGAAAGTTGCATAGGGGTTCGGCATCAAACCGGGCAAAGCGTCTGAGTATGCCGGTCAAGCTACAAAGGGCGCACGGTGGATGCCTTGGGGCAAAGGGCCGATGAAGGACGCGGTCAGCGGCGAAACGCCTCGGGGAGCCGCAAACAGGCTGTGATCCGAGGGTCTCCGAATGGGGTAACCCGGCCGTCGTAATGGACGGTCACCCACCGCTGAATCCATAGGCGGTGTGGAGGGCACCCGGGGAACTGAAACATCTCAGTACCCGGAGGAAAAGAAAGCAGATGCGATTCCCTTAGTAGCGGCGAGCGAACGGGGAACAGCCCAAACCGATAGGGTGTCAAAGCGGGCAGCGTTGCCCTATCGGGGTAGTGGGACCCACCAGCGGGATGGCACCGTCTCGCAGGGAGTTACAAAATCGCCCGTTAGCAGAAGTGCCTGGAACGGCACGCCACAGAGGGTGACAGCCCCGTACGCGAAAACGGAGCGATCTCCCGGTGGGTATCCCAAGTAGCACGGAGCACGAGGAACTCTGTGCGAATCTGCGCCGACCACGGCGTAAGGCTAAATACCCTTTGCCACCGATAGCGCACCAGTACCGTGAGGGAAAGGTGAAAAGCACCCCGGGAGGGGAGTGAAATAGAACCTGAAACCGTGTGCCTACAAGCAGTCGGAGCCCTATCCGTAGGGTGACGGCGTGCCTTTTGCAGAATGAGCTGGCGAGTTACCGTACGCGGCAAGGTTAAGGCACTCAGTGCCGGAGCCGCAGGGAAACCGAGTCCGAATAGGGCGTTTAGTCGCGTGCGGTAGACCCGAAACCGCGCGATCTACCCATGGCCAGGGTGAAGCGGGGGTAAGACCTCGTGGAGGCCCGAACCGGTGTCGGTTGAAGACGGCTCGGATGAGCTGTGGGTAGTGTGGTGAAATGCCAATCGAGCGCGGAGATAGCTGGTTCTCCCCGAAATGCATTTAGGTGCAGCGTTGCGTGTTTTCTGCCGCAGGTAGAGCACTGGATGGGCTAGGGGCCTCACCAGGTTACCAAACCCAACCAAACTCCGAATGGCGGCAGATGAAGCGCGGCAGTGAGACTGTGGGGGATAAGCTTCACAGTCGAGAGGGAAACAGCCCAGACCGCCCGCTAAGGTCCCCAAATGCACGCTAAGTGTGAAAGGATGTGGAGCCACATAGACAACCAGGAGGTTGGCTTAGAAGCAGCCATCCTTTAAACAGTGCGTAACAGCTGACTGGTCGACGTGGCTCTGCGCCGATAATGTAAGGGGGCTCAAGCGTGCTACCGAAGCGGCGGGTTCTCCGGATACTCCGGAGAGCGGTAGGGGAGCGTTCTGCATGCGGCGAAGCCAGAGCGGAAGCACTGGTGGAGCGTGCAGAAGTGCGAATGCCAGCATGAGTAGCGAGAAGATGGGTGAGAATCCCGTCCGCCGAAAGCCTAAGGGTTCTCAAGGAAGGCTCGTCCTCTTGAGGTCAGTCGGGCCTAAGCCGAGGGCAATTGCCGTAGGCGATGGACACACGGTTGATATTCCGTGACCAGGCAGGCGCGTTTGTACGATGGGGTGACGCCGGGGAAAGCTCCAAGCGCGGGGTTGGTTGACCGCGTTCCCTGGCTGGAGGTGTGCGGTAGGCAAATCCGCCGCACGTTAGCCTCTGACCAGGGACGAGCCGCGGCTACGGCCAAGGCGAAGTGGGGCGGACTCCGGACGAGAAAAACCTCTAAGGAGTGCCTGTCCTGCCCGTACCGCAAACCGACACAGGTAGGCGAGTAGAGGATACTCAGGCGCGCGAGAGAACTCCCGTTAAGGAACTAGGCAAAATGGCCCCGTAACTTCGGGAGAAGGGGCGCCACCGCAAGGTGGCCGCAGTGAAATGGCCCAGGCGACTGTTTACCAAAAACACAGCTCTCTGCGAAGCCGAAAGGCGACGTATAGGGGGTGACACCTGCCCAATGCCCGTAGGTTAAGGGGAGGGGTTCGGCGCAAGCCAAAGCCCCAAACCGAAGCCCGGGTGAATGGCGGCCGTAACTATAACGGTCCTAAGGTAGCGAAATTCCTAGTCGGGTAAGCCTGGACTTGCCCCGCTGACGCCGTAAGGCGCAGCGCTAAACCGGCTCATATCGGGGAAGCCCTCGCCCAAATAGGCAGGGTAATCCCGAGGGAAGTTCCCGTAAGGGAACCCCGTAACGACTGACCCGAAAGGGGAGGCGCGCCCATTCCGGGTGCGCAAAATGCCGGTTCCTCGCCCCTTGCATCGGCAAGGAAGTGGGGCCTATGGAGACGCACAATGACACCGAACACGCACGGACTGGATGGCTGGTACGTGACAGGCTTGAGCGAAGGTGAAGGCTGCTTCCATGTGACCTTCACCCTGCGCAAACGATTGAAGGTGGGCATCGAAACCCGACCATCCTTCAGCCTGTCGCTTAACCAGAAAGACCTGCAGCTGCTGCAAAGCGTGCAGAAGTTCTTCGGATGTGGCGGTATCCGCTACAGCCGAGCCGACCGAACCTACAAATACGAAGTTCGGTCGATCCGCGACCTGATGCGGAAAATCATCCCGCATTTTGAGCGGTATCCGCTACAGGGCGCAAAGCGCGAAGACTTTGAACGCTTTGCCAGTATCTGCAAGAAGGTGCATGCAAACCTGCACCTCAACCGCGAACATCTGCGCGAGATTATCGAACTCGCGTATGCGATGAACAGTTCGGGCGTGCGCAAGCGTAGCAAACGCGATCTCCTAAGGGTACTCGGCGAGGAAAAGGGATAGTCTACCCCCTCTGGAAACAGAGGATGTGGTGAAGTTCCGACCCGCACGAATGGTGTAACGATCTGGGCGCTGTCTCAACGGGAGACTCGGTGAAATTGTAGCACCGGTGAAGATGCCGGTTACCCACCGCAGGACGGAAAGACCCCGTGGAGCTTTACTACACCCTGGTATTGCGTTCTGGAGTAGTCTGTAGAGCGTAGGTGGGAGCCGCAAGGCGCCAATGGAACACCACCCTGACTATTCTGGGACGCTAACCCGAGCCGTTATCCGGCGAGGAGACAGTATCAGGCGGGTAGTTTGACTGGGGCGGTCGCCTCCTAAAAGGTAACGGAGGCGCCCAAAGCTTCCCTCAGCGTGGTCGGAAATCACGCGTCGAGTGTAAGGGCATAAGGGAGGCTGACTGTGAGACCGACTGGTCGAGCAGGGGCGAAAGCCGGGCCTAATGACCCTCTGGTGGCGTGTGGACGCGCCAGGGTTCACCGGATAAAAGCTACCCCGGGGATAACAGGCTGATCTTGCCCAAGCGCTCACAGCGACGGCAAGGTTTGGCACCTCGATGTCGGCTCGTCGCATCCTGGGGCTGGAGCAGGTCCCAAGGGTTAGGCTGTTCGCCTATTAAAGCGGTACGCGAGCTGGGTTCAGAACGTCGTGAGACAGTTCGGTCCCTATCCGCGGTGGGCGCAGGAGGTCTGAGGGGGGCTGTCCCTAGTACGAGAGGACCGGGACGGACCGACCTCTGGTGTACCAGTTGTCCCGCCAGGGGCAGACGCTGGGTAGCTATGTCGGGTAGTGATAAGCGCTGAAAGCATCTAAGTGCGAAGCACGCCCCAAGATGAGACCTCCCACGGGGATAACCCGGTAAGGACCCCGGAAGAGAACCGGGTGGATAGGCCGCAGGTGTAAGCACGGTAACGTGTTCAGCCTAGCGGTACTAATAGTCCGAGGGCTTGACCATATTCCCGCTTTGTCCGAAATGCCGACCCCTGTGCAGCTCTCAAGTGGCTCACACCAGATGTTTCCTGGTGACCATGGCGGAGGGGAAACACCCGTTCCCATCCCGAACACGGCCGTTAAGCCCTCCAGCGCCGATGGTACTGGCGGGGCAACCCGCTGGGAGAGTAGGACGTCGCCAGGAGCTAATGAAGCCCCCTGACCATTCGGTCAGGGGGCTTTTGGTTTCATTCTCGGCAGGTTGTCCCCTGCTATTTCACCAGCGTCTCGATGAGGCGGAAAACAATCGCGCCGGTCGTGATCGAACGAATCGCCGCGTCGATTTCTGCTTGTCGGTCACGTAACCGTTCCGCCATCACCCTGGTGGGCACGAAGATAATGTCGCCCAGCTCCACCGTACGCACTTTTTGCGCAGGCAATACTTCCCCTGTCGCACGAATGACAAGTATCCTGTCGCGGGCTGCATCGGAGGTAAACCCGCCCGCGTACTCTATGTAGTGCGCGATGTTCTTGCCCGGTGTGAACAGTACTGCAGAGGGCACAACTACCGCCCCTGTCACTGCCACCGTAGTCGGCTTTTCGGGAACGTAGATAATGTCCCCGTCGCGCACCTCCACATCCGCCGCGCTTCCCGGTTTCTGCAGCGCATTCACCAGGTCAATGCGCACGTTGCCCGCCGGGAGCATGTCTTCGTCCTTGAGGGGACGTGCCTGTGAAACCAGGTCTCGGGTGAGGAGTGAGGCAGCTTCGGCAATCTTTTCGGAAGAGGTTGCGCTGGAGGACGTCGCTTGCCCCAGCAGGGCTGCTGCGCTGGAAGGTATAGGAACGGCAGGCTGTGTTAACCCTGCGGCGAAACGCACACGTTCCACATCGGACCGCGCCAGCGCACGTCGGTACTCCTCTTCGTTCACAATCTTGAGCACCTGCAAGATGCGCCCGGTTAACGTCTTCTGCAGCTCGCTGATCACCTGGTCAGGGCGGCGCATCAGGCGGGCGGCTTGAGGATAAGCGGTGTCCAGAAGCCCGCCAGCACGTTTCACGATGTCGCTGAGCCGCTCCGTAGGAGCTTGCAGGGTGTACGGACCCGGCTCCTTTACCGCGCCGCGCAGGTACACCGTTAACGGCTTCAGGCGGAAATCACCGCGTGCCCTTACCGTCACCACATCGCCATCTTCCAGCAATGGGTTCTGCGTTTCCGAACCTCTCAGCGCCTCTTCGAGGCTCACCTCTATTGGAGGGGTACCCACCGGTTTTCGCGATTTCGCAATCTCCACCCGGGTAGCTGCTTCCGGCAGGGGACCGCCTGCCAGCCGAATCAGGTCGGCGAGGCGCATGTTCTCCGCGCGAGGATAAATGCCCGGCGATTGCACTGCACCATCGATGGTCACCACGTTTTCAGGAGTAAACTGCGCCTGCTCGCGCGTGTACACCATCAGCATATCCCTGTCTTGCAGGAGCACGTTGTGTTCGGGGTCGTTGAGCATCGCCTTGCGCAGGTCAATAGCAAGCAGAGGACCGTAGCTGCCATCCGGGTTACGCCGTTGCAGGAACGCGCGCTCCACAAAAGCGTTTGGAAGAACCCCTCCTGCCTGCAATAACAGGTCCTGCACGTGCATGTTGTCAGCACGGTAAAAAGTGCCCTGCTTCTGCACGGCGCCCTTCACCTGCACACGCCTATCCCCCATCCACTCTACATCCTTAATGGCGTAGACCACGAGCCGGTCACGCCTCTGCAGGGGGAAGTTCGCCTGCGGGTCACGCTGTAAAGCCTGCGCCAGGGGTACCGGGATAAGCGCCTGCGTGTTGTCGGGGTTCGTGCGGAAGAGGTCAGCGCGCTCGATGTAGGCATCTTCCAGCAGTCCGCGTGCCCGTTCAATCAGGTCGGCGACGGTCATCCCCGGTGTCAGCGCATAGTTTCCGGGCTGGTCTACCGCGCCCTCGACAGTCACGATGTTCGCAAAGACCGGACGGATACTGTAGACCTCTACGGCGTCGCCGTCATATAACGGGGGGTTGTTCTCTTCGCCGGATTCGAGCAGGTTGGCATCGATGAGCTGGCGCGTCTCGCCGGGGCGTACCGAGGTAACCGCCACTCGCTGGGCAACGCCAGAGGGCTTTACCCCGCCCGCGAAGCCGATGGCGTCGCGCAGCCGCTCTTCCGGTAGAAGCTCGTATATCGCCGGTCGGTGCACCTCGCCGGAAACGCTTACCTGCACCTCTACAGGAGGAATGAAGATAACATCACCCGGTTGAAGAGGTATGTCCTGATTGCCATCGCCGGACAGCAGAAACCGGTAGAAATCAAAGGTATGCACAGAGCCGTCGCTGCGTTTCAGCTGGATGCGCCTCAACGAGCCGTTGTCGTTGGGTCCGCCGCAGGCGTAGAGGGCGTTAAACAGGGTGGCAACAGCGGGTACTTGATAGCTGCCCGGAGCGTAAGCCTCTCCTGCGATGATGATGGTCATCGTGCGCAGTTCGCGAAGGGTCAGCGTCACCTGAACGTCGCGGATGACGCGCGACAGAGCCTTGCGCACCGTCTCTTCCATCTGCACAAGCGTCTGCCCCCGTGCGACAATCTTTCCACCCATTGGCAGAGTTATCGCCCCCTGGGCGTCTACGCGCAGATTGACCTCGCGGGGCTCTAACGTGTCGCTCCAGTAGCGCAGGGTCAGCAGGTCACCCGGTCCCAGCTGGTAACGTTCGGGGGCGGGCATCAATACATTCATCCACAGCATGGCGTCGGGTCCCACGAAGTTTCTCAGCGCATCTGCCGGTGGCAAAACAAAAGGCGTTCCAGTTGGCGACTGTGGCTGGTAAGGCAGAGCGAAATAGGGCAAACCCGGAGGTTGCTGCCAGACAACACCAGATTGCTGAATGCTGCCCGGGAGCGCTGGTTTCGACTCCGCAGGCAACGTTTGTGTGCCTGTGCGAGATTGCTCGGGCATCGTCCCCGGAGGGACAACACCTGTTTGCCCGGAAGGTTTGACCTGTGGTGTAGTCGCCCCCGCTGGCGTAGCGGGTTTGACCTGTGGTGTAGTCGCCCTCGCTGGCGTAGCGGGCTTGACTTGTGGCGCGGCTGGGCTGGCTGGCGATGTCGTACCCTGTCGGCTGGTGCCGCTTGCTGGCTCGTGCCCTGCAGTCTGTGTTTCACCCTGTTGCTGTTCGGAGGCAGTGGTCTGCTCGGGGAGTATGATGGGTAGCTGGCTGGACTGCAGGCTACCTTGCAACAACATCTGGAAGTATAGTCGGCGCAGGTCAATGGCTTGTCGCGCTTGCTTGAAGTAGCTGTAGCCGAATTTCTCGAGCGGAACGTCTTGCCTCGGGCGCTGCTCCGAGGACATTGCTGGAGCGACGTTGTTCGTTGAGGCTGGTTTCGCCTCGTGGTCGTGTGTTTGATTGCTGGAAGACAGTTGCGCGGGCGAGACCGGCGGTTGCACTGGTTGCCCGTTTTGTGCCAGGGATAGTATGCTTAATAGCGCCCAGAGACACAGAAACACTCCGACTTTGCGCACGCTACCTCTCCTCCTGTAACGCTGTGCAGGTTTGCCTTCACAGTATATCACGCCATTGCGAGTTTCGTCAAAACCTCACAGAGCACTACAGATTGCAAGGTGGCTTGCCGATAATCTGCGTGGAGACACCTCGCAGGATTGCGGGGGAACATCATTCTCAGGGAGGAGAACGATGCGAAGGTCGCCATTGTACAACGGAGGGTCAATGTCGATAGGCGCGGTCAGCGCGCTCACCGGAGTGGAAGTGCATACTCTGCGCTACTGGGAGAAGGAGTTCAGCGAGTTCCTTAAGCCCAGGCGCACCGGCGGCAAGCAACGCCGCTATTCGGCAGATGACGTGGCGCTTATTCTGGAGATTAAGCGGCTGTTGAAGCAGGAGATGTACAGCATCGCCGGGGCGCGGCGAGTGCTGGCGCAGAGTTACCGCGATAGCACCTCTGCACGTGCCGCTGCTTAGCCTGCTAACCGGCGTGGGGAGTATCTCAGAGACCAGGAGCACAGCCAATGCCCATCACTCCATGGGATCGCTTCATCCCTTACACGATACGGGATGTTCAGCAATTTACCTCTGCTGGCGCGGAAGGTGTGGTTATTCAGAGAATACGTCTGGAGCGTGACCGGCAGTCGCTGTATACGGCGGACGTGTTTCTCTATCATCGCCACCTCAAACGTCGCATGGTGTGGCAATTCGTCGCGGTCAATGTGCAAGATGGGAATCTTCATCTGGACTTCCCCACGCCGTTTCAGCACATCGACAGAGTGTGGCACGAACTGGTTACTCGTGCCCTGCTCAGTGCATTGCAGGCGGTGCAGGCAAATGCGGATGCCGCGCATGGGATGATACTCAACGCGGATTTCCCGGTGCCGGATGATGTACCACCGCTTGCCGGTGGCGGGGAGAACAGGGTTGCGCCGGGCTTTGCCTGGAACGAACTGTACATCCACAGCGCAAAACGCTACCTCTTCGCTGCCGAGCGGATACAGGGAATGCGTGTGCTGGACCTGGGGTGTGGAACAGGCTACGGCGCAAAGATACTTGCCCAACGGGCGAGGCAAGTGGTTGCAGCGGATGTGGACGCTTCTCCCCTGCGGTACGGCGAGCAAACCTATCCCGACGCGAAGATACAGCGCGTGCATATTGCACCGATAAGCGACGGGCAGAGACTGCCTTTTAAGGATAACTCCTTCGATGCGGTAGTCAGTTACGAGGTTATCGAACATGTGCCCACCGAGCAGATGGAGGCTTTTTTTGCCGAAATCGCACGGGTGCTCAAGCCCGACGGTGTGGTGATTCTCTCCACGCCCAATAAGCGTGTGTACATCAACTACCCCGACCCCTACCACGTTTCGCTGATGACGTTAGAGGATTTCCGTCGTCTGCTGGGGAGCCGGTTCAACACCGTACAGGTGTTCGGACAGGTGCGATCGAAGAGGCTACCGCATACTGCAATGGAGTTTGATATCGTTTCGGAGGCGGATGATGGG
>VSSL01000038.1_pt1 | contig 25528 bp, 22 predicted proteins | sample 4557531 | NCBI WGS metagenome assembly VSSL01 (sample SAMN10986726, study PRJNA523729) | hot springs metagenome | isolation source: hot springs | place: India:Timba, Gujarat | collected 2018-05-31 | reverse complement strand
TTTTTTGTCTGATATTTGCCATTGCCGCTGTCTTTCCGGTTGGAGATTGCGAATTCGGCTCTATGGTCATCATCCAAAAGTTGAACCGTTGACGGTGATTCATGCATTGATTTTGAGTCAAACATCTCAATTAACTCCGCTAAAGAGAAACTGTTCTAGTGGCCAGTTCGTTATAGAAAGAATATCCTCTTTACCTTTACGCTTTGACATGAGCATTACAGAGGCCAAAAAACGAGAATGAGCGGAACGGCTACAACTGCCACAACGACCTCTAGCAGGAAACCCATGCGCCAATAATCGCTAAATTTGTACCCCCCCGGCCCCATCACAAGCGTGTTGGATTGATGCCCAATAGGGGTGAGGAAAGCACAAGAAGCACCGATGGTTATCGCCATCAAAAAGGGGTCAATAGAAACACCCAGCCCCTGCGCTACGCTTATGCCGATCGGGGCCATGAGAACCACCGCGGCGGCGTTGTTCACCAAATCGGAGAGGAACATGGTTGCCACGAGCAGAACCACCAACGTCACCGGTGGAGAGAGCTGCTGAGAAAAATTCAGGATTGCTTCGGCAATGACCTGCGCCCCTCCACTGGTCTCGAGAGCGCCCCCTACCGGGATCATCGCCCCGAGCAGAATGATGATCGGCCAGTCCACGCTCTCATAGACTTCTTGAAGTGTGAGAACCTTAAACACCACCATAAAAACCACCGCTGCAAGAAAAGAAATCGCTACGGGGAGAACTCCCAACGCCGAAGAGAGAAGAGCGGCGCTAAAAATGGATAGCGCCCACAGCATTCTTCGATTTCTACCCAAGCGCAAGTCGCGGCCGGCAAGAGGCAGGCATCCTAAGGTTTCCACCACCTCCTTGAACGTTTCTACGTGGCTCTGTAACAACAGGACATCTCCGGTGCGGAAGCGGATGCTATCCAGCCTTCCTTTCACCAACCTCCCCTGACGCGAGATCGCCAACAGGTTAACTCCAAACCGTGAACGTAATTCCAAACTGCGCGCCGTGCCCCCGTACATCATGGAGTTGGGCATAACGACCACTTCCATCAAGGTTACCTCGTCGGATTCCAGGTCCTGGCGGTGAATCGTCTTGCTACCCACCAGTTCGATTCCGGCTGTGGCAGCCAATTTTTCGATGTTCTCCGTATCGGCACTGACGATAAGAATGTCACCAGAGCGCAGCTTGGTTTGCGGAGAGGGTTCCATGCGGCGCTCGTCACCACGCACCAAACCCAGGATCAATATCTCGGCTTTAGAGAAATCATCCACTTCGTGCAGTCGCCTTCCTGCCAACTTAGAGTTCTCGCCAAGGCGCACCTCAGTCAAGTAATTCTCTATTTCGAAGAGACTTTCAGAGGGACCGCTCCCGCGCCGTAGGGGGATCAACCTCCAACCAACCAACACAATGAACAACAACCCTGCAAGGAGTACTCCCCCTCCCACCGGAGTAAAGTCAAACATGCGGAACGGTTCCCCACTTACTTGTTCTCGGAAGGAAGCCGCAATGATGTTGGGAGGGGTGCCGATGAGCGTGGTCATTCCGCCAAGGAGCGAAGCGAAAGCCAGCGGCATCAACAGCGCAGAAGGGGGCATTTCCTTTTTACGACCCACCTGAAGAACGACGGGAAGCAACAACGCTAAAGCCCCAACGTTGTTCATAAAGGCCGATAGCAGGGCTACAATTGTCGTCAGGGCTGCTAGGTGAATTGTGATTCCTCCCTTTAACCGGATTAGCCAACTGCCGATCATGTCTACAACCCCGGAGTTTTGCAGCCCCCGGCTGAGAACCAACACGGCAGCCACCGTGACCACCGCTGAATTGCTGAAACCGCTGAAGACCTGCTCCAAGGGAACCAAGCCGGTAAGAGATACGATTAACAACGCCATCAAGGCGACAACGTCATAGCGCAAGCGCCCCGACACGAAGAGCACCAAAGTGAAGACGAGCGTTCCAAAAATAATCCACTGCTCGCTGGTCATTTGGCTTAATCCGACCACAACTAGCCGTGTATAAACCTACAACGCTCCAATAGCCATTCCCCTTGTAGAGCTTTGTGCTCCCTGAGATTCATCGGGTGTTTAATGCCATCACAGCCCAAGTTCGCTGCGGGCGCGCAGGTAATGCAACACATGCTCACGCGTGAGCATGCCTACAATCTCGCTGCCCTCCACCACCGGTACTTGAGCAACGTTGGCGTCATCCATCACCTGTAATGCTGATAGAAGTTCGGTGTTCGGGCGCACGCGTACCAAGCGCTCTAAGGGGACCATCGCTTCACCCGTAGTTACTTGGCTCCATTTCTCTCGCGGCACCGCCGATACATCGCGTAAGGAGAGCATTCCACGCAACTCACCCTCCTCGGTCACAAAGAAGCATCGCCGTCCCCCCATGAGAACGTGTTCATCCACCAGCCGCTGTAAGGGGAAGTGGAGCGGCACAAGCGGACAATCGCGCGACATCACCTGAGAGACCTTCACGCCCCGCAGCGATTGTTGCAGGTTGGCCTGAGCGTAACTGGCCGCAGCCGCATTTTGCAGGAACCAGCCGATGAACGCCAACCATAAACCGTTGAAGAAGTTCCCGGTCAAAATGGTCACGATACCCCAACCGATAAAACCAAAGGCAACCACTTGTCCCATGAAGGTCGCCGCCTGCGTCGCGCGGTGAAAATCGCCGCTGATCTTCCACACAATCGCCCGCAGTACTCTCCCACCATCCAGCGGGAAACCGGGGATCAAGTTAAAGAAAGCCAAAATCAAGTTAATGCGCAACAGCCAAATGCTGGGAGCGGCCAAATAAGGGATGGCCCGGTCAAGCATCCATAAAGCACCAAACAGGATCGCCAACCCAAAACTGGCTAATGGCCCAGCAATGGCAATGCGAAATTCCACCCCCGGTGTCTGCGGTTCACGACCAATGTGGGCCACTCCACCGAAGATAAAGAGGGTAATACTACGCACCGGGATGTTGTTGCGCAAAGCAACGATCGAATGACCCAATTCGTGAATTAAGACCGAAACAAAGAGCAGGAGACTCGTGACAGCGCCCAAGAGCCAATGCAGGCGCGTAGATAACATCGGATATTCGCCAGGGAAGTACCCGATGGCCAGCGACCAAGTCACAAGGCCAAAGATAATAAACCAACTGGGGTGCAGGCCCAGAGGAATGCCCCACAGCCGTCCGAGTTTAACGCTAGCCTCCATAACGAATTCCTCCAACCTTAAAATGAAAACTTTGGGAAAACCATTGAATCCGTAGATGCGGTGTTACATTATAGCCCCTAACAAGGTTTTGGTGGCAATCAACCAACCAACAATCCTTCAAACTGCCGCTACCGGAAAACTGGCTTAGCCTCCAGGATATAGGTTTTCAGGGTGCGCCAGCTCCGCCTCCACCATAATGCGCACCAACTCCTCAAAAGAGGTGGTTGCCTCCCAACCCAGCACCTCTTTCGCTTTGCGTGGGTCTCCCACCAACAGGTCCACATCCGCCGGCCGCATCAGGCGCTCATCTTGGATCACATAATCCCGGTAGTCCAACCCTACCACTTGGAAAGCCAACTCACAAAAACGGCGCACGGTGTGAGTCCGCCCTGTGGCGAAGACGTAATCCTGTGGGGTATCGTGCTGCAAGCTCAACCACATGCCGCGCACGTAATCTGGGGCATAGCCCCAATCCCGTTGCGCCTCAAGATTACCCAAGCGCAGTTCCTTTTCTAAACCCAGTTTGATGCGCGCCGCAGCGCGAGCGATCTTGCGGGTGACGAATTCATGACCGCGGCGTGGGCTTTCGTGGTTGAAACTTATGCCCGATACGGTGAACATGTTGTAACTTTCACGATAATTCACCGTGATCCAATGCCCGTACACCTTGGCAACTCCATAGGGGCTGCGTGGGTAAAAAGGGGTATTCTCGTTTTGGGGCACTTCTCGCACTCTGCCAAACATCTCGCTGGTGCTGGCCTGGTAGAAGCGAATTTCGGGGTCTACCAAGCGAATGGCATCGAGCAAACGGGTGACCCCCAAGGCGGTAACCTCACCGGTGAAAACCGCCTGCGACCAAGAAGTTTGCACAAAAGACTGCGCCGCCAGGTTGTACACCTCTTGGGGACGATAAGTTTCGATAATATCAATCAGAGAGGCGTGATCTAAGAGATCACCCGAGGCCAAGATCAAGCGCTCTTGAATATGCTTGATGCGCTCGAAGTTCACCGTGCTGGAACGGCGCACCATACCAATCACTTCGTACCCTTGCTCCAGCAGGAACTCCGCCAGGTACGAGCCATCCTGACCGGTGACCCCGGTGATCAAAGCCCGTTTCTTGGCAGTCATCTCACACTCCTTTTTTCGCCCTTACGCCGAGAAGTACCTGCGAAACGAATGGCCATAGGCTCTCCCAATGTTCTGTTAGTAAGCGGCCACGTTGCGGTTATTTACCACCGCTGCCAACGCCTGCGACAGGTTATCCCCTTCCTGGATAACGCAGTGGGGGATGTTCATGGCGCTCAGCGCTGCCCGTGCCCGTTGAGCACTCACATACCCTCCAAAAGAAGCGCCATCCAGCAACACCACCACCGGACGTAAGCGGCGCCGTAACGTCAAATCAACCGTATGGATCACGGCATCCGAACCAACAGCCGTGATCAGCACTACCGTGCTGCCCCGTGGCAAATGGCGGGCCTGGGCCTCTACCAGGCTGTAAAGTGACATATTCCCCAACGGCTTCACCACTGCCAGCGCCTCAAGAACTTTACCCAGCTGCCGCCCACCCCGGTCCGCAGAAAGCACGCGCAGGGCTTGGTCAACATAGGCCAAACCCACAGCCCGCCCGCGGCGCAAGTAATAGCGGGCCAAGGAAGCTGCGGCGGTTACCGCGTATTCCAATGTGCTAGGTGGCAGGTCGAAGCGCATCCGACGCCGCCACAGGTCACGCGGGTCGAACTCCGGCGGGCGGTAAGGCTTGGCCGCTTGGCTGGCGCGTGAGGCGTCCAAAAAGAGCCACACCTCGGCCAAGGGGTCTAGTTCAAACTCCTTGACCATCAAACGCTCGCGCCGCGCCGTGCTCACCCAGTGAATACGACTAAGCGGATCGCCACTCACATACTCGCGCACTCCGGCAGCGTTGGGGGTGATATGAGGAGTGCGCCGCTGCAGCGCCTCACCCCCTGGCAAGAGCCCTGAGGGGCTTGGGAAAGAAGCCACTTCGACAATCAATGGATATACCAACAAGGAGTCCTGGGGCGGAAAGACCTTCTCCACCGGGAAAAGTCCGAAGATATCCCCCGAAGCGATGGTTGTTGGCCCAAGCGGATAGACTCCCCGTTCGACCAAACGTGTGCGTGCCAGGTAGGTACGGCTCTCCCGCCCCCCGATTAGGGTCAACACATGGGAGCCATAAGAGGCCGGCAGGGGCGATTTATCTTGCACCTCCAACCAAAGATGAGGCAAGCGGCTGGCATTGACCACCTCGAAACGCTCTTCAAAAATCTGTCCCACCTGGGAACGCAAATTGCGCGCCGTACGCCGTAGGTGAATGCCTCGCAATGCCAGGCGCGACATGCCATAACTGAGCAGGAGCAATCCCCCCCATAAGTATGCCAAGCGAAAATAGAGCAAGTGACCGCTCACCACCCCCGCTAGAAAACTGATTACAAAAAGAACCAACACCACTCGCGCCGAGGGAGTCACTTTCCCATCCTCAACTCCGCCCCAACATCCCTAAGGGACGCCCATGCCGGCCAAGGGATCTCCGCCTGGGACGGGAACGCTGCTAAGCACTTCTTCCACCACTTGTTCGCTGTGCAGGTCGCGCAAGCGAGCGCCTGGCCCCAAAATGACGCGATGGGCAATGGTGGGTATGGCCAATTCCTTCACATCATCGGGCAACACGTAATCTCGCCCTAAGATAGCTGCTCGCGCCTGTGCCGCCCGATAGAGCGCCAAACTCCCGCGCGGACTGGCGCCTAAATAGACCTCCGGGTGCTGGCGAGTTTGGCGGTTGAGCTCCACCATATAACGCTTGAGCGCTGGTGAGACATAGACGCGCTTGATCGCCTCCTGGGCTTGCAGCAGCTCTTCCACCGAAGCCACCTGGTTCAATTCAAGAACCGGATGTTGAAATTGCTGCTTTTCTAATATACGTACCTCATCTGTCAACGAAGGGTATCCCAAGCGCAGACGCATCATAAAGCGGTCTACTTGAGCTTCCGGTAGAGGAAACGTCCCCTCATACTCGATAGGATTCTGGGTGGCCAAAACCATGAACGGCCGGGGTAAGGGTCGGGTAACGCCATCTACGGTAATCTGGCGTTCCTCCATCGCCTCCAGGAGAGCGGCCTGGGTTTTGGGCGTGGCGCGATTGATTTCATCCGCCAGCACAATCTGCGCCATCACCGGCCCGGCGCGAAACTCAAACTCACGGGTCACCTGGTTGAAGATCGAAACCCCGGTCACATCACTGGGGAGCATATCCGGCGTGAACTGGATGCGGCTAAAGGTACAACCCAAGGAACGCGCCAAACTGCGCGCCAACATGGTCTTTCCTACACCTGGCACGTCCTCAATGAGGAGATGTCCCTGGCAAAGAAGCCCGATCACAGCCAGTTCCACCGTATGACGTTTTCCGACAATCACCTTTTCGATGTTCTGAATGATGCGTTCTGCGAAGTCTTTTACTTCAAGCATGAACCCTCCACAAGGGGGATGATGACGTAGGCGCGACTCCTTTTCAGATCGCTCCTCGTCGCAGGCCGAATACTACCACTGCTTTGGCAATCGGTCGAGAGCGGGAATCAAGCGCGATGCTCACTTTTTGGCTTAGCCTCCCGAGAAGCGCGCCAAAGGATTGCCAAGATCCCCAGCGAGAGAAACGAGAGCGCCATGCCACCCCAAAAAGAAAGCGGACGGTAGAACAGAATAATGCGGTGCTCACCAGCTGGCACGAACATCGCCCGAAAGAGATAGTCTGCTCGCCAAACTGGCATCGCTTGTCCATTGAGGGTCGCCCGCCAGCCGGGATACCAAGTATCGGCAATCACCAACCAGCCTTGACGGTCGGTCTTTATCGCAATCTCCAAACGATTCGGCCCTCGCTCTTGCACGTGCAACCGCCGCGGCTGGGGAGGAAGCGACCCGATTTCCTCTCGCGAACAGGTGGTGTGTAGCTTTTCCTGGGCTTTCCCCTCGAGAAGTACTACCCATTGAAGGTCCACTTCACCACTTAGGAGACGTGCCCGCGTTTGAGCCGCACCGCTCATCCATTCCCCACAGGGCACCCAAAAAGCACGACCATGGCGAGGGTAGGCGCGTAAGCGCACACCGTACGGCGCAGAACGATCGAGCGTCTCGATAGCACCGATATCCATCAATCCATAAAGCGAGGGAAGGACCTGTGGCGGCGCTTCGCCCAACAAGGCCATCCATTCCGCATAGCGTCCCACCGTAAGAGGATCGAATTGGTTGGTCATCGCCAACCCGTCAATCAGATGGCTATTCGGCAAGTTTACGGCGCGCAGATTTCGCCAATCTTCAGCGATGACAAACGAAGAGAAGCGCAGAAAGCGCACATACTTGAGCCAATTTTCCTGCGCCGGCGGCAGATGGAGACGCCCCCCCTGGGCGAGTTCTCGCACTTGTTCTGCCATAGGGGAGGGGTCATATAATCTCAGTGGCCCGGCGGGGTTCAATCCCCACCCGCCAACCAACAAATCTGCTGCCACCCAGAGCAAGACCGCCCCTTCCCAAAGGCAATGCAATACACTCCCTCGAACACCAGGGGAATGGGAAGAATAACACACCTCACTTCGCCTTTCCCCATGCGGATTGCTTAGGCTGAGCAATCCGCTCCCCAGACACCACCACCCCCATAAAGCCATCGCTCCCACGAAGGTGGGGCGCACCTCTCGCAGAAGCATCCATCCCAGCCCGGCCCCCAATGTTACTGCTACTGCCCCGGCCGTCCCCAAGCGCGTCCAATAGAGGACACGCCCCTGGGGTCTGCGCCACCCTTCAGCTCCCAAACCGGCCAGCAGAGCGAGCGCAAACACAGCCCATAGCATCCAACGCGCCGGGGCTTGAAACATAGCAAAGGTGGGAACATGGTGATAGAGCCAGGGATAGAACGGCGTGAATTTCCCCATAGACAACATCACGGCTACGATTACCACAGTCCAAAGAAAGAGGACCAGCCTCCTAGAAAAAGCGCTCTCCCTGTCCCCAAAGCGCAATGTTCTGGGCAAGGTGCTCAGCGCCAACAATAAGGGGAGCGTGCCGAGATAAACAGCATCCTCCCAGTAATTGCCAAAGCCCCAATAATCCCCACTGGCCGGACTCCCAAACAGGCGCGGCGCCAAAAAGGTGAGCAGATGCCATGGCCAAAAGGAATAGTTCAAAGCGTAGCGATAATCAACCGCCGTGGCGCGCGAGGATTGGGTTAATAGTTCCGCAGTAGGCAACAATTGGCCGGCAGCCAAGCCGAAGGCCAGCAGCGCAGCCGCTGACGCGTAACCCAACGCCCACCAGGCCGGCTTCCCGCTTTCCCAACGCCCCTTTACGGAAAGTGACCAGAAAAGCGCCCATGCCGCTCCAAGCAAGAGGGTGTACCACGTGGTTTGGGCGTGTCCGCTGAGCAGTTGCATTCCCAGGCAAGCCGTCAGCGCGATGATTCTCCTCACAACTCGTTCGTCATTTCGCACTCCTTCCAGCAACCCCCATAGAGCAGCAATCACCCATGGCGTCCATGCCGCAGCCGCGTTGATGCTCAAGAAGATTGAACGAGCCACGAGATAATTCCCCATCCCAAAGGAAAGGCCGGCTATCCCTTGCGCCAAAGGAGAGCAACCGAGCTGCTTTGCCAAGCGCGCCATACCCACGCCGGCCCAACCCAAATGCCAAGCGACAAGCAAAGCCTGCCCCCAAGCCATGCCGGGCACACCTCCCAGGAGGTAGAGCACAAAGTATACCCAGGTAGGCGGATACAACAGGGCCGTTTGATAATTAGCCAGGAGGGGGGCTCCCATCCCCACATACGGATTCCACAACGGTAAGTCCCCCGCCAAAAGGGTACGCCAGGCGAAAGTCCACCAAGGGATGAACTGCAACAGCGAGGTTCCCCAAAACAAGGCACGACCGCTCAGATAAACCGGTGCCAATAAGATGAACGGCGGTATCCAAACCCAGAAGAACGGCGAACGGAACATCTTAGGGAGCCAAATCCTGCCTCGCTCGACAAAAAGAGTAAAAGAGCTTAACCCACTCATGGCACTGCCCTCACCAGGAAGAGGAAATAGGCTCCTCGCCTATAGACCTGCTCCAAGTATGGGGCTTGTCGTGGATCCCAGGTCCCTAACGCTTGTTCCAGAGGGCCCCAAATGAGATAGCGGACTTGAAACTGCTTTAGTAACGCTAGGCGTTCTTCGTCGGAAGTGCTCGCTCGGAAGAAGGCCTCTATGCGCGGCATAATCTCGGCAGAGCGCACAGACTCCGGCCCGTGTCCTATCAGGACGTACACCGGAGCCCAAGCCGGCAGTGCATTACTAGTCCCCTCCGCGGCTAGAACCACGGAACCGGCCATCTCTTTGCTCTGTAGGAACTCAAAGAGGCGCACCTCCTCGGCAGGGCGAAAGAGCGGTGGGTGCGGCACTGTTGCTTCTCGCAAGCCACCGACAAGCAGAATCAGGGTGGATGGCAAAAGCAACAGAAGAAGGGCACGCCATAGGCGGGGATGCCTCCAACTTTGCTGCGCTCCTACAGGGCCTTCGAGGCCGCGCATGGCCAAGACTACCCAAGCCAGCCAAACGCCCTCCACCAGCCGGCGCTGAACGGTGAGTGGAACGCTCGCCATCAGGGGCATCAAGACCACCCAACTGAGAGGGAACCAACCCCCTTCCCAAACGCCGAAGAGGGTGTTTTCATCGCCGTGATCGATCTCCGGGAGGGAACCTCCCGCTTGAGCGTTCCACCACGCTCGAACCCCCTCCCAAGCATACGGTGCAATCCACCCGAAGGCCAGGACATAGTGGAACCAATGAGGAGAGGGTAGGCGATTTTGGACTGACCATTGGCGTACAAAAGGATCGAAGATGTTCACTCCCAGGTAATACACTGCCAAAATGGCCGGAATCCCTAAAGCGAGAGGAAGTGGCTGCCACACCCCTCGCCAAAAAGACCACAACGCCTCCTTCGCAGCCCATCCGCGACAAAAAAGAACCACCCCCACCGTTGATGCATACCAAATGAGCACCGCCATGGCCACCAACATCGTCAGCGGTTGGCTCAAACCACATAAAAACAACAGTCCCCCACTGAGCAAGGCCAAGCGATACCTCTCTCTATCACCGAGAGGCTCTCTTTTTCGCTGTGTGGCACGCAGGTAAGACAGGATCGCCCATAACATCAACGCCCTTGCCAAGGCGAGGTGAGGCAACCCATACACAGCGAGAAAACCAAAGGTCTCCGGCGAGATGAACTCCAAAGGCAGAGAGCCTAGAAAATATGGTTGCCCCGCCAGGATGGGCAGCCAGCCCAAGCCGCCCCCTAAAGTGACCAAGAACAGCCCCCATCTGCGCCAGGGCACTTGCTCGATAAAAAACGCCAAAAAATCGTAACTGGCGTGGCAGAGGAGCAGTCCCGCACCCCAGCGAAAAAGGTGGAAAAGGGCGACGAGTTGCTCGTGCAAGGCAGGTGGCGCAGCCAATTTACCCAGCAAGATGTAAGGAATAAAGAACCATGCCCCCTCTTGGGGGAAGGCGGTGTAAGGGGTGCGGAACTTCCACCCCCCGAAAGAGGCGCTCAACATCTTGGCAATATAGGAATTGCCATCCCCCACTCCAAACACAAATCCCGTGAATACCGTATCGCTACGCTGCGCCGTGCTAAACCCTATGAGATACGGTAGGGTGGTTGTCACCATCACCACTAACGCAAACCGCCACACCCAGCGCCGTTCTTCGGGGCCGACCACCCCTCTTTCGAGGGGGTAGTGGGTAGCCGGCGATTCTGTGCTCACCACGCCGTTTTCCTCTCAAGGTCCTGATCCGCTATCCCGCCTTCAATACTGCGACGCTTGAGCATCCGCGCAACCAGGAAGGCCAGGGTTAGCGCGCTCACCAGCACACCGGCATAGATACTCCAAGGGCGAAAGAGGAATTCCACACGATGTTGCCCCGCAGGCAGAGTCACCGCACGCAGTATACCGTGTTCTACCTCCACGGTTTTTTTCACCCCATCCACCCAGACTTGCCAGCCAGGATAGACCACTTCGGCCAAAATAAGCCGGCCTGGTCCTTCCACTTCTAAGACAATGCGCTCGGCTTCCCAAACCCGCACGACCACCGCTCGGGCTTCCGGCTCGGTCCAAGCTCGCGGCTTCACCTCAAGATTGCGATACAGACGAACTTCCCCAAATCGGCGTTCCAAAACCAACCCTTCCTGGGATAAATCGAAAGCGGAAACCACATACGCCACAGCAAGGCGCCCCAATCCCTCAGGCCAGGGCCGGAAGGAGACATTATCGTGCAGGGGGTCTCCATGGGCAAAGGGTGGCAGGGTTACGCTATAACCTTGCATCGGCACTCCGCTAGCCTTTTCCATGTAGGCCACATACGCCTTTAGTTGTAACGGGTCAACACCCTCGGCCAGTTCTAAATCGTAGAAAGCCGCCGTTTGTTGGGGCAAAGAGTACGAGGGGGAATAGACCCGAAAACGCCCACCCTGGTTTTTTAAATAGGCGGCCACTTCGCTCCCCTCTCCTAGCACCTGAGAGACGGGGCGATAGGTAAACAAAGTGAGGTCCATGACCAACCAATCGAAGAAACAGAGCGCGGATAACGCCAGCAACCACCCGCGAGGCGAAAAACGCTGTTGCACTCGCCCATAGATTAGAACCCCTATAAGAATGAGCAAAACTATGCTCCAGGCATACTCGCCCCTCCCCGCTCGGTCGTTTTGGATTAACACCAAACCGAGCAGGAGGCTGAACGCCATCAACCCCAGTAGCGCTAAACGAACACGCCGCTGCGCGGCCCCAGAAAGACCGTCACGCAGAAACTCGTCCACCAAAGGAGCAGCCAAAAGGATCAGCCCCAAGCCACATAGAAAGAGCGCACGCGTAGGCACCCGCTGCCAGCGGACCAAGGGGAGGCGCGCGCCCAGAAAAGGAGCGGAGAGGAGGCGGCTAACGCCCACGCCAGGGCAGCCAGGACAACCGCTCCCCAAAAGGTTACCCATTTGCGTCGCAGGCCCACAGCGGCAGCCAGAGCAAGCGCCACAACTCCTTGCCCCCCATAAAGCATATACTCATGGAACCCTCCCCAATCTGCGTAAAACAGCCCCAAAACCCTGGGTAGGGGCAGGGAGTGAACCATAACCTCTTGCGCCGTCATCGCTGCCCGGTTGGAAAGGCGGGTGAACTCCCAAAGGGGCAACGCTAGGGGCGCTGCCAAACAAGCCCCCGCCAGGACCTGTTTGCCTAAGGTTAAAAAGGCACTTCCCCGACTCACGCCAGGGTGACCTAGCAAACTGCTCCGCAGCCCAAAGCAAACCAGCGTAGAGACTCCAGCGAGGGTCGGCGAGAAATGTCAGCGCTAACACGAGTGCCTCCCCCCAATCATAGCGGCGTTCCCGGCGCCATTGGGCGGCCAACAAGAGCCAGGGCGTCCAGGCCACGCTGTAGATCAAAGAGAGATGACCGGCGCCAAAGTGGGCAAAACTCTTGGGCAACAGCTCAAACCCCCACCCTGCCCACAGCGCCACACTAGGATGGAAACCTTGCCTACGTAACAACCACGCCACCCCTACCCCTCCCCACCAGAGGTGCAGAAAAGCAAGGATGTTTAACCCCAACGGCAGAGGAAAGGCCAAGGCCAACCAGTGCGGCGGGTACCATACCCCGGCCAGGGGGTTGGCCGCAAAAGGCGCGCCGCTCAATATCTGAGGGGACCACAATGGCCAGCGCCCCTGCGCCAGTGCGCGCTGGAAATAGAGCGCTTTCGGGTAATGAGCAATGGCCGCATCAGAATAAGGTGCCTCGGCATTCGGGTAAGGGAAGCCCTTCATACCGGGGACAAACACCAGCAGCGGTACGAACAACGCCAGAGCGATCCAAACGGAAGGGGTTTGCCGCGCCTTACCAACCACCCCACCTACTCTGGAAAAGAGAGACCCCTTTTGTGGAGGGCTCATGGGGTTGCGACCTGGAAGACCACCACTTCAGGGGAGGAAAACACCAGCCAGGCGTTCAACCCCGGCGGCAACCCCCCTAAAGCACGTTCGCGCGGTCCGTAGAAGATGTAATCCACTCCCCTCCGTTGCACAAAATCGTTCGCCGAGGGGAGACGGCCTTCAAAGAAAGCCTCCACCGAGGCCTCTTCCTGTGCCGCATTCACCGTTTCAAAGGGATGCCCGTAGAGGACGCGCCGGCCACTTAGGGCGGGGATGAACAACCCCGTTTGCGGGGCACAGAGCACCAAAGCCTCGCCAGGGGTGTTTTCTTGAAGCCAATGTAGGGCTGCCACCTCGTCGCGATGCAAGTAATAGAGCGGGCTGCGTACCTGAGCCAAGTGCGCACTGCCGGCCAACAGGAGGAGCGGTCCCGGCAAGGCCAACGCCAAAGCTAAGGTAGCCAAAAAGCGTTCCCGCCCTTTCAACCAATGGCCAAGGCGTTCCAGCCCCCAAGCGGCCAACAGCACAGTAGGCACATACAGCCCCATCATAAAGCGGCGCTGTAACCCTATCGGAAGGTACATCATCCCCCAAGCGACAAAGAACCAGACCAGTAACAACCTAACGGAGGGTCTTTCCTCTTTGCGAATCAACATCCAAACCCCGACTGGCGCCAGAAGGAGCGCCGGCAAGAAAGCCACGAAGACCTCCCCTATCGGTGGGGTTGGCGTGAGGTTTTGGGCATGCCATGCCTTGATTTGAGGATGAACCCAGGTCAGCCACAGGTCGTAGAGCAGGATCGGCGCCCCCGCAACACCAAACCCCACCAAACGTGCCACTGCCCGACGCGCCTCGTCGGGCAGAAGGCCCCAAACGCTCATCAACAAGCGGCCTTCACCGGTACTCCTCCCTTGTGCCTGTAGGAGAGCCCCGGCCCCCTCCCAGAAACACCACCCCCCCCAATACGAATACCCCTAGAATAACCCCAAAGGGGGAAATGATCCCCAGCAGCAGAGCGTTTAACGCAGCCTCAACCCCCTCTCGCCAAAGTGAGCCGGTGGCATCTCGAGGGAAGGTGAACAAGCGCAAAAGCAACGCCATTCCCAGGGGGAAATGGGGGTTGGTAAACGTAGAGAGCAAGGGATACCCCTCCGCCACCCAAAAATCGGGCAGCACTCGCCCCAGGGGGAAAACCACCCAACCCATCCCCAATCCCAACATGGCCAGGGAAAAACTCCAGCCGGCCCAACGCGGCTGAGGCGCGTAAGCCTTTACAAAGTTCCACAGCGCCCAGGCGAGCAGTAGTGCTCCAAGGAGTCGCGCCAAGTGAAAGATCACGATGAGCGACAAACCACTCCAGCGACTCACATGACCCAACCCCAAATAGAACAGGAAAAGGTATACTCCCTGACCTGGCTCGGCACTATAGGGGAGGTGAAGACGCCACTCGCCCTCCCAGCCTTGATACATCTTCGCTAAGTACGAATAACCATCGGCAGGGTTGAGCAAGAACCCCCCAAAAACCGCCGTCTCCCCTCCTTGGCGCGCAGCAAAAAGGTAAGGCAGAGTGATAAACAAAAAGAGCAACGCGGTGACGGGTAACACGTGGCGCATGAGGCGGTCCTTGGGGGAAAAGGATACTACCGGGTTATATCACTGTCAAGCAGCGAATCTCGAGGTACCAAGGTTCAGCAAGCAGCCGGCGGGGCAAGAACACAGGGAGAGAGACCTCACTAAGGTCGGCCAAACCCCTTGTCTTATCCTTCAACCCCATCTATAATGAGGCACATCCGCTAGACTTGTCGCCTGTTCGGGCAACAACAACCGCCAATATGAGCCGCTCCTTCAAACTCTTCCGCTTACAGCAACTCGACACCCAACTCGACAGCATCGAAAACCGTCTCAAAGAGATCGAAACGGCGCTCAAGGATGACCAGATGCTACAAGAGGCGCGCGCTCAAGCCTCCCAAAGCGAGCAGCAATGGCAGCAAGCGCACCGCTCCTTGCGCCGCCTGGAAGACGAAGTGGCTCAGCAGCGCATCAAGATCGAACAAAGCGAGGCCTCACTCTACGGGGGCAAGATACGCAACCCCAAAGAATTGCGCGACCTGGAAAACGAGGTCGCCGCCCTCAAGCGTTACTTAAGTGTGTTAGAAGATCGCCAATTAGAAGCCATGCTACAGGAAGAAGAGGCCGCCCAACAAAAGGAGCGCGCTTTCAGCAATTTGGCTGAAACCCAACAGCGCTTCGAGCAACGATGTCGCGAACTGGAACGTGAACGGGAAAGCCTGCTCAGAGAGAAAGCCAACCTGATCGAAGAGAGGTCGGCAACCCTGACCTCAATTATCCCCGAAGACCAGGCCCTCTACCTTCAACTGCGTCAGACTCGGCGGGGAATCGCGGTGGCCAAAGTCAGCGCAAAAGCCTGCTCGGCTTGTGGTTCAATTTTGAGCGCCTCTCTGCTCAGTGCCGCCCATTCGCCCAACGAAGTGCACCGTTGCGCCACCTGTGGCCGCATCCTCTACGTAGGCTAACGATGGCGAACCTCTTGCGGAATTTTGATCCCCTCTCTTTTTGGCTGGGTTTCCTCGCCGCTACCCTCTTCTGGGCTCTAATTCGTCGCCTTGGCCCTCTTTGGAGTAGGCTGCGCGCTTTCGTCCAAGTGCAAACGCAAAAAGTTCAACAAGAGCGCACCCACGTAGATGAGGTGCTGCTCATCAACGACACTCTCAGCGCCATCGAGCGAAGTCACCTGGCCGCGTCTCTCTTTTCATTGGACGAAATCCTCATTCCGCCACGCCTTTTGTCTCCCCCACTCCCTCCCCACGCCTACGAAGCAACCCCCATCCCGGAGGAAATCACCGACCAAGCCATTCCCTATACCCCTGATTGGCCAGAGATGGCCTCTTTCTACAAAGCCCCCACCCTATCCCTGGCCGAGGCGCTGCAAGGAGGAGCAAACCTCGCGGTCATCGGTCAAGCCGGCAGCGGCAAAAGTGTGGCGTTAGCCCATCTCGCCCTCCAAATCATCCGCAAAGCCCCGGAGGCTGCCCCCCTAGCCCATCATGTCCCTCTGCTCGTCCATGCGGCAGACCTGCTGGCCGTATGGGATGAGACGACCCCTCCCTTCGAGTGCTTGCTCATCGCTCTGGCGAGCAGCTACCCCACCCCGCCCATCAAGCGCCTACCGATCATCATAGAGGGGTTGTTCCGCCAGGAACGAGCCTTGCTGCTTGTAGATGGGCTTGACGAATTGCCCCGATCCGAGTTTGACCGCGCCACCGAATGGTTAGCCGCATTGTTGCGCCAATTCCCGTCCTTGCGGGGGGTCGTAACCGCTCACCCTTCCTACCTAGGTAAACTCCCCTCCTTAGGATTCCGCCCCCTTGCCCTCGCCAGCTGGGGAGCCGAGGAACGGGTAGCGCTGATCCACCGCTGGAGTGACCTATGGCAGCAGTACTTCTCGACTCCAAACGAGGAGGAAGCCCCCGCCAATCCGCTGCTCATCAGTGGTTGGCTGACCACGCAGCGCGATACACTCACCCCCCTCGAGATCACCCTTCAGGCATGGTCCGCCCTGGCCGGCGATAGCCGCGGCCCTGGGGTCATGCCATCTCTGGAGGCCTATTTCCTGCGCTTGCTCAACGGGCAGCCTTCTCGTCATCGCCTGACCCTGGAAAACCTGGCCGGCACAGCTGTGCTTTTACAAAAGCCGTTCTTCAGCCCCCAAGAAGCCGAGAAATGGTCGAGCGCCGAAGAACTGCACCTCCCCTCTTATGATGAGCAGGAGGAAGTAACCATCACGATCGAAGAGCGCGGTTCAAAAAACGCCCTCCCCGATCTTCTGGCGAGTGGCCTACTGGTGAAAAGGGGCAGTGGCGTTCTTTCCTTCTCCCACCCTCTTCTGGCAGCCTATCTTGCTGCCCCTGCGCTTGCCCGTTGGGCAAGCGCCCCTCTTCTCTTAAAGCAAGCGGATTGGGGGCTGCGTGCGGCAGTCTTATCCTTCCTGAGCGCCCAAACGGCAGAGGGATGGTTAGAGGAATTCATCCAGAAAGACGAAGACAACCCACTGCATTTCGAGCTGCTTCAAATTGCTCGTTGGATTCGCCTCGCCCCGGAGCAAGCTCGTTGGCTGTCCCCGGCTCTGCGACATCTGGCGAGCAGCTTACAAAACAGAACCCTACCATTTTCGCTGCGGACGCGTCTGACGGCCGCCCTGATCGATTCGGGCAAAAGCGGTATGACGCTGCTCTTCAGGCAGTTGCTTCAATCGCCGTACCACGACTTACGTCACCTGGCCTTATTGGGTCTTGGAATGCTGCGAGACGCCGCCTCGGTGCCCCAAATCATCCCCCTGCTTCAAGAGGTCTCCTCCTCGCTCTATTGCGCTGCTGCCTTAGCCCTAACCGCTATTGGCGATAAGCAGGGTTTGGAGGCACTTGCGGCCAGATTGCTTGATGGGAATGAGCACCAACGGCGCGCTGCCGCTGAAGCCTTAGCCAATCACCCGGAGGAAGGTCACCCCACCCTGGAAGATGCCACTCACGTCGCAGACCCTTTGGTACGTCGCGCGGCCGTTTTCGGTTTATTGCGCACTCGACAACCCTGGGCAATCCGCCTCCTGGAAAAACTACGCCAGGAAGACGCCCAATGGTTGGTACAAGATGCTGCCGCCCAGGCGTTGCAAATCTTAGAAGGGACGCCTATTCGCGCCCCCCGCCCTATCCCCGCTTTGGAGCAGACCCCCTGGCTCATCGCTTTCGCCGCCGAGCGTGAGATGGGCGTGGCGCCGGGCAAAGCAGCCTACGAAATGCTTTACCGCGCCCTCCAGCAGGGCACCTATGAGCAAAAAGAAGCCGCGCTCTACTTCCTTGCCGAACGGGGAGACGAAAGCGCAGTTGAAGCCGTTTATAGCGTTTATACCACCGGCGATGCCGAGCTGCGCCAGCGTGCCTTTGAAACCCTCCTCAGCCTCAACAATCAGGGATACACCTTGAAAGTGTCCCCTTCTCCGCAGCGCTCTAGCGTTTCTTAGCGCACTCTGCAAGAAGCCTTCTAGAATTTTACTAACCATCCACGGGGGGTAAATAGATCGCCCTCAGCCCATCTGCTCAAGCAGGCGTTGCTGCAGCACCTCCGCATCCACATCCAGAATAGAGACCAACTTGTCGTTCCCATTTTCGCCGGCCACAATCTCAATTGAAGCCGGCGGTACTGCCAAGCAACGCGCCAAGAAATCCACCAAGGATTCATTGAGCCTTTGGCCTTGGTCTTTTACCCTCAGATGCACCGCCAAGGTGCCATCCTCCAATACGGCGGCAAGCGCGTCATGCCTCGCTCCAGGAGTCACCCGCACTGCCAGGGCGGCTCCTTTTTGCCCATCGTGGAAACGAAACGGACGTTTCTCCATCCTTCCCTCCTCAAGCAGTAATCCTCTTCTCAACCAAAAAGGCGTAGCACAATGCTATCCAGCACTTGGAGAATGATGATCAAAATTAACGGACTAAAATCCACCCCCCCGGTGGTCGGAAGAAGGCGTCGTATTGGCGCGAGCAGAGGTTCTACCAAAGGATCCAACAGTCTACGCACAGGGTGATAAGGGCTAAGAAAGAAGGTAAGCACCGCTTGCACAAACACCAAAAGGGATAACACCCGCAAAGCGAAATGGATCACTTGAACCAACAGCGTCATGATTAATTTCTCCCGTTGAAGAATGATCAAAAATTCAGAGCCTCATTGCGGGCGTGGCCCCAGAATGGCCGTGCCGATGCGAACCATGGTGGCACCCTCTTGAATAGCAACCACAAAGTCGTTACTCATCCCCATGGAAAGTTCCTCCCAAGAAGCCTGTGGCAAAGCTTCTGTCAGAAAATCGCGCAGGCGCCGCAAACGCCGAAAGAAGGGGCGCGCCCTATCCGCCTCTTCGAAGAAAGGAGGTATGGTCATCAGGCCGCGAACCTTGAGATGTTCCAAGGCCAAAATCTGGCGAAAGGGTTCCACAAGGCTCTCCCAACCGCTCTCATTCCAGGCCGGCCAACCGAACTTGCTGGTCTCCCCACTTACATTACACTCCAGGAGGATGGGTAAAGACCGCCCTATTTCGGCAGCCGAGCGATTCAAGCGCTCTGCCAACTTAAGGCTATCCACGGAGTGCACCCAATGGTAATACTCGGCGGTCAGGCGCGCCTTGCGGCTTTGCACGTGACCGACCATGTGCCATTCGAGATTCTCTTCTCCCGATAAGGCTTGCATCTTTGCTACCCCCTCTTCCGGGTAGTTCTCCCCAAATATATGAATGCCTGCCTCTATCGCAGCAAATACCGCCTCCACGGGGTGACCTTTTGTGACCACCACCAAGCGCACTTCCGACGGCTGGCGGCCAGCTTGCCGAGCGGCCTGAGCAATCTGCTCACAAACCCGCCGAAAGTTCTCACCAACGGCGGCATAGCGCCCTTTCATAAAAGGGCATTATAACCCAATCATTGCGCCAAAGCGGCCCGTTCGTCCCCCCCTCGCCGCGATGAGAATACCAATCCTCGAGGTGACAGGCGGTACAAATTGCGGCAACTTCAACCGTGTGCACTCCAGCGCGCTCCAAGAGCAACCGGTTCGCCTGCCAAAGGTCAAAGTAAGCGCGCCCATCTTGCTCCCCGCCTGAGGAAGGCTGCAGCAAGCCGGAGGCTTCCTCACCAAAAACTCCTTCCACCTGCGCCACCACCTCCGGCCCTACTTCATAGTGATGTGCCCCGATTGAAGGACCAATAGCGGCCAAGATGTCCTGCGGGCGCGTTCCATAACACTCACGCATCCGGCGCACCGCATGAAACGCGGCTCCTTCCACGGTTCCCTGCCACCCCGCGTGGACCAACCCTACCGCTTCTCGGCGAGGGTCGTAGAGAAAAATGGGCACACAATCCGCAAAGCGCATAAATATGGTTATACCAATGCAATCGCTGAGAATTCCATCAGCCTGCAAATGTCCCCCTACAGGGCCGCGCGGTGCAGCGGCGCAAACTATCTCCGCACCATGCACTTGCCAAACATCATAGAGGCTATCCAACGAGCGCCCCAAGGCCTCGAAAGCCCGTCGCCGATTTTCGCTCACCCTTTGAGAGTCGTCTCCTACCGTGTTCCCCACGTTGAGCGATTCCCAAGGTGGCGGGCTCACCCCACCACGGCGGGTGATCACGGCGTGGAAAACACCGGCCTCATCCAGCACATCAAACGTGTAGTAGCGAACGCCATTACGCTCGTGGAAGGGCATAGGGCTCTATGGGTGTATGAACATCCCTTTCAGGCCGTTTCGCCGAACAACCGTCTGCGTTTGGTCACCATCAGCTGGCGCATCTCCACCATGCTCTCTTCCACTAAGGGATAGCCGAACCAAGCGGTGAAGAAGCCAAACATCCCACCCGTGAGGACACGCAGCGCAGGGGTGCTCTCACGTAAGGGAAACAAGCTGAGCGGTGGCTGACTGATCAGTTGGCTTAGACCGTCTACGGCAATCGGAGTAACAGCCAACAAAAGCCATATTTGCCACGGCAGCGCTCGAATGCGCCAACCGCTTAGAGAAAACAGCACACCGAAAAGCAAAATACCTCCATAGACGGCCAAATCGCGCTGACAGAGGGCGATTTTATAACCCATTTGTTCATTGCCAATGAAGTTGCGCGCCGCAAAGATCTCCTGGGCACTGCTCCCTTCTTCAAGGCCGCTGGCCTGTTGGAAAGTCAACACACCCGGAATATGGGCCGCAGCGCGCGGATAATAGAACTGTTCCCCAAAAAGATAAAAAGAACGATACCCTAATTGATGGCATACCAAGCCGTAAGCCTTGTAAAGCACGGTAGCCGGTGCCGTTGCGCCCGCCTTCACCAAAATAGGAGCCAAGATGGCCAGACCCAAATAGAGAGCTACTAGGCTATTGAATATGGCCATATAATGATGGGAGAGAAAGTAGTTGATGCGGTCGGCGGCTGTCCAGCGAGTTGCTTGCCTTGCCTCGCGATCGGCGGCGATGCGCTCGATGTGCTGCTCTCGATCCTGAGCGGCGGCCAAGGTGATCTGCAATTCCTGACGGGTGAAGGGAGCCTTCAAACGGTAAGGGCCGACCTCCACCACCGGAACTTCCAGCCCGTAGCGCTGCAATAGTTGTGGCCGACTTTCGACATCCACGATCTCTAGACGGTGAGGATAGGTCTCCTGCAACGCCTGTAGATCGGCCTCCGCCTGCTCGCAAAGATGGCAGCCGGGGCGGGAATACAACACCACCGTGATCATTCCGCAATTGCCCCCAAAGTCTTTAGGTAGTAGACAAGCTGCTTCTCGCTCATCAGCCCATAGTGACGAAAGCGGATCTCACCCTTTTCATCCAAGATGATCGTGGTGGGCAACATGCTGATGCGCAACTCACGTGCCATCTTCACCTGTGAATCCAACCAAATGGGATAGGTGATACCGAGCTCCTCCACAAATTGCGAGACTTTATCCCGCGGCTCCTCTTCGTTAACCCCGATCACCGCAATCTGAGGATAGCGGTCTTGGAATTCTTGAAAGAGAGGAATCTCCTGAATGCAGGGGATGCACCACGTAGCCCAGAAGTTGAGCACCACTACGCGCCCGCGGTAATCGCTTAAGCGCACGGTGTTACCCTGCAGATCGTTCAAGGGCACTTCCGGCCCCATAATGCCCGATTCCAATTTCGCCAGTGGGGCCTCCCTGCTGTTGCTCTCTCCGAAGAGAGGGATTACACCGCTTAGGGCAAGTACGCCAATAATCACGGCACCCAGCAGTACTCCCACCCACAAGCCAACTACCACGGTCATCAGACCTTTATTGGAACTGTTTTTCGACACGAAAACCTCCTCCTAAAGCAATTCTGGATTTCGGCGCTTCTAGCATCTACCCCTCGAAGGAGTGATTGCCGCCCACCCTTATCAAGGAAACAACGAACACTTTTCCTTGCCTCTCGCGATTAGGACACATCACTGCCAAGCGCCGTTTGCCCTGCACCCTCATCGGCGGGCTTGGCCTCCCCTATGGCCCCCTCTGCTCGGGGAGAAAGGAATAACGCCAAGGGGAGTGCAATGGGGAAGAGCGCTGCGCCGAACAACCACCAATTCCAGAAGTTACGCCCTTTCCGTTGTGCCAGAAAGGCGGGTAACAAACCCACAGTCATTAAGCCCAGCAAACCCAGGAGCAAGGTACGCCCCAGTACTAACTCGTCATAAGCGGGAAGAAAGCTCCCCAGTCCGGCCAAGCGCTCGAAACGGCCGCTGAAGAGTAAAACCCCTACCACAACCAAGATCACCCCCATACCTTTTTCCACGTAATGCATGACCTTCCCATAGCGCCGCAGCACGGTAGCCACCAGGCCGATCTGCAACGAGGCAAAGAGAAAGGGGACAGCCAAACCCGCCGAATATACGGCCAAGAGCCACACACCCTGCAATGGCGAACCAGCGGTCAAAGAAAGGGTTAAGATTGCCCCTAAGATCGGCCCCACACATGGCGACCACCCCGCAGAGAAAAAGACACCCATCAGGAAAGAAGCGATATAGCCACGTTGGCGATCCGGAAGGGCTTGCGGCCGCAAGTCGTACTCCAGAAAGGGGATGCGCAACACCCCACTCAAGTGCAACCCAAACAGCACCACCACCACTCCACCGATGCGCGCCAACCACTGGCGGGCATCGTAGAGCAAACCGCCAATTGCCGAGGCCGCGAAACCCAACGAGATAAAAATGGCGCTAAAACCCAACACAAAAGCGATCCCATGGCGGAAAGCCACCCAACGGTTGTCTTCCGCCACACGCGCCGAGGCAACCGTTCGCCCTCCCAAGTATCCAATATAGGCCGGCACCAAAGAGAAAACACATGGCGACAGGAAAGAGGCCAAACCGGCCAAGAATGCCAAACCCAAACCAATGCTTTGAAATTCCATGGAAACTTACGCTCCTTGTAAAAGAGTTACGCTTCCACCACCCAAACCTTGGTGCTGCTCTCCATCCCGCTCACGGTAATATCGCCCTGCGGAAAGGGGACCGGTGGGGCTGTCCAGCGAAACACCCACTGGGCATCCTGGGGGGCGCAGTTCACGCAGCCGTGCGAGAGGGGCACACCGAAGTTGTTATGCCAAAACGTAGAATGAATGGCCATCCCCCTACCGGCAAAAAGGGTAGTCCAGCCAATGCCGGCCAAATCGTAACCGCCCCCACTGGTGCCTCCGGTCATGTGTACGGCGAGCAACTTGCGCCAGATGGTGTGCCTGCCGTGCGGGGTAGCCCACTCACCCCCCGGTTTGGCCGAGGAGGTGAGTTTCGGGCCGGTGGATACACGGCAGAAGTACACTTCGTCCTTGCCCTCGAAGCAGGCCAAGGTTTGGTGCGCGAGGTCCACCCGCACCAGTTTGTTTTCTACTTGCGGATGAATGGCGCTAAGTTCCTCCGCTTGAATAGGTCGCAATCCTTCCGCCGCAACCCAGAAGAAATCGCCAAAACCGCCGTAGCGGTCCGAGAGACGATACCAAACCTGGCCTTGCTCATCCTGACGAATCTGATCCACCCACATGATCTGGCTGTAATACAAGCGTGGTTTGGGGGTATACCCCAACCATGGGGCGCGCCCCGGGGGGTTCGCCAGGATCAAGTCCACGTAAGGGACACTCACTTCTACCCACATTCCCGGCGATTCTCCCGTGGTAGGCAGTGACCTTAAAGGGATATTCGGTCGATTCCACACCGGTTGCAGGTTGGGGGCGTAGAGATACCCTTGCGGAGTCTCCACATAGCGCTGGCTGTTCCACAAGCGGCGTGTACCGCTCACCTCCCGCCACCAAACCACCACCTCGTCTTCGTAACGCACGGCCACCGTGGGGCTCTCGTCGCTAGGGCGCGCCTTGACCTCGACCTTAGGAGCCAATACCCGCCCTAGTTTTTGGTCCGGAGGGTACTCATGCCATTCCGTTACGGAAAAGGGCTTGATCCAAGCGCCAAGAACCAGGGCTCCAAGGGTCAAGCCCCCCACCTGCAAGAACTGCCGCCGGCTCAAGGAGTGAGAGCCAGGTTTCACCTTTCCACCACCTCCACAACGGTGCTTTCCTCACCGGTTACGGTTACATCAACCATGCCAGGATCGTAAGACACCTCCGGCAGCGACCAGCGGAAGACCCATTTGGCATCCTCCGGCAAGCAGTTCACGCAACCATGGGACACGGGGTCACCGTAGTTATTGTGCCAATAGGTGGAATGGATAGCTACCCCACCCGTGGCAAAGATCGTAGACCAAGCGATGCCCGGCAGATCATAGCCGGCGCCGGTCGTACCTCCACTCATCTGTAAGGAAATGTACTTGCGAGTGATGCGAAAACGGCCCACCGGCGTGGCCCATTTGTCTACCACCCGCCCATACATATCGTACTTCGCACCCGTGGAGACGCGACAGAAATACACCTCCTGCTTCCCTTCGTAACAAGCCAATGTCTGGTGGGTAACATCCACCACAATGCGCTTGTTGGAGGCATCGGGGTCAATTGGTTTGATCTCCTCGCTGGTCACCGGGCGAAAGGCCTCGGCCGCCGCCCAGAGCATATCCACCCCGCCGTAATAGTTGGGGTTGACGCGGTAAAAGGAGCGCCCCTGGGAATTCTGGCGGATGGCATCTACCCAAAAGACCTGGCCGTAATACAAACGCAAGGGCAGTCCTTGTTCTAACCTTGCCTCCACCCACGATTTGGACGAAGGTTTATCCTTATCCAAAACGGCCTCTGCAAAAGGCACAGTGATCTCAGCCCACATGCCAGGGCCGCGGCTCGAAGGGGGCAGCTCCTTTACCGGCTGGTTGGGACGGTTATACACCGGTTGCAGGTAAGGGCCGTAAATATAGCCTTGAGGGGTTTCCACCCAACGTTGGTTGTTGAAAATATAGGCTGGCTTAGCTCCCGGCACCTCGCGCAACCATGGCACAACGGCATCCTCATAAAGCACACCCACCGTTGGGCTATCGGGGTCGGGGCGCCGTTTTACTTCCACCTTCCCCACCGCTACCCGCCCCAGACGCTCGCTTGGCGAAAAATCCAACCACATGCGCCCGAGTGGGGTGCTGCGGAGGGCCAAAGCGCCGGCACCTAGAGCGACTAAGCGCAGGAAATCGCGCCGTGAAAGGGAACGAGGGGTTCGTTCGGGGGACATGGGAAAAATTCCTGCTCTGCTCTCATTCGATGCACGCAGTGTTCGAAAGTTACCTGGCTTCTTCCAAGGTATCTTGAAGGCTAAGCATAACCCTTTCCCTGGCAAGGGTCAATAGTGCCACCCTGGACATGAGATTAGCGTTTCGTAAGTGCTCGGCATCCCCAGGAACCC